>JAEEGK010025052.1_pt1 | contig 12296 bp, 6 predicted proteins | sample 8958771 | NCBI WGS metagenome assembly JAEEGK01 (sample SAMN16246547, study PRJNA631951) | gut metagenome | biome: gut microbiome; feature: rumen; material: SC-attached | host: Bos | place: Iran: Karaj | collected 2018-10 | reverse complement strand
AATATGGTCAACAACAAGGTCAGTTTGGTCAACAACAAAGTCAATTTGGACAACAACAAAATCAATTTGGACTACAACAAAGTCAATATGGTCAACAACAAAGTCAGTTTGGACAACAACAAAGTCAATTTGGACAACAACAAAATCAATATGGGCAACAACAAAGTCAATTCGGACAACAACAAAATCAATTTGGACAACCACAAAATCAATATGGTCAACAACAAAGTCAATTTGGACAACAACAAGGATATAGTAATTATTATAACCAATATCAGTAATATGGTTTTTTATTATATGATTATACTATGAAAAAAAATGAAAATTTTTAATATTTAATAAATTAAATTTTTATAAAAAAATAATCTAAATGTTAACTTATTTCATAAAAGTTTCTAATTCATTACTTTTTCCCACATTTTTTAAAGTTTCTGCAATAAAAGCTTCACTTCCTAATTTTTTAAATCCTTTATCTCTTCCTTCACAAAGAACAATATAAGCATTTTGATGATCTTTCATACTATAATAAATTTTAAATTTTAAAGTGAATAAATTTTTTTCACTAATAATTTCACTAATATCATTTCTACTTAATAATTCATTACAAATTTTAATAGCATTTTCAAATTCTCCATTAGTCATTTTTTTTCCTATTTCATTAATTCTATGGACAATTTCATATTTTTCATTTAAATCTTTTAAAGTATTATCTTTCTTTTCATCATTTTCTCTAACTTTTTGAACTACTTTAATAGCTTCTTTATATAATTCTTCAGCTTGTTTATAATTTTGTTTTTCTTGAATATCAATACTAGCAAAAACTTTATAAAAATTAGCTAAATTATAATAAGCTTTTGCTTTAGTAAAGAAAGATACAATAATTTTAACTATATCATTTGTCCATTCTAAATTTTCTAAAAAATTCGCTGCTAAAATATATAATTCTGGCATTCTTGCCATATGTGCAAATTCAATAACTTTATTTTTATTTCCTTGTTTGATACAACATTTCATTGCTTTTTTTAAATTTCCTATTTTAACATATATATCATGTGCTATATCAAAATCTCCTTGTGACATTAATAATTTTGCTAATCTTGATGTTAATTGTTGTTTAATTTTATTATCTTTTTCTTGATTTAAATCAGATAAAATTGCATTTGCAGTTTCTGTTGATATTCTAACTTTATAATTTTCGCATAATTTCATTGCTGTTTCATAATCTTTTATTCTAATATATAATCCAAGAGCTTTTTCATGTTGTTGTTGTTCAATAAAATACTCAGCAAGAGCTTTTAAAGTTTCTTTATCTTGTTGAGTTTCTAAAGTTTCTGAAATTTCTCTTACTTTATCATATTGATTTGTTGCTAAACATAAATTTAATCCTTTTCTAATATTGCTTCCTAATAAATATAATTCTATTGCTCTTTCAATTTGACCTTTTTCTTCAAAATATTCTGCTATTAAATTTTGAGTATTTTTAGGAGCTTTCATTCCTAAAGCTGAAATATCATTATCTAAATTATTCTCCTTTGCTATTCTAAAAGCCTGATTTATTCTACCACTTGTACCATAATATACAATTGCTTTTTTTATATCTTTATTCTTTTCATAATAATTTCCAATTAAATATGCTCCATCTATTTCTTTTTCTTTTTCATATTCTTTAATTGCTTCTTCTAATTTATCTTTCTTTAATAATAACCTTATTATATTTGTACTATCTTTTGCTTTCTTATATGTTTCTAAAGCTTTATCAAAATCTCCTTTACTTTCTAAATAAGAAGCCCACCATAATAAACTAACATTATTATTACTATCACTTAAACTTTTTTCAAGTAACTCAATTTTATTTTTTGAAATTAACATTCTAGGAATTTCTCTAGAATCACAATTAGACAATTTATAATATTTCATAGCTTCATCAATGTCATCAATTTGTTCATAATGTTGAGCGATTCTAAAATAAGTATTTTGTAAATTAATTCTATCATTTTCTTTGGCAGTATTAACAGCTTGTTCATATTCTCCAATAGTGATATAGAAATGAATCAAAACATCCCATCTATTACATTCTTGAAGAAGTTCTTTAGCTTCATCAATCATATTTAAATGCATTGCTACCATTGCTAATTTAGCTTCTGGTTCTTTTTCATGTCTTGCTTCTCTAAAAGCTCTTATTCCTCTTTCAAATCTCATATTCGATAAACAAACTTCAAGTACATCTAATCTTTTAGTTTTTATACATATATGTGCCATATTTTCCCATATATTCCCACTTTTTATATTTTTTACTATTTTATATGCTTCATCTAATTTACCACATGACATTAATATTGTAAATTCTATTAATGAATGTTTCGTTGTTTCATCTAAATTTTCTAATCCATGAAAAAATTGAAATTTCTTCTCAGTAATTGAACTTTTTGTCACTGGATCTGTCATTGAGGAAATGAAGAAAACATTAGGAATATCTAAACCGAATACTCCTTGATATTCTCTATTTATTTTATGACTTTCAATATGATGAACTCCATTTTCAGAAGAATAGAAACAAACGAAAAATTCAGGACCAAACCATTCACTTTTTTCTTTTACTAATGGATCATCAATATTATATAAATCATTTTTTCCTTCTTCACTAAAATCTTTCGCATATTCAGTATAAATTCCAAATATTCTTGAATCTGAATAATCACAAATCACTTCAACTGGAATTCTATTTGGAGAAATTTCATAATCAATGAAAGAATCCATTTCTATATCAAATATTACAAATTTTGTTTCTGGTGCTCTCATATCACTATTTATCATATTATCTATTACAAATATTATTACATTTCCTGTTAAATTTATACTTGCATCACGTATTTCTCCTAATTTAATTCCATTTTTTTCAAATTTACGAAATTCTAATATTAATTTTAGATTTCTTCTTGTTATATCATATACTCCAAAATAATTTTCACTTGTACAAACTAATAAATATTTACTGAAAGTATTAAATATCATAATTTCACCGTGGCGAGAGTTCATTGTAAATGAATCTTTTAATTCTCCTTCATAAGAATATAATTCAATAGCTTTACTTCTATTATTAGCAACAATAACAGTATCATCATTTAATGACATTAAATTAGATTGAATATTTAAAGTAGTAATAGTATTTAATTTAAAAGTTCCTAAATCAACATTATATAAAATAGCTTTGTTTCCATTCCAGCATAATAAATTATTAGAAAAAATAGCAATTCCTTTAGTATTATCATTTAATTCAATTTTTTTAGAAATATAAGTCCCATCACTATTAGTAATAATTTCAATTTCTTTTTGTGAAATTTGTAATATTTTCATTTTTTCATTCATTTTCTTTTGAAGAATAGTTTCTGAAAGCATAGCATGTTTGCCTTTATGAGCTCGAACATGAATTAATCCCATATGAAGACTCCACTTTAAAGAAATAATTCCAGGAATAGTATCAACAACACAAAAAGGTTCCCAAGCATCAGCAGATATAGGAATAATATTAGTAGTTAAATTACATTTCCACATATATACTTTCCCTTTAACTCCACCAACAATTAAAACTCTTCTTTTACTTGAAAAATCCAAACAAGAAAAAGAATCTTCAGTATTAATACTTCCTAAAGGATGATCGCTTATTGATATCATATAACTTTGATCAGTATCTAAATAAAAAAAACGAACTATATCATCTCCACTTACTATTGCAATTAAACCTTCACTTGCCCAACAACATTGAATTTCATCTGGTTTTCCTGCAATTGATAGTTTAACTTTTTTTGGAATTAATTTTTGACTGAAGTGAATAACACATTTGACTAAAAGTAAATTTGAAGTAATAAGAATAATAGCATTTTCTCTTTCATAAAAAAGAACACTTTTTATTTTTCCTCCAGTTCTACATATTTCAGGACAAGAATTAGCATCATCAGCTAAATGAAGTATTCCTCCTGAATTAGAAAAGAAAAATAAAGTAGATAATTTATCAGCGCTGGGTGTTTTGTCCTTATTCATTTTTTCAATATTAAAAGAAGGAATAACAAGCTCAGTAATACTATAACTTTGTTTATATTGACACATATTACTTAAAGGAGGGAATCTCCAAACATTAATCATTCCTTTATCATCAATACTAATAATTCTATTTCCTTCATTATTAAATTTTATTATAGTAACTTTACCATCATGATTAAATTCTTCTTTGGTAGTATTACTCTCGTCAATCCATACTCCAACATATCCTGAATCTGAACCATATGCTAATATCATTTCTGATGGATGCCATGTTAATGCTGTTATCAATTTCTCATTTTTTAAATCATGCTCACTTATGTTTATCCCCTCATCCTGAAAAAATGTTATCTTCTTTTTTGATGTTGACACTCCTAAGACTGGAATATCTGTATTTGACCATTCTGCAGCAAGTATCTTCTGTGATGGAAGGGATACCTCATAACTTAGGTACAATGCCATTTTTTTTATTTTTTTTTTTTTTCAATTTTTTAGTTTTTAATTGGGTTTTTTCATTGGGTATTTTTCAAAAAATAGGATTTTGAATGATAAATGTTACAAAGAAAAAGCATTTTTAATAATATATTAAAAAGAGATTCTTTTATTAAAAAAAAATATTTAAAAGTCAAACAACTTTTGATAATAGTGAATAAAAGATATTATTAAATATCATACAAAAATTATGAAAAATAAAGAAATTTAATTAATTAATTAAAATGGAAAAAATTTAAAAATATTGATTAAAATATGAAAAAAAAATTTTTAAAATTTTGAAGGAATCCAGACTCTCCCAGTGCAATCAGCACTTGTGGAAATAATAATAGGAATTTCAGGATGCCATTTACAAGAAACTACTCTTCCTTTATGATTTAATTGTCCCATTAATTTAAAATCTAAATTAACATCAAATATTTTAATAGTTGAGTCAAAGCTTCCAGTAATTAAATATTTTCCATCAGGCGAAAAATTAACAGATCGAACTTCTTCATTATGTTCATATAATTCTTTCACAACAAATCTTTTATTATAATCCCAAATAGTAACTAAACCATCAGAATGACCACAAGCAATATAAGTATTATTTAATCCTTTTTTAGAATATATTGAAATATCATTAATATTTGCATATTGAATTCCACTTATTAAATTTATATTTTTTTCTTCTCTAATATCCCAAAATCTTATTGTTTTGTCTAATGAACTACTTCCAAATAATTGAGAGTCATTTGACCATTTCACACAATTTACACTTGCATTATGACCTTCTAAAATTGATATATTTTCTCCTTTTTCTGTATCCCAAATTTTCACATAATTTTCTCCTAAATTTGCACTTAATAATATTAAATCTGATGTTGGATCAAAACATATTGAACGTACTATTCCTTCATTTCCTGTAATTTGAAGTTCTATTGGTTCATTATAATTTTTATTTTTATCTTCATTACAAATATTATTATTATTATTATCTATTAATTCTGGAATACTCATTAATTTAATTGTTTTGTCGTTACTTCCTGTTGCTATTAATTTTCCACTTAAACTCCAATCTATGCAATATATTGATCCTTCATGATGATCTTTTTCTTCAAATATCATCCCTATTATTTCCTTTTGATTCATATATTTTTTTTCCCTTTGATTAAAAGCTCTTTTATTAAATGAATCTAATATATATGATAAATCAAATATTTTTATACTTTTACTATTTGTTCCTATTGCAAAATAATTTCCTTTTGGTGAAAAACAACAACATCTTATTGGATGAGAATCTTCTATTACTTTTTTTAATGTTAATGAAGTTATATCATAATTATAATAATCATAACAATTTTTCATATAATATTCTTCTTGGTCTAAATCAGATAAATCATTTAAATTCTTTGAAGGAATTTTTGATGGAGTTAATGAAGATGAATTATCTTGAATTTGAATATTAAGATCTAAATCATCATAGGTATCTGCTAATCTTTCTAAGTTTGTTTTATATATTTTTTGAGATGTAGTTGAAATTTCATTTTTTTCTTGAAATGCTTCAATTTGATAATTTACATTTTTATAATTATTATTATTATTGTTATTTGAATACATATATTTTTTATTGTTTTTATTTATACTATTTATTTTTATATTTTGAGAGTTTACTTTATTTTCTTTTTTATCAAAATTAAATATATCTTCTTCTTCTTCTTCTAAATCATTATTTGATGAATCTATATTTATTTTTGAATTTATATTTACATTATTTACATTAATATTATTATTATTAATATTTTTATGTTGAAAATTATTATTATTATTTTGATTATTTTTTAAGATTGAAATTAATTCATTGAAAGAATATTCTTTTTTATTATTAATATTAATATTATTATTATTTCTAATACAATTTTCAATTAAATTAGAAATTAAAAAATTAAGTGAACCAGGTTTTAAAATAACTTCATTATCACAAACAGGATGCATAAATTTCATATTTTCTCTAATCATCATAAATATATTTAATCTCCTAGAAATAATATTATTAACTTCATCATGATTACTACTTTCTTTTAAATATTCAATTAATTCATTAAATTTATCATTTTGACCCAATGATTGTATTTCTTTTAATTCTTGAGCTAATTCTTCTAAAGTATTTTCATTTTGTTGTGATTCAACATCTTCAATTAATTTTTCTTTTCTAATTTCAAATAATAAACTTAAATAAGGAAAATTTTCTATTTTTTTAAATTGTTCTAAAAAATTTTCTAATTCATCCCATTCACCATCTAATATACTTTTTCTTAATATTACTAATCTTTCTTCATAATTATATAAATTCACTTTTGATTCTTCTTCTAATGATATATATGATCTATCAAAACCTTCTTCACGAAGATAATCCATTATTAACATTAACATATCTTTTTTATTTATTTTGAAATTTTCTATTTTATTCATTTTGATTTTTTAAAATTAATTTAGAAATTTTTTTTGTGTAAAATTTTATTATAATCTTTTAAACAATTTATAATAATAATAATAAAAATAATTTATTTTATTTGATTTTTAATTTTCATTTTTTTGATTTTCTTCATTTAAATTTTTTTCTATTTCTTTATTTTTAATATCATTATTTTTTTTAATAATAACAGATTTAATTAAAGGAAGATTAACTTTATTATTTTTACTATAAATATCATTAGAATAACCTGAAAAATGTCTTTTTAATTTTTGTTCTTTCATTTTTTTTGTTTCAAATAATATTTCTTCTTTAGGTTTTTTTCTTAATTCAGAAGTTATTTTTAAATATTTATCTTGTAAAATTTTATGATTTTTTTTCATTAATTCCATTTTACTTTTTCCTATTTCAAATTCATTTATTAAATAATTAATTTTATTATTTAATTTATCAATTTCTTTGTTTTCAGAATTTTTATTATCTTCTTTTATAAAAATTATTCTTTGTTTTAATTCAGATATTTTTTCATTTAAATTTAAAATTTCTTGATTTTTATTATTTAATTCTTCTTTTTTTTCATTCATTAATTTATTTGATGAATCAATTTTTAAAGTTTGTTTTTCAACAAATTTTTCTTGTTTTAAAATAATTGTTTCTAAATTAGATTTATCAGTATTTAATTTATCTAATTGTTCTTGTAATTTTTTAATTAATTCATTTTTCTTATTTAATTCACTATTTTCTTGATTTTCATCTAAAAGATTTTTTAATTCTTGTTTTAACCTCTTATTCTCTCTATAAGTTTCTATATATACTTCTAAAGGAACACATTTTTTAATTTTTTTTTGATTTGATGAATTATCATTATGTATATTTATTGATTTTTCATCTAAACCATCATTTTCTTCATTTTCATCTTTATTTTCATTTTCAATTTCATTTTCATCTTCATTTTCATTTTCTTGTTCATTTTCATTTTCCTCATTTTCATTTTCATTTTCTTGTTCATTTTCATTTTCTTTATTTTCAATATCAGACTAAATAAAAATTATTATATTAAAAGTTACCATTTAATAAAGTAAATTTTAATTTTATTTTTTTAAAGAATAATAAGTGAAAAATTATATTTTAAAAAATAAAAAAAAATATAATTATTTTTTTTCATCCAATGAAAATAAGAACATTTAACAAGAAATTATCAATAAAAGACATTCGGTTAAAATCACATATATTAAAGCAAAAATTATCATTTAAATTTCCACAAAAAGAAGAATTATTAAATCCAGAACATATAGAAGAATTAAAAGCCAAAAATAATTTAATAAATTTATTAGAATCCATAAAATTAAGAAATGAAAAATTTATAGAAAAAGAAGAAGATTTAACTCGTTCAGCACATTTATTATATAAAATACCTTCATTTAAAAAATTTTTTAATGAATATTCCCTAAATGAAAAAAATTTAAAAGAAATGTTAAGTTTTAGTGAAATTATATATTCAAAAAAAGGAGATTGTTTATTTTTTCAAGATGAATATGCTTCAGAAATGTATTTATTTCTCAAAGGAGAATTATCCTTAAAATATTCTAAAAAAATAGAACAAGAAATCACTTTAGAATCATATATTATTAATGAATTTAATATAGATTATTTACATAGTGATAATAAAATTATATTTAAAGATCCTAATGAAAAAATAATTAAAAGAAAAACTTTTAGAAGACCTGCATTAAAAAATTCAGTTAAAGATTTAGATTTTAATATTCAAAAAATGATTTCGTCAACTCCAAGAATATCAACTTTTCATTTAAATGAATTTGATACTGAAAATGAATGTTATAAAATTACTTCTGAAAGATTTATTTCTCAAAATAATTTAATTAGTTTTACTCCTCATAGTATTGATTGTTTTATTTCTAGTGAAGATTCGCTTGTTTTAGTTTTAGATAAAAAATCTTTTAATATGTGTTTACAAAAAAATTTCTTAAAAGTTGACAGTGAATATAAAAAATTTATTTGTACTAGATTACCTTTTTTTACTTCATTTACTCCGGAAACTTTAAATTTATATTTTTTTTCCTGGATTAAAATTTATCCTAAATTAAATGAACAAATTTATTCTATTAATGAAGAAGCTAATTATTTTTATTTAATTTATTCTGGTGAATGTGCTAATGTAATAAATAATAAATGTATTAATTTTTATAATAAAGGAAGTTTCTTTGGACTTGATTCTTTATTTAATCCTGAAAAAAAATATACTAATACTATTATTTGTAAAGATCCTAATACAATTATTTTTCGATTTAATCCATTTACTTTTAATGAAAAAATATCAAATCTACTTAAAAAAAATTTATTTCAATTTTATTCTATTTCATTCCAAAATTCTAATGAATTTCTTCAAAAATATGAAGATATGTCATTAAGATTTGAATATAATTATTTTCATTTATCTAAAAATTTTCAAAAAAAAAAATTTGAAAGAATTGACGAAATAGCAAATCTATTAGAAAAAAATCCAATTAATATTAGTTCTTTAACTGAAAGAAATAATAAAAAGAGAAATAATAATTTAAAAACTCAAAAAAATATATTTTTATCATTAGATAATTTAAATCCTTCTTTTATACATAAAACAAATTCTTATTTAAATTCAATTAAAAACTCATTTGAAAAGGAAAAAAGTGAACCAAAAAAAATTAAATTAAAAAAAAAAAGATCTGTAATAAAATTAGATAAAACAAATATATTATATTTAAAAAAAGTAAAAAAATCAATAAGTAAGAAAAGAATTAGTAAATCAACAAAAAGTCAATTAAATAATTCAAAAATAAAATTTAAAACATTATATTTAGGAAAAGAAATAAAATCAAATAGAAGTTTAAATAAAAAAATTTCATTTCCAAATAGTTTAAAATTATATGATGATTCAGAAAGTAATACTTTATATTCTTCTTATGCAGATCCTACAAACATAAAAGTAAGCTTTGATGAAGATCAAAGTATATATAATGATGTTAATTTTCTTTTTTTAACTAATAAAGGAAGAAATTCTATTTTTTCTTATAATAATTTTTCTAATAGATTTAAAAAAACTTTTAATGAAAAAGTTGAATTATCTGTTGATAAATGGATTCAAACTTTAAATGATTCAAAAAAAGCCTTTAAGACTAAACATTACAATTTACCTTTAATATCTTCAATTGAATTTAACTAATCTATATATTTAATTTTTTTCATCTAATATATTATTTTTTGCTATTATTTAAATGAAATATTGAATTTTATTAATTTCTTTGATGAAACAAATTTAAAAATTTAAAAACCTAATGAGAAATCAATAAATAAATTAAGAATTAAAATAATAATATATTAATAATTATCTAGTATAAAAACCAATAATTCAAAAAAAAAAAAATGAATATTCTAAATTCCAAAAATTTAGACAAAGGAAACGTTCCAAAAGATATATTAACCTTAAGAAAAATATTTGATTCTTTGGGAATAGAAGAATATGAAAAAAATACATTAAATTTCATGAGTGAATTTCTAAATACATACATAACAGATTTATTAAATGATTCAAAGAAAAATATGTTATTAGCAAATAGAAACAAAATAAATATAGAAGATGTAAAATTAGCAGTTAACCTTAAGCAAAATATATTATATAAAAATAAATTAAATGTAGAAGATTTAAAAATTTTAGCAAATTCAGTAAATAAAATAGAATTACCTGGAATACCAGATACTCCAAATATATTAATGCCACCAACAGATAATAGTTTATTAAAGAATAATTTTCAAATTTATTCTGATAATTTATTTCAATATTATCTTAATAATGAACATTCAAATGAAGAAAATTCTAATTTAAAACCTGAAATTCCTTTTTTAGGTTTTAAAAGAAAAGATGAAAAAATAAATGAAAATAAAAATAATGAAAATAATACTCAAAAAAAAAGAAGAAAATTATCTTTAACTCAAGCTTTTAAAACTACTAAAGAAAAAGAAGAAAATGCTAAAAAATTAGAAAAAAATAAAATCAAAATTGAAAATGATTTAAATGAAAAAAATGATAATAATAATAATAATAATAATAATAATAATATTAATGATAATGAAGAAGGTGGTGATGCAATTTTTGAAGATGAAATTATGGATAATTTATCTAATGATAATCAAAATATTGAAAGTAAAAATTTAACGAGTCATAAACAATCTTCTGATAAATTTGAATCTATTCATAACGATGATGAAGATGAAGGATTAAATGAGGATGATTTTTAATTATTAAATTAATTTAAATAATTAATTTATATTTTTTACTAATTTTATTTTTTAACATAAACTCATATTAATCATTTTTAGTTTATTATGGTACCACAAAAATTATATATAAAACTTGTTTTAAGTATAAATATTGTATATAACATGAATATAATAATATAAATTTATAAAAATTATTGATAAATAATAAAAAAGTTTATGTCACAAAATTTAAGAAAAATAAAAATAATTTTAGCAGGTGACACAGGAGTAGGAAAAACTACAATATTAAATCAATATTTTAACAATATATTTTCAGATAAAACTTTAACAACATTAGGAAGTGAATATAAAACAAAAGAAATAGAAATTAAAGGAGAAAAAATAAAATTAGAAATATGGGATACTCCAGGTCAAATAAGATTAAGAGGAATAACAAAAAATTTTATTCAAAATTCAGATATTGGAATTATGGTTTGTGATATTACAAATAAAAAAAGCTTTATTAATTTAAAAGATTGGTATTCTACTTTTGATAATGTTATTAATATTAATAATATTGTTATTGGAATTGCTGCTAATAAAAGTGATTTAATTGAAAAAGAACAAGTTAATTTTATTGATATCAATAATTTTGCAAATAGTATTAATTCTAAAGCTTTTTCTACATCTGGAAAAGACCATCAATGTATCGAAGATATGATTAATATATTAACTCAAGATTATTATGATAAATTTTTATTTGGGATTTCAAATAGTAAAAATAATATTAGTTTAGATTCTAAAGAATATAAGAAATTAGGTTCTAAAAAATCTAAGAAATTTAATTCAAATAATCCAAAAAGTTGTTGTTAAAGAAATTCAAAAAAAATAAATTTATTATTTATAAATATTTAATTTAATTTAAAAAAAAATAACACAAAAAATGACAAATTAATAAAAAGCATTATTTAAACAATTAAATAATTTAATATATAAAAAATGGGGATTGGGGATTGGGCCCAATCCCCAATCCCCAATCCCCAATCCCCATTTAGTATGTTTT
>JAEEGK010025051.1_pt1 | contig 12296 bp, 12 predicted proteins | sample 8958771 | NCBI WGS metagenome assembly JAEEGK01 (sample SAMN16246547, study PRJNA631951) | gut metagenome | biome: gut microbiome; feature: rumen; material: SC-attached | host: Bos | place: Iran: Karaj | collected 2018-10 | reverse complement strand
TAAACAGTCTGGGATTTAGTTTTCTCTTTCAAAAAATTGCAATTTGCTTTTATAAGTGAGATTATAGGCGTTTCGTCACAAAAAGTCAAATAAAAGTTTTGTAAAATTTGATACAGGTTTTCCGCTAATACTTCAATACTTTGTCCGGTTTCGGCCGAAAGGCCTTGTCATAATCAAGGCCTTGCCCGCCGTCATGCTCCGCCAGGAGTTTTCCATACAATTCGCGCCAGTCGGAGAGAGCGCTTTCTGCGTTATCGCGAAGAACCTGCGCGAAAACCTCCTTCGGCCAACCGGAAGAACTCATGACCAGTTCCATGGAACGTTGCTCCCCTTTACGGGCGGCGTCCAGCACTTTGGGGGCTACCGCGCTGTAATAGCCCTTTGTCAGGGCCGTCACCTGCTGGGCGATCCACCAGGCCTTCCCAGGATCATAGTGGGAGCGGTCATTCTTGGCATAGGTCTCCGGCAAGGGCGCTACAGGAAGAGGGATAAACGTGCTTTCCGCCGGAGCGCTCATGGAGAGCCAGAAAACAGGTGCGGGCAGCCTGTCGTTCGCCTGGGCGATCCATGTATAAGCAATGTTCGAGCTGGTGATAGATCGTTCCCATTTCGTTTTGCCATACCGGTACGGCGAGGCAAAAGGCCCGGCATTCTTTCCGGTTCTGCGGTCAAAGACCGTGCCTTCGTAGGCGTCCCGGTGAAAATCCATTATCTCCGTCAGTGTCATCGGATGGTCAGGGCGGAGGGAAAAGGGGTAGGCTTCCGTATCCCAGTTCTTTACTTTCACCGGAAGCTTCGCTGATGGCGCCGCAAGGGAGAGAGCGCGCCAGACGCGCCGCAGGGCAAAATACGGATGGAAATCCTCCACGGCCTTCATGGAACGCACCCAGTCGAGTTGACCCTTTTTGTCATAGGCAGCCCAGCCGGCCTCCTTCAGCATACCGGGCAGCCGGGGATTGAATATCTGGTCCGGATCGCCCGGCCTGACGGCACGGATACGGAACTGGTTCGCGGCTACAAAAAACTCGCCGTCCGGCACACGCTGGGCAATCCAAAAGCCGCCTTCACCCGTTGGCGCCGGCTGCATCTCCAGAACCCATCCTTCCTCGCGGTCCGCCACCAGAAGCGTCTCGCCCGTCCCCCAAAGCCCATATTGGTCAATCAGGCTGCCCATCAGCCGGACTGCTTCCCGGGCCGTACGACAGCGTTCCAGGGCCACGCGCCCCAGTTCCGAGGCATAAAAAATACCGCGGCCCTCCCCGGGTTCCAGATACTCCAGGTGGGCAGAGTTATTCGTACACTCGCCGAGCATCAGGCCGTGTTCGTTCATCACGCCGTAGTCGCTGTCGATATAGGCATAGGTATGAGCAACTTCCGGTATTTCTCCCAGCGGTTTCGTCCGTTCTTTTCCCGGATAGTCGTAGGCTGCCCCACGCTCCGGCGCAACGAGACGCGGATTCGAAAAACAGGCGTATTCCGGCAGATCGCCCCAGGCGATGGCGGAAGGATACACTTTCCGCATCGAGCCGGCCGGATGATCTTTCGCCGGCACAAAAACGATACTGGGATCGCTGGAGTAGGAATCATTGGAATGCGTCACGTATGTACTGCCGTCCGCAGAGGCTCCTTTTGTCACAATCATTGTCGTACAGGCTTCCGTGCAGGAAGCAGTAAGCCAGACAACACCCAGCGCAACGGCTATAAAAACAGATCTGGTTTTCAAACAGAAAACTCCTTTCTTGTAAAACACATATTTTATTTAAGTATAACAAAACAGCCGCGAAAAAATCTACGGCTGTTCAAATTAATATGAATTTTTGTTATTCCGACTTAAAGCGCATTTTTAGATAAGTATTCTTTTATTTCTTCTATCAGCTTGTCGCCATCGAAATTTTTGAAGATTTTGATCATGCAACCGCTTATCATCGGGTTCATCTCAAGGCCAAACTCTACAGCCCGGGCATCTGTTTTGAAACCGTAGCACCGTTTACCGGTACCATAGGCGATACCCAGTTCAACGCTGGCGCCTTCATCGGGAACCCGGCCGTCTATATTCATAAAGATAATATCCGCTTTTTTTACTTCCCCGGCATCCAGCGGAAAAATCATATTTACAAGCTCTTCTTCTGTCTTACCTTCTAACTTTGCGGCTTCGATACCGTCGCGTTGCGGTAAAAAGACCTGATATCCGTACTCTTCCAGCACTTGCGTAACCTTCAGATTAAAGCCCTTTTCGGCAGCGTTAAACATCGGACCTGCAAAGTACACCTTTTTTCCGTGTCCGATATTTTTGACTATTTTTGCTTTAAAAGCCTGTTCGGCCGCAGCATGGTTTTCTTCACCGTTGTTGTTTGCGTATGCGGCAGCTGAAAACAGCATGATTGCACACACTACAGCAACGCTTATCATTCCTGACAATTTTTTCATAAAGTGACAGCCTCCTTTGCTTCCTTATCCAAAAGGTCTGTCAGATAATGTATGGTTTTCAGAGCAGCGCCACGGTTCTCCCGGATAATCTGGATGGAAGCGTCCCCCATTTTTTTACGCAGGACATCGTCATCGGCAATTTCCAGAAACGCTTCTGTCAGGCCAGCTGTATCGGATACCATGCGACAGGCGCCAGCTTTGCTTAACAGGGCGTACGAGTCTTTAAAATCTTCCATGCTGGGCCCCACCAGAATGGGTTTGGCATGGGCCGCCGGTTCCAGTACATTGTGGCCGCCGTAACGCACCAGGCTGCCACCGACGAATACAATATCCCCTATGGCATATATGCGGCCCAGTTCACCAATGGTATCAAGCAAAATGACCGGGAATTCCGGCCGCCGCCCTTCTATATCCTTCAATTCGGAACGGAAGGCCATCGCATAGCCAAATTTGGCATTTACCTTTTTAATTTCTTCAATCCGGTTTAGCTTACGGGGCGCAATGACCAAACGGGCATGGGGATATTTCTTACGCAGGGCAGTAAAGGAAGTCAGCACGGCTTCCTCTTCCGTACGGTGGGTGGAACCTGCCACAATGACAGGATAGGCATCTTCCCCCAGCCCCAGTTCTATTTTATAGGCTGCCAGATCTTCCGGGGAAACCTCTGCGTAGGTCTGGTCAAATTTCGTGTTGCCGGTGACAATGATTTTTTCAGGATCTGCACCCAGTTGCGTAATATATTTGGCATCAATGCTGGACTGCATACAGAATAGGTTTATGGTGTTCAGCATATCACGCAGAAGACCGGACAGATACCGGTAACTTTTAGCGGATTTTTCCGAGATACGACCATTCATCATCATCGCAGGGATATTCCGTTCCCGAATGGCTCGCAGGAAGTTGGGCCATAATTCGGTTTCTACCATTATAAAAATGCCCGGACGGATACGGCTCACCATGGATGACGCCACAAAGGGCAGATCCAGGGGAAAGTTGATAATGGCATCTGCTTCCGGCATAATCTGCCTTGCCATATCGTAACCGCCCACAGTAACCGCGGAAACCAGTACTTTCCGTTCCGGCATCAGGTTTTTGATTTCTTTTACCAGGGGACTGATAGCCACCATTTCCCCTACCGAAGCACCGTGAAGCCAGATGCAGTTGGTATCTGCCACAGGAGCAATTTCTTCCCTGCGGACCAGTCCCATGTTTTGCCGGAAACGGTGCCCAAAACCTTTTTCCACAACCAGCCTGTACAAGAAGTAGGGAAGCGCCACGAAAATAAACACAAGTATGATTAAAATATTGTAAATAATATACATAAGGTTTAATCAGCTCTCTTTCTTGTTGTTGCAGTATTGTTTTAGCAGCTGTCACTTATTTAATATTTTATCATTGTGAATTTTACTTTGCAACACGACAAACAAAAAAAGGGCGAAACGCATGTACCCATGCGGCACATGATATTCTCCCCTTTGAGTTATTATAATTAAAACAGAAAATAACAGAAAATGCAAGTAAAAAAGAGAGGCTGATTAAATGATTCTTTACAATGACTATGAACACTTTGCGACTAAAACAACACTGCATTTCAAAATGCGCTACTTTCCGGCCAGGTACTCCAACGCCAGCAAATAGCCCTGCAATCCTAATCCGCAGATCTGCCCGGTGCAGCCAGCCGTGGTGACACAGTGATGACGGAACTCTTCCCGTTGGTGGATGTTGCTGATGTGCACTTCCACTGCTGGAATGTTTACAGATTTCAGCGCGTCTAAAATTGCCACGCTGTAATGGGTATAGGCGCCGGGATTCATGACTATGCCGTCCGCGTTATTATGACAGGCCTGGATCCAGTCTACCAGTTGTCCCTCGGAATTGCTCTGCTTAATATCTACCGCGACTTGCAATTCTTCTGCTTTTTTACGGATCATTTCACACAGGTCATCATAGGTTGCCGTTCCGTACACACCGGGTTCCCGGACACCTAACATATTAATGTTAGGCCCGTTCAACACTAAAATCTTTTTCATATCAGCACATCCTTTTCGTTATTTCATAATTATAAGTTATTGCGTTGCTGCAAAACCCTCGCTGCATCTACTAATCGTAACAACACGTCCTGCATGCTGCCTTTGTTCTGCACCGTCACGTCTGCAGCGGCGCGGTACAAGGCTTCCCTCTGCGCATATAAATCATAGATTCGCCGACGCCCCGCTGCCAGCAGGGGTCTGGTTTTTGTATCCACGTCGCCGATGATATCTTCCGGAGAACGATCCAAAAATATGATCAGGCCGTTTTCTTTTAAGCTGATTATGTTTTCCTGTCGCAACACTACGCCGCCCCCCATGGCAAGCACCTTATCCTGCAACGCGGACAGCCGCTTCGTTGTCCTGGTTTCCTGTTTGCGAAAGAAGTCTTCACTCACTGCAAAAAGTTCCGGAATCGTTTTACCAGAATCCTTTTCAATTTCCGGATCGGCGTCAATAAAATCCCTGCCCAGCCTTTCCGCCAGACAACGCCCCAGCGTACTCTTCCCGCAGCCGGGCATACCAATCAGCACAATGTTTTTCATTACTCCCACCACTTATTTACAGACAAAGATAATCAGTATTGCGAGTGCTGCAGCCCATACCTTTTGAAACTATAACAATTTTGCAATCTTATCCGTAACGTCTGCAATCAGCCCTTCATCCAGTTTACGCCCCAGCCAGATCTCCTCTGCCGCTACTGCCTGGGCCACCAGCATGAACAGACCGTTTACTGCAGTTTTTCCCTGCTGCCGGGCCAGCTTCATGAATTTTGTTTCTGCCGGATTATAGATAATATCAACTGCCGCGGCAAAGTGGTCCATTACTGTCCCGTCCACAGGTGATGCATCGGTTTTCGGAAACATTCCTACCGGGGTGCAGTTAATCAGCAGATCGCCGCCCAACACCTTCAAATCTTCATAGGTTTTCACTGTGTAATGGGCCCGGATATCTTCCGGGGCGTTTTCGATTACCCGGGAAATCACCGTGATGCTATGGGCCTGCATATCTTTGACACATTGCAGAATCGCCCGGCTGGCTCCACCGGTTCCCAGCACGCACACATCCCGGCCTTTGGGAACAAGGCCATTATGTTCCAGAAGTCGGGCAAATCCGAAATAATCCGTATTAAAGCCTGAAGCCCTACCGTCATTAAACAAAACCGTATTTACTGCGCCGATCGCTCTGGCCTCAGCGGCAATATAATCAAGGTTGTCCATTACAGACACCTTGTGAGGTATGGTCACGTTCAGTCCCCTGTAAGTTTTCCGCAGTTCCGCCACTTTGTCTGCCAGTTTTTCCACCGGCACTTCAATCAGTTCGTACGTTGCTTCCATACCCAGCTGACGGAACACTTCCTGATGAATCTGCGGCGACAGGCTGTGCCCCAGTCTGGCGCCTAACAATCCGAATTTCATTTACCCTTTCTCCCCGTCGGCCACATAGTTACCCAGAATTTTGCAGTAGGCGCTGTATTCTGCCACGTCCTGCAATCCCTGCCGCACGTTCGGATCCTCCAGATTGCCCGTCAGGTCAATATGGAAGAAGTATTCCCAGGAACGCCCTTCCATGGGACGGGATTCCAGATTCAGCATATTCAGGCCGCCTTTATAGAAATGCTGCAGCACTTTGTACAGGGATCCGGGTTCGTGCTGTGTAGCGATGACCACGGTGATCTTGTCCGCGTCCGGCCGGTGTTCCGGCTGGTCGGCAATGATGATGAACCGGGTATGGTTGGCTGAATTGTAATTGATATTCTCCGCCAAAATTTCCAATCCGTATAACTTGGCCGCCTGACGGGATGCCACCGCGCCTTTTGCCGGATCGCCGCTTTCGCTGACCATCTGGGCGCTGCGCGCGGTATTAAAGAACGGAATTAGTTCAATGCCAGGATGCTTTTTAAAAAATTCCCTGCTCTGTTCCAGTCCCTGGGGATGGGAATAAACCTGTTTCAACTTTTCTATTCTGGCGCCGGGGAGACCCAGCAGGTTCTGATCCACTTTGATAATCTTTTCCCCAACAATATGACAGTCATACTTCCGCACCAGGTCATACACTTCTGTAATGCCTCCGGTGGAAGAGTTTTCAATGGGAAGTACGCCGTATTTGATTTCGTGATTCTTAACCGCGACCACTACATCCTCAAAATGAACAAAATTCATCTCCACTTTGGCAATACCCGCAAAGTAATCTTCCAAAGCCTGATGGCTGAAAGAGCCCTTCACTCCCTGATAACCGACACAAATCGGATTGGCGTTCTGCTCTTTCATTTTAATATTTGCCGCTAAAATATCAATCTGCAGATTACGGCTGGTTTCCATAATCTTTTCCATGATCTGCTTCATATGCGGAGCGTATGCGGGATTTTTCAGCATCCCCACCACTTTGGCAATGACCTGCTCTTCCCTCTCCCGGTCCAGCACCTGCATATTGCGGGCATCTTTATACGCGGCAACCTGCTGTACCACATCCATCCGTTTTTCCAACGTATCGGTCAGGATTGCGTCCAGCCGGTCAATTTCCTGCCGCAGTCTCATCAAATCCGGTTCTGCCACGTTCGTCATCCTTTCATTCCAACAACATATCCAGCAACACCCACGCTGTAACTGCTTCCACTACAGGAACTGCCCTGGGAACGATGCAGGGATCGTGCCGTCCTTTAATTTCCAGAATTGTATCTTTGCCCTCCGTCACGTTCACAGTTTGCTGGGGCTGACCGATGGACGGTGTAGGCTTGATGGCCACCCGGAACAGGACAGGCATCCCGTTGGTAATACCGCCTGTAATGCCTCCGTTATTGTTACGGGTAGTTTGCACTCTGCCATTTTCTACAGTCATAGGATCATTGGCCTCGCTGCCTTTCAGTTCGGCCATGGCAAAGCCGGCGCCGAATTCTATGCCTTTTACCGCCGGAACGGAAAACAGCGCATGGCTCAGACGGCTTTCCAGCGAATCAAAAAACGGGTCTCCGATGCCCGGGGGCATCCCTGCAGCCATCACTTCCACAATACCGCCCACGCTGTCCATCTGTTCCCGGACAGCCATGATTTCCGCTTCCATTAAAGAAGCCTTGCCGTCCTCCAGCACGGGCAGCGTACATTTACGCAATGCCTGTAACCGTTCTGCCGTTTCACCCAGCGGATTAAACAAAGCATCTGTAATCTTTCCGATGCGGGCAACATGGGCGCCCACAACGATACCCTTTTGCGCCAGCATAGTTTTAGCCACTGCGCCGGCAAACACCAGCGGCGCTGTGAGACGACCGGAAAAATGCCCGCCGCCCCGGTAATCGTTAAAACCTTTATAGCGGACCTTTCCGGCGTAATCCGCATGTCCGGGCCGCATCACATCTTTCAGGAGGCTGTAATCTTTGGAACGCTGGTCGCTGTTGGGTATCAGCACACACAGGGGCGTCCCCGTCGCCTTACCTTCAAAAACACCGCTTTCTATGACAAAAGCATCCGTTTCCTGGCGCTGGGTACTCATCCGGTTCTTTCCCGGAGCGCGCCGCGCCATTTCTTCTTTTATGAAATCTTCGTCAATCGGTGTTCCCGGCGGCAGACCGTCCAGCACCAGGCCGATTCCATTGCCGTGGGATTCACCGAAGATCGTCATGCGCAAGTTGTGTCCAAAGGTTGCCCCCATTTGCTTCTCCTCAATTTAAAAGTAAGATTCTATCAGTTAATTATATTCTTTATTATCGCATGCTTCCCTGCGGGTTTCAATTGATTTTTTCCGTTTTTCCGCCTACGGCTGCATAATCGTTCCAGAATTCCGGGTACGACTTGCTGACGCTTTCCCCGCCTGTCAGGGTAACCGGCTCTTTACATGCCAGCGTGGCAACAGCCATGCTCATTGCTATCCGGTGATCGTTCCAGGCATCCACAACAGTCCCGCCTTGCAGTCCTTCCGGTTTGCCTTTGATCAGGAGTCCTTCCGGTTCTTCCGTAATGTCCGCCCCCAGTTTCACCAGTTCGGAGTGCATGGCTGCCAGGCGGTCGCATTCCTTGATCCGCAACCGTCCCGCATTGATGATGTGAGTGGTTCCTTCCGCCACTGCCGCCGCTACCGACAGGACCGGCACCAGGTCAGGGCAGTCCGCGGCATCTATTTCGCAGCCATGCAGTCCGGACGGAGCAACGGTAAAGGTACCGTCCTGTACTGTAATATCCGCGCCCATGTTGCGCAAGACTTTCAGGATCGCCTTGTCTCCCTGAAGGGAATCTTCACGTAAGCCGGTGCAGCGCAATCCTTCCCGGCTGCCGACAGCGCCCGCTACCAGCCAGAACGCCGCCTGGGACCAGTCCCCTTCCACCTGCACGCGTTCCGCCGGGGCACAATATGCCTGCCTGCCGGGAATCTCATAATGCAACAGGTCTTTGCGTTTTATGTCAACGCCAAATGTGCGCAGGCTGCTCAGTGTCAGTTCAATGTAACTGGCGGATTCCAGCGGCGGCAAAATCTCCAGTGTGGAGCCCCCGTCCAGCAACGGCAATGCGAATAACAGCCCGGACACAAACTGGGAACTCACGTCTCCCGGCAGCACATACGCCCCCGGTTTCAGCCTGCCGGCCACTGTCAACGGCAGATGACCGTTTTCGGCAGTACGGTAACGCAGTTCCTGTTTGTCAAAGATATCGTAATAAGGCTGTAACGGCCGCGAAACAAGCTTTCCATGTCCCTCAAAGGTAAAGGGCGCATTGCACAGGGCGCCTAACGGAATAAAAAAGCGCAGCGTGGAACCGGATTCCCCACAGTCTGCCGCAACCGGTTCTGACGGGAAGCTATGGTCCCAGCTGTATTGAAAGGCTGTGCGTCCTTTATACAGGGAAGCCACTTCTGTAACAGCAACGCCCATCCCCGCAAGGCAGCGGTTGGTCGCTTCGATGTCTTTGGAAATGGCTATATTGTCCACGATGCAATGGCTGCCGGAAAGGCCCGCGCAGATGCACATGCGATGCCCCATGCTTTTGGAAGAGGGTATCAGCACGCTGCCGTGAAGAGGCCGGGGAGTAATTTTATAAATCGCCATAATAAATCCTTTTCTAAAAAACTATCACTCGTATGGTTTGGGGCAATGATACTTAAAGCTACGGAAGATACTGTGTCAATTCACTGAATTCCACTTTCTGCAGGATGCTTTCCCCGATATTTTTCAGCAGAATCAGGGTCAGGTGTGAACCGCGCTTCTTTTTGTCCAGGGCAATGGCCTGCAGGAAATCTTCCTGCTGCATATCCACAGTAACCGGAAGATGGAATTTCTGCAGGAGCGCAGCAATCCGGTCAGCAACACCGGATTCTGTCAGCCCAAGTTTTTCCGACCGGCGTGTCAGCAGAACCATACCGATACCCACGCCTTCCCCGTGGCTGTATTTGTCAAAACGGAATGTCTTTTCCACCGCATGCCCCAGGGTATGCCCGAAGTTCAGCAGCATCCGTTCTCCTGTATCAAACTCGTCATGCTCCACAATACGGGCTTTAATGTTGCAGCATGTTTCTATGATTTCATCTGCGCAGGCCAGAAGTTCCGTATCGTTCTGTATCTTTTCCAGCCTCATAAACAACTCTTTGTCCATGATGCATCCATATTTGATCACTTCTGCCAGTCCGTCGTGAAGGTAACGCGCCGGCAGCGTCTTCAACAGCTCCGGATCAATAAAAACTGCTTTAGGCTGGTAAAAAGCGCCTACCAGGTTTTTTCCGCTTGGCAGATCAATGGCAACCTTCCCGCCAACACTACTGTCCACCGTCGCCAGCAGGGATGTGGGAATCTGAACAAAGGCGATTCCCCGCAGAAAGGTAGCCGCCGCCAGGCCTCCCATGTCCCCTGTAACGCCTCCACCCAAAGCCACCACCCCGTCACTGCGGGTCAGGCCGGCCTCCGCCAGCCCGTCGTACAGGTAACCCAGCGTTTGCAGATTCTTGCTCTCTTCTCCTGCCGGAAAGGTCAGTACCGTAACCGCTACACCTTCTTTTTCCAATGATGCCTGTAAGAGCGACGCATACAGCGGTCCTACATGGCTGTCTGTAATGATTGCGATTTTCTCCGCTTTGGGGAGAAGCGTTTTTATTTTGGCACCAACATGAGGCAGAAGGCCTCTTTCAATTTCAATATCATAACTTTTGGATCCTAAATCCACATGAACAGTACGCATGATTATTCCTCAATACAACATCCTTCTCCTGGGACCTGCTTCCCGCATGATCTCCTTTAGCGCGTCCCTGTCGTATTCCGCGATGGCTTTTTTCCACCGTTCCAGCTGGCTCTGGTAGTTTTCAATCTCCGCAATGACATTGTCCCGGTTAGACAGGAAGAGATCGCTCCACAAATCCGGATTGATATCCGCAACCCGGGTGGCATCCCGGAAGCCCCCCGCAATGAAGTACTGGGTGTTTTCATTATAGGACGCGCTGTTTACCAGCGCTACCGCTGTAATATGGGGCAGGTCGCTGGTGTAGGCAATGATTTTGTCATGATCTTCCATTGAAACCTTGACCGAACGGGCACAGCCAAGGGCCTTCGCAAAGTCTTCCAGCCACCTCACGGCTTCCGGTGTATTTTTCTCCGTCGGCACAATAATATAGTTGGAATTGTTAAAGATGGAAGCATCCGACATGCCCAGGCCGCTACCCTGCCGCCCTGCCATGGGATGGCCGGATATAAACTCGCACCCCGCCGGCAGCAGTTCCTGAATCTCCCGGGGCATCGTCCCCTTGACACCCGTAGCGTCAGTCATCAGCATACCCTCCGCAAAGTTTTGTACATTTTGCCGTACAAAACCCATAACAGCTTCAGGGTACACACTGCATATGATAACTTCCGCTTCTTTCAGATTGCTGCCGTCCGCTTCTACCACTTCGTCAATCATATTGGCGTTCAGACAGGCCCGGGCAATGCCATGGCTGATGTCCATGCCAAGAATCTTCCTCACTTTTAAATTGCGGAGCGCTTTTGCATAGGAACCGCCAATGAGCCCCAAACCCACAATAGCGAAAGTTAAGTCCCGCAGTTGTTTTTCCTGATACTGTTTAACCATATTTTTTATTTCTCCTGCAACAACATCTAAAAACCAATCATAGTTTCATTTCTCTTTGCAACACAGGTTATCGAAGTTTTCCGCCTCTTACAAATCCCGTCCGATGATGCGTGCAATGCCTTTCAGTTCGCCCATCAGCTCTGCAAATCGTTCCGGCTTCAGGGACTGGGCCCCGTCGCACAGCGCTTTTTCCGGGTCGTTATGGACTTCGATGATCAGCCCGTCCGCTCCAACGGCAACTGCCGCCTTGGCCAGGGCAGGTACCATCCACCACAGGCCTGCCGCATGGCTGGGGTCCACAATGACCGGCAGATGGCTCAGCTTCTTGGCTGCGCAGACGGCGCTCAGATCCAGCGTATTGCGGGTATAGGTTTCATAGGTGCGGATACCCCGCTCGCACAGGATAACATTGGTATTGCCTTCCGCCATGATATATTCCGCGCTCATGATCCATTCCTGAACCGTAGCGGCCAACCCACGTTTCAGCAGGATTGGTTTATTCGTCCTGCCCAATTCTTTCAGCAGGGAATAATTCTGCATATTGCGCGCGCCTACCTGAATCAGGTCTACCTCTTCCACAAACTTGTCCAACACATCGGCGCTCATGATTTCCGTAACGATCGGTAAACCGGTTTCCGCCTTTGCTTCTTTCAGCAGCTTCAGTCCGGGCATCCCCATGCCCTGGAATGAATACGGAGAAGTGCGCGGTTTGAAAGCGCCGCCACGCATCAGGTGCGCCCCTGCCATTTTCACGGACTTTGCCACACCGATAATCTGCTCCCGGGTTTCCACACTGCAGGGACCC
>JAEEGK010025050.1_pt1 | contig 12296 bp, 4 predicted proteins | sample 8958771 | NCBI WGS metagenome assembly JAEEGK01 (sample SAMN16246547, study PRJNA631951) | gut metagenome | biome: gut microbiome; feature: rumen; material: SC-attached | host: Bos | place: Iran: Karaj | collected 2018-10 | reverse complement strand
CCCAATCCCCAATCCCCAATCCCCAATCCCCAATCCCCAATTTTATTTAAATGAATTTAAATTTATAAATATTTAATATAAAAATTTTTTTTAATATATTAAAATTTATATTAATAAATAAATAATAAAATATTATATAAATATATATTCAAATATAATAAAATAGATTTTCTTTTATAGAAAATATTTCATATATTTATAATAAATTTAATAAAAAAATTTACAAAATATTAATTATTAAAATCAATATTGAAAATTAAATTTTTTTATTATTATCCGTATTTTAAATTAAATCATTAACTAAAATTTTTAAAATGATGACTATCAGCTTGTGTATTATTTTTTCCAAAAATAGTATTAAAAATATTATTATTAGCATTACATTTATCATTATTATAACTAATATTAATATAATCATTATTTTTATTTAAATTATTATAACTATTATTGTTATTATTATTTTCAGTATTTTGATTAATATTAATAATACTATTATAAATATTAATATAGTTTAAATTATTATTATTTACATTAACATTTTGTAAATCAGAAGGATTATCATAATTAAAAACAAATATATTATTATTATTTTGTTTGTTATTTTCTTTATTTTCATTATTTTTTTTAAAAAAATTTTTATTAATATTAATATCATCTTTTTGTTCAATTATAGTTTTTAAATTATTTAAATTATCAATTTGCATTTTTACTGAATTGTGATAATTATCAGCAAATCCAGAAGAAATATAATTTAAATTTTCATTTCTATTTAATAAATCATCTGATGTAAATTTAATTTCATCAACATGTTTATTTTTATCTTTATTAATAGTTTTTTGATTTTTTAAAGTATTTTTATTTTTTATCACTTCATTTTTTAATGCTTTATTTTTTATAAACAATCCAAAATTATTAAAAAATCTATTAGTTTGATAACAAGTGTATTCATAACAATTTTCAATATCTTTTTTTATAATTTGTTGTTCTTTTTCTTTTTTATTTTTTTTTTGTTTCTCTTGTTCTTTAGTTATCACTTTATTTATTATACTATTTTTTTTTAATTTATTAATAAATGCTCTATATTTTCCTAGTTTTTTTATAGGAGTATTATCTTTAGTTATTTTTGAGAAATAAAAAAATTCCATTAAATTTATATCATCTAAACATTTTTTTGAATTTTCTAAAGTTTTTTCATTAATATATTTATGATCACATAATTTTGTTAAATAATTTATAACTCCCTGTTTTTGAGTTCTAGGATTCATTCTTTCATAGTCAAAACTAAATGAAAAATATGCTAAATCATATGGAATTTGACCTTTATATTTTTCAAGGAAATTAATTTTTCTTAATATATAATTGTAAGGAAATAATAAAATACAAATAAAAAAGATACAATTAAAAAATTCATATGTTCTATTTGAATGAGTAGGTGAAAAGAATACATAATTTCCAAGACCAAAAAAAAATAAAGAAAATATAAAATAATCTATATAAAAAATGCATATTGTTTCATTTATCATTTCAGGTTTTTTATAAATATATATTATTTTAAATTTTTCAATGAAATAATCTAAAATTACACCTATAACAACCAAAACAACTCCAAAAGGAAATAAAGCAGCATAAAAAAATGCCATACAAAATTGTTGAACTAAATAAGAATATTGCATAGAAACTCTCATAGAAGGTTGTTCAAATAATTTATTAAGTTCACCTTGAGAATATTCTTCTATATATTCATATTCATCTTCATATTTTCTTGTGACATACCACCATCTCATTAATTTATTTAAAAATAAATCATAACATGTTAATGAAATAAGAGGACCTAAAAGTGAACTACAAAGAAATATTACAAAAACATTATTTACTAAATTTTCATGAGAATCCCAACCAAATAGAATATAACTTGTTAATAAAGGAACAATTGCACTATTAAAAAATGTAAAAATAGATATTTTCACACTTAAACTTAAATATTTATCTGTATGAGACCACATTTTTTCATTATCAGTAGAATTATTAAATGCTCTTTTTATAAAATAATTTATTATTGATGTTACTAATGATATACATATTGATATACCATAATTTAATACTTTTTTATTTTCATATTCTTTTTCACATTTAGATTGAATAAAATTAAATAATAAACATGTTCCAAATGAAATTCCTAATAATAGAATAACTAATAAGTAATTAATTACAGATTTTGTGAATCTATAGCAAAAACTATATTCTAAATTTTCAAAAATTATATCTTCAGGTTCAGGAGGTCTAAAAACAGTTAAATTTAAGTAACTTCTTAATTGTTTAGCTCTCATATCATTAATACAACATTTACAACATCTTAATAAACAATAATTTTTTAATGATTTAAAAATTTTTTGAATAAACGTATTAGGAAAATGTTTCTTAAAAGCCTTTAATTCTTCTACATTATTAAATGTAACAAAAACAACTCCAGTAAAATTATTTTTATTATTTTCTTCTAAAGATTTTATTTTTTCTTTAATTTCTTTTATTTCAGATGGAATATCTATTGTTCGATGAGTAACTCTATTATAAAATGGGCCAGTTGTAAATGTTTCTTTATCCTTATATTCAATTTTATATTTTTTAAGGTCTTTAATTTGTTGTTTTAATTTATAAATTTCTGATAGTTTATAAGTAAAATTAATTTGACTTTGTGTTATATCAACATCTTCATTTATAAATTCTAAAGGTTTTGTATTATCTTCATCTGTCATTTTTTCATATTCATCTTCATTTAAATCACTTATTAATAACGTATATTCACTTATATTTATATTTCCATAATTAATTTCTTTTAATTGAGTTTGACTTATTATAATAAAAAGTAAATTTGCTACAAATAAAGTAATTAAACAAATAAATGCAATGAATTGATAGTTAATTAATATTTTATCTACATAATCTTGACCTAATAATTCTTTCATAATTTCTTTATATATATACATTGATTCTCCAGTGAATTCATTTATTATATTAATTTTGGTAAAGTTTTTTAAATGCATACATAATTCATTATTTGTATATGGAAATGAAATTGGAGTTGAATTATCTTCTATATAATATTTTTTACAGTAATCTAAAAGTTTATTTGTATATTTTTTATTTAAAAAAAGATACGGAACTCCAGCTATAGAAAATAATCCAATTAAATTAAAAATTAAAATTTTATGAAAAAAAAAAAAAAAATACAATCCTATTCCATTTCTTGTTAAAGCTTTAGTATCAACACAATAATTATATTTTTTAACTATTCCTTCGGTTTCTTCTGGTAAATAACAATCAGGACAAAAATTAACTTTTTTATTTTTTTCAAATATTTTTGGAATATCTAAAATTTTCATTGCATTTGAATGTACAATAGCATGATGAATATTTCCAGGTTTTTCTAATAAATTTTCATCTTCATCATCTTCATCTTCATCTTCATTTTCATTTGGATTATCTAATTTTTTACTTAAAGGTTCATGTTCAGAAACTTGTTCTATTTTATTTCTTAAAAATTTACTTGTAACTAATCTATTTTCTCTTCTTTTAAATTTTGGTTGTTCTTCTTCTTCTAATTTATCAACGTTATTTTTAATAATATCATCAGTATCTTCATTTTCCTTATCAATAAACTGGAGCATTATTATTATAATATAAAAAAACAATAAAAATTATTTATATTATCTTTTATATTGAAAAATATTGAAAAATAAATTACAATATTATTTAATTAATAATTTATATTTTAAAATGCGTTAAAATTTTCAATTTATTTAATTTAAATTTTATTAAAATAAATTAAATTAAATTTATAACAATGAAAGAATTTTCATTATTTGATAAAGACACAAGAACATTTAAAGAAAGTTTTTATATTTTAATGGATATTTTAATTTCAAATCAAGCAAGTAGCAGAGCTGAATGTGTAATTTTTATGGGAATTTATTATTTACAAATATTAACAGGATTTTTTAGTGAACAAGTTGGGATATTTGATATAGATAAAAATGACACAGATAAAGTATTAAATTATTTTGAAAAAATTTTAAGATTAAAAGATTTATTTAAAGATAATTATAGTGGATATAAAATAGTTATAATTTTTGTTTTTTTAATCATTTTAGCATTTACATCTTTATTTTTTTACACATTATTTAAAACAGATAAAAATAGCACATATACAATAAAAGAAGCATTATTAAATTTTTATTTTAAATTTATGATATATATTATATTTAACATAGTTTTAGATTTAGGATTATCAAATTTTTGTTTTGGTTCAGATGAATTTAATCCTTATTTTAAAAATGTTTCTTGTAAAGTAAGTGATAATATATTAATGGTTATATTAAGTATTTTAACAACAATAATGTCAGCATTTTTTGTAGTATTTATTCAATTTTTTTATATAGATAGTTTTTATTCAAGCAATTCATTTTATGCAAGAATGGCATGTAATTATGAAATTTATACCAGTTTAAATTGTATAGTTTATTCAGTATTACTAACTCAAGTTAAATATATAAGTAAAGAAGTGTTTTTAATATATAATATTATAGTTAGTTCAGTATTTTTTTATTTTTATTTAAATCGATATTTATTTTATGACACCATAACTAATAATATAGCAGGTCTATTTCATATGCTTTATTTATGGACTAGTATTTTTTTTATAATATTTGCTTATATAGATTTTAATGAAAAGGGGTTAGTATATATAATTTCATCTGGAATTGCATTATATTTTTATTTTAATTTAAAATATAAAATTGAAGAAAAAATATTTTTAGATACACCTTTTTATAAAATTGTTAATCCTAATTATAGATTATTTTATATTAAAAATTTAATAGATAAAATGAATCATTTAGATGAAAATCCTGAAGATAAAGCATTATTAGCAGGTATTATTCAAATGCATTCTTCTGAATGTCCAAATCCTGATTGTCAAACAAAAAATAATGAATTTTTATATTTACCTATTACTGGTGAAATGACTGATAGATCTAAATTACAGGTAGAAGATAAAATATTTTTAATGCATTTTATTTTGATTGTGTTAAATTATTATATAAATGCGAATGACTACACACCAGATATTATAATTAATGTTAGTTTATATTATTTAACTGTTATTGGAAATTTTTGTCAATCTATGTTTTATTATAAAAAAGTTAAAGATATGAAATTAACTTTACAAGAGCAATTTTCTTTTGAGAGATTAAAACTTAAATTAAGTAAAAGTTTAGTCGAAAAATTAAAACCTCCGCATGAAAAATGTGATAATTTAGAAGATTTAAATGTATCTTTATATTTTAAATATGAAAACCTAACCCAATTATTTATAGAAAAAATTTCCACAGACATTTCATTATCATTACAATTTTGGAAAATATTTCGTAACAATCAATTAGATTACAACAAAACAATAGATTTTAACCAAATTTTCAATTTAACAGACAAAATAAGATTAGCAAAACTTCAAATCCAAAAAATTTGGGATAGATTAATTAAAATATACACAGGTGTTAATGAACTATTTGATATATATTCAGAATATATAGAAGAAGTAAATGATGATGATTTAAAAAAACGTGATTTAGATAATTTAAAAAGAAAAAGTGAAAATTATAATGAACACATTGGTCAAAATTATTATTCTCTATTATTTAATAAAGAAACAGGAATTATTATAGTAAATGGTGATAAAGGAAAAGAAGGAATAATTGAAAAATGTAACAGTGAAATAGAAAAAATATTTAAATATAAATTTGAAGAATTAAAAGGTCAAAATATTACTATGTTAATGCCTAAAATATTTAGTAAATCTCATAAAGATTTTATGGAAAGATATTTTAAAACTGGGCATAAAAAATTAATTGATCAAAGAGATTTTAAAACTTTCGCAAAAGATAAAGACAATTCAATTATTTTAATTCAAATTATTATTAAATTATTTCCTATTTTAAATGATAGTGTTTATTTCACTGGTTTAATTTATAAAGAATCTTTAGATGATTTAATTTTTATTGATCATAAATTTTATATTCAAGGAATGAGTTTAAAATTAATGAAAATTTTAAACATCGGAAATAAAATGTTATTTCAAGAAAATAAAATTCCTTTTTATGCAGTTTGTAAAAAATTCGTGAATTTTTATAAAATTTTTTTACAAGGGCAAAAACAAAATTTAAAAGGAGCCGCAAAAAAAAATTCAATTTTTGTTAATTTAGAAGAAAGTTTGACTGAATCAAAAGTAGAAGAAGAAAATGATGATGATGATAATGCAAGTGCAATAACAAAACGTAAAAAAATTATAAAAAAACATAAACATGATGATGACATTCATGAAAATGTAGAAATAAATGAAAATATGGAATTAGAATATGAAATTCAATTACCTGAATTTATTATTGAATTTTCAGATAGTACAAATAAAGGAAAAAAAACAGCTCAAGAAGAAGAAGATGATAATAAATATGGAGTAGAACATAAAAATGAATATTCTGAAGACGATAATGTAGATGATGTAGATGAATTTAAAGGAGAAAGTGATTTTTTATTAGGAGAAGGTTCAAAAAATAGAGATATTTCAAATATTTCTCAATCAAAAATCACAACTTCAAATATTAATCCAAATAATACGAATGAACAATCAAATTTAACTTCAAATGTTAATTTAATTTCAAATGTACCAACGCCAGATGGAAGCACACCTACTCCAACACCAGATGGAAATAATGTAAATCATAATAAAAATGATGATAATAATAATAATAATAATAATAATAATAATAATGATAATAATACTTCTAATGATAATACAAACGACAATTCAAGAAAAAATATTTATAACAAAAAAGAATCAAATTCAAAATCAAAACTTGATTTCAATAAACAAACAGATCAAGCTAAAGAATTTTCTTTACGTATTAAGCAATACGAAGATTTATTTAAACACAAAAAATTTGATGAACTTGAACAATTAATAGACAATTGCACAAGCGAAAATTCAATTCAATATAAATTTAATTTCACTTTTAAACGTTATAAATATAATGAAACTGGAACAGCATTTATAATTCGATGTATAGACACAAAATTCGAAAATAATCACAGTGAAAGTGAATCTATAGAAGAAGCAGACCCACGTGCATTAAAATATAAAATAGAAAAAAATAACAATATTAAACCTTTATATAACATTTTATTATCAGAAAAAAGTGATATATTAAATCAAGTAAGTGAATATAATAAATTTTTAAATTATAAAGAATTTAAAGATTTATTAAAAGAATGTAAAGAAGATATATCAAAAATGAGTATGATTCATGGAACGAAAAAATATAAATTAGCAGATGATGAGAATGCCAGTCAAAGTAGCGAAAAGGGTTATGCAAATGATTTAGTAAAAAAAAATAGAATTTTAGAAATAAAAGCAAGTTTACTTAATAATATACAAAATTTTTTTACTTTAAAATATATAAAAGCAATTATGATATGCATTTTTATATTAACATTAACTTTTGTTATTTTATATTTAGTTTTATTTAAAAATAGTTACGATCATTTTAAAGTGGTGAGTAATTTAAATATTCAATTATATGAAAATACAATTTGGACAACGAATTTATTAGGAACATTAATAAGTTTATATTCTTTATATAAAAATAGAAAAGAGAATTTAAATTACAATTTTAATTCTTTTATTCCAGATAATAATGAATATTTCGATACAATGAAAAATTATTCATATAATTGGTATAATAAAATAGCAGATGACTTTGGAGATATGGAAAACGTAATAAATGATTATATAGATAAAAATAAACAGACAATTTTATTTTGGGATGAAGAAAATATAACATATACTATAGATAAAATAAATGATACAGATTCTTTTCCTTTGGCAGTAAGTCAAGTTTTAAGTGATGTAAATTCTTTATTAAAAGACGAAAAATTTATATTATCTACTCCAAAAATGACAAAGCATCAACAAAATTATTTTAATTATTTATCTTTTCTTTCTATAGAAAATGCATATGATAATTTATTACCAAAAATGTATGATAAACTTAGAATTTTACCACATATTTTTCAAGATTATAATAAAGATAGTAGATTAATATTATTATATTGTTTATTTATATACGGTGCTTTTATGGTAGTATTTAATTTAATATATTTAATATTATTATATATAACAAATCGAAACATGGCTGAAGGTTTAGAAAAGGTAGGTAAAATTAAATTAGAACTTTTAGAAGATATTATTAAAAAAATCGAAGGATTTAATTTAGTTTTAAAAAGATTCAGAGAAAAAGAAAGTAAAAATCAAGAAAAAAATAATCCAAATGGTAAAACAAATGTTCAAGATAAAACTAATTTAGGAACTGTGAATGGAACAAGAATAAATCCAACTTCAAGTGTGAATGCAAATGGGTTTAATACTGATATTAAAAAATTTATACCTTTAAATATTTTATCTTTAGATTATTTACAAAGTGTTTTAGTTTTTATAATATTATTTTCGTTTTTAATTCCTACTTTTATAATGACTCAATATATGGTGAATAATACAAATAAATTAATTGAAGTTCAAAAATTTATTTTTGGAAAAATTTTAACTGCCAGTGCGAATATCGTTGAAATTAAATGTAATATAAGTGAATGTTTAACACAAAATCAATTAAAATTTGATGATTTAATAAATATTAATGATATGCAACAAATTGTTTTGGGAATTAATAATTTCGGTGAATTAGATAATTTTTATAATAAAAAATATTTAGTAAACGCATGTCAAGTTTTATATGATGAAGAAACACAAGCAGAATTATATGAAATTTGTATGGAAAATAAATTAGTAAAAAGTGCAAATAATAGTGATAGTTTAATTAAATTGATAGATGAAACTGTAGATATATTATATAAAGATATTGAAGTTTATTCATCTCAAAATGTGAAATTAAATAATGGAAGTGAGGTACCTTTTTTTAAAAGTTTTTTATATTCAACGGATAGTTTTTTTGATTTAGAAACTGTGTTTTATAATTTTGTTGCTCCAATTAGTAATAATTTTGCTAGAATATGTAAAAGCTCATTGGATAAGTTTTTAAATGAAAAAAAAGATATTGTTTTTTCTTTAATTATCATTTATGGAATTTTAATTACTTTTATTTGTTTGTATATTGAAATATTTTATATTAAAAAATTGATACATTTTTTAAGCGTAAGTAGATTGATTTTGAAAATTATTCCAACCATGGTTATTAATAATACGCCCGAGTTGGAAACTTGGATTGAAAGTAAATATTAATATTGTAATTTATAATTAAAATATAATTATATATACTTAATTAATAACTAAATATAATATATAAATAAATATAATAATAAAAATTTATTTTTTCTTTACATTTTTTTTTACATTTTTAAATTCAATTTTTCCTCTACAAAAAGGACAAACTTCTTTATTTTCAACCCATTTTTCCAAACATTTAAAATGAAATAAATGATTACATTTTAATTTAGTAACATCACATTTATCTTTCATAACATTTAAACATATACAACAAGTAGGTGCTTCAAGAACACCTTTTTCATTTTTAATCCATAATTTTTTATTCATTTTTTCTTTCTTTAATTTTGGCTTTGGTTTAGGTTGAATTTCTTTAATAACATTCAAAACTAAATTTCTATTAATTAAATTTTCTATTTCTTCTTCTTCTAATTCATTAATCTCATCATTTAAATCATCATAAATAACTCTTAACATCATTGGATTCTGTAAATTTCTTCTATAAGCACTATATCTATCATAATTATCATTATTAATAGATAATCTAAACATTCCTGTATTATTAATAGTAAAATTATTATTATTATTATTTCGAAAATTAATTGAATTACTTCTATTATATCTACTATTATTTCGTATATTATTATTATCTGGGAATAAATGCATATTATTATAATTAATATTATTTATTGAAGTTCTTTGTCTATTATATCGAGAATTTCTTGACATTTCTTCTATATCAACTAATGTCCCACATCGAGAACATCCTGTGTAACGTGAATTAGGTGCTATTATTTTTGAATTTATGTGATGGCAATTTGAACATTCAAAATTTGTTAAACCATTATTAAATATTCTCTCCATTTTAATTATTTATAATAATTAATTATTAAGGAATATTAAATAAAATTTATTAATATTACGATTAAATAATAATTACCTATTAATTATTACCAAATTATGTTTTAATATTTATTTATATAATTATTCATTTAATAATTTTTCCATCATTGTTTTAAATTCTTTAAAATCAATTAAACCATCTTTATTTAAATCAACTTCATCAATGACTTTTTTAAATTCTTCTTTTGAAACTTCAATTTCATTATTTTTATTAAAAACTTCATATATTTCTTCTAAAGTAATAAAACCATTTTTATCTTTATCAAAAAATTCAAATGATAATTTTAAATTGTTTTCTTCAATTAAAATTTTTTTATCAATAGCAGCTCTAAGAAATTCTTCATATTCAATTTTTCCATTTTTATCTGTATCTATAATATTAAATATTTCTTCTAAATAATTATTATTAATTTCAATATTATTTTCATCTATATGATCATTCAATAATTTTTTTAATTGCATAAAAAATTCATCTTTTTCAATTACACCATCATTATTAACATCTATTTTTAAAAACAAAAGATTTGCATTAACAACATCAATTAAATTCGGATTATTATGAACTATATAAGCAATACTAACTTGTTGTAAAATTTTATTTGGTTTATAATTTTTAATATTATTAAAAAGCGATTTTATTGTTTTTGGCTTTAATTCAGATAATTTTTCTTTAATTTTCAATTTTTTAAACCAAACATCATTTAAAACCGAACTACTATCTATTCTATCATTAGGGTCAGTTATTAATAATTTAAATATTAATTCTCTTGCTTCTTTACTAATATTTTTATTATCATATAAAATATTTTTATCATAATCATTTTCTTTTATATTTTCAAATATTTCCTCTCTACTTTTTCCAGTAAAAGGAAACTTACCAACTAATAATAAATACATAATAACACCTAAACTCCACATATCACATTTTTCATTATAATTTTTTTCCAAAACTTCGGGGGCTATATAATATGGAGTTCCAGCTAATTTATTTTCGTTCTCATTTTCATAAAATTTTGCTGTACCAAAATCTATTACTTTTAAATGTATGTAACCATATATTTTTTTATTTTCTATCATTATATTTTCAGGCTTTAAATCTCTATGCATTATTTTTCTTTGATTGCAATAGTTCATTGCCGAAAATAATTGAAACATTATTATCGCTGTTGTATTTTCGGTTTGTTTTCCTTCTTTTTTTATGATTTTAAATAAATCGTTGCCTTCTATAAATTCTGTTACCATGTATATATATTTTTCGCCTTCATAAAATTCAAATATTCTTACAATGTTTTGATGATCCATTTTTTTTAATACTTCTATTTCTCCTAATAATTTATTTTCTTTTGTAATATTATTATTAATATTTGTTCTTTTTTCTTGCTTTTTTATTACTTTTATTGCTACTTTTTGATTTGTTATTTTATGCTTTGCTAAAAATACTTGACCAAAAGCACCGTTTCCAATTTTATATAAAAAATCATAAGTATCTTTTATATTACCTGATTTTTTTCCTATTATAACTGTATTATCAAATAATATTGTTTCTAATGATGTTTTACTTATATTTTTATTATCAGTACTTGCTTCTGTTTTAGTACTATAATAATTTTCATCATTAGTAATAGATTTATTATTGTTTTCTGTTGTCATTTTTGATAAGGGTAAATTATTTAATGTAGAATGGTTTATTTCTACATATTGTGGATTATTTGAATTAGAAGATTTATCACAATCACATATTGGAATGATACCCATATTGTAATTTTTTCTTTAAAAAAATTATAATTATTATTATATTATTTAATAATAATATATAATTATTATAAATCTTATTTTATAATATTAATATTAATAATTTTTGATTAAAATTTATTCAATATTTATTTTTACATTTTTAATTTATAAATTTAAACAAATAAAATTTTTATATTTAATATATATAAATATAATATATTTTTACTAAATATTTATATATGCATATATATATTATATATATGAAGAATATATTATATATAATTTAAATATATTTAAATTTATTATTAATTAATTTATTTTTCAAAAAAATAAA
>JAEEGK010025049.1_pt1 | contig 12298 bp, 11 predicted proteins | sample 8958771 | NCBI WGS metagenome assembly JAEEGK01 (sample SAMN16246547, study PRJNA631951) | gut metagenome | biome: gut microbiome; feature: rumen; material: SC-attached | host: Bos | place: Iran: Karaj | collected 2018-10 | reverse complement strand
CACTTCGGAGTTACCCATGTCTTCGTTGGTCGGCATACCCACGGCGCGGCCGTGAGCCTTCAGAAGCACGTTCGGGTACATCTTGAAGAGGTTGTCGAGAGTCGGGGTGCGGGCAGCCTTGATGGCGTTGCCTTCGACCTTATCGGTGATACCAAAACCATCCATCACGATGGTTACGACCGGGCCCTTGATGCCGGGGAAATTGGAAAGCTTCTTGAGCATGGTTTACTCCATTTAAATGTTTTGCCCCAAATATAGAAAAAGCTCCCCGTTAGGGGAGCCGAATGCGTTTAAAGTCTAGGACTTACTGAACCTTGTAAACCTTAACCTTGAAAGTACGATCAAGATTGTTGGTCTGCTTCGGTTCGAGGATTGCGAACGGATAGAAGCCAACTCCAGTGGTTGCGTTGAAGTCGGACTTTGCTGCAATGTAGATCTGGTTTGCGTTCAGAATCAGGTCGCCGATTTCCGTGCCGGCAATCGGAGCTCTGTACTTGAAGTCCGTCACGTAGGCGGCTGCGGGAGAACGGTCGATTTCAACTTCTTCGGGCCAGAAACCGACTTCGTAGTCGTCAGTGTTGGTCATAAGAGTGAAGACGAGGCCGGTGCCGCTCTTTACGGTCATTTCCGCGTTGTTAACAGTGCCAGCTGTGCTGAAAATGAGGTCCGCCGTAGCGGCTTCTGCTGCAGGTACTGCGGTGCAAGTCGCAATGTTCAAACCGGGGTTGACGTCCGTAGAAAGATCAACGGTGCAAGGTGTCATGGTGACATTTGTGGGCACCGGAGTAGCGGACGACGAAGACGGAGTTTCGGTGGCGCAGTAGGAGGCTTCGCGTTCAAAGGCGATGTCCTCGTAGCTTTCGAAGTTGTCTACACCGTCGGTAGCCTTGACCGTAATACGGAGTGCGAACTTTCCGCAAGAGGTGAACGTGGGGTCCTTGAGATCGACGGCGATGCCTGCCAGGTCGAAGCTCGTGCCTGCAGAAACGCTAGGCGGATTCGTAATGTTGACGGTTGTCGAATATTTGTTTCCGTCAGAAGAATCCTTGACGACTGCTGCGGTGATGCTCGTGAACTTGAGCGCTTCAGGATTGGTACTGGTGGTATCGGTAAGGACGATATTGACCTGTCCGGTAAACTTCTTGGAACTGGTAGAACCGACTACGCCAAGATTGACGAAGCTGATGATGTTGTCTTTCTTAGTCGGAGTTTCGATTACGCTGCCGCCTTCGCCCGATTCAGCGCTGGTAGAGCTGCTGTCGTCTCCGCAGGCGATAATGCCGAATGCGCCCATTACGATGGCGGAACCAAGGAAGAGTTTCTTTGCGAAATTCATGGTTTATTCCTCATAAAAAGTTTTTCTGCCCTGAAAATAAACAAAAATGGGCAAAAAAGCAACTAGAAAACTGTAAAAAAGGGGTAAAAAGTTACTTCATTCCCCGAATGATGTCACGGAGGCGGGCCGCTTCCTCGAAATCGAGGCGTGCGGCGGCTTCTTTCATCTGACGTTCCAGGTCTTCGAGTGAACCAGTCGTCTTCGACCCACGATCCCCTTCTGTCATCCTCGACCCACGAAGTGGGGAGGGGATCCAGTCTTGTTCTTCGTGGCTCCCGTCGCCTTGGGCACCAGGATGACGTTTCTGGGAATTGCCGCGTGAGGCCTTCTTCTTCGTCTTGCTCGACGGCTGCAAAGGTTCCATCGGGCGAATTCCGCCTAAGGTCCCTGAGCCTGCCGAAGGGCCTTCCCAGTCGTCTTCGACGGAATCGTCTCCGATATCGCCGAGCGGGTCGTTGATCCTCAGGTCGTCTTCGAGCTTGCGGGTCACGGATTTCGGCGTGATGCCGTGTTCCTTGTTGAATTCTTCCTGAACGGCTCTTCGGCGGGCGGTTTCGGTGATGGCCTTGTCGAGGCTATCGGTCATGTTGTCGGCGAACAAGAGCACCGTGCCGTTCACGTTGCGGCTCGCGCGTCCCATTGTCTGGATTAAGCTGCGGTAGTTGCGCAGGAATCCTTCCTTGTCGGCGTCGAGTATGGCGACCATGCTGACTTCGGGCAGGTCCAGGCCTTCGCGCAACAGGTTGATACCCACGAGTACGTCGAATTCGCCGGTACGGAGTCCGCGGATGAGTTCGTGGCGTTCCAGAGTCTTGATGTCGCTGTGCAGGTAACGTGCGCGGATGCCCGCTTCTACGAAGAAGTCGGTGAGGTCCTGCGCCATTTTCTTGGTAAGCGTCGTGACCAGCACGCGGTCGCCGTTCTTGACGACTTCCTCGATGCGGTACAGGAGCACGTCCATTTGGCCCTTGATGGGGAACATCTCGATTTTGGGGTCCAGAAGACCGGTCGGTCTGTTAATTTGTTCGGTAACGACGCCGCCCGTCTTGGTAAGTTCGTAATCGCCGGGGGTGGCGCTCACGAAAAGCACCTGCTTTGGGTACATGTACTCGAATTCGGCAAAATTCATCGGGCGGTTGTCGAGGGCGCAGGGGAGGCGGAACCCGTACTGCACCAGCGTGGTCTTGCGGCTCTTATCGCCTTCGGCCATGCCGCCCACCTGCGGAATGCTCACGTGGGATTCGTCCACCATCAAAAGCCAGTCGTCGCCAAAGTAGTCGATGAGGGTGAAGGGGCGTGTTCCCGGGGCGCGGTTCTCGATAATGCGGGAATAGTTTTCGATGCCGCTGCATTGGCCTGTCTCGCGGATCATTTCCATGTCGTAGCGGGTTCGGCTACTAAGGCGTGCCGATTCCAGCACCTTGCCTTCCTTGTCGAGTTCCGCGAGGCGTTCGGTGAGTTCCATCTGCATGCGCTGCAAGATTCCTGCGCGGCCTTCTTCTTTGGTCACGAAGTGCTTTGCCGGGGCAACGGTCATCTCGTTCAGTTCCTGCGTGACTTCGCCGGTGACGATATTGAATCGGCAGAGCCTGTCGACCTCGTCGCCGAAAAGTTCAATACGCAGGCCTTCTTCGTCGTAGCTGGGCTGGATTTCGATAACGTCGCCATGCACGCGGAATGTGCCTCGTTCCAGACTGAAATCGTTTCTCGTGTATTGAATGCGCACTAGGTCGTGCAGAATCTTGTCGCGGTCGTAAATGTCGCCTTTCTTGATTCGCACCATCAGGTCGAAGTATTCACTGGGGCTACCTAAACCGTAAATGCAGCTCACGGATGCCACGATAATCACGTCGCGGCGGGTCAGCAAATTTGCAGTCGCGCGCAGGCGGAGCTTGTCAATCTCGTCGTTGATGCTCGCGTCTTTTTCGATAAAGGTATCGGTGTGCGGGATGTAGGCTTCGGGCTGGAAGTAGTCGTAATAGCTGACGAAGTATTCCACCGCGTTGTGTGGGAAAAATGCCTTGAATTCCTGGTAGAGCTGGGCCGCAAGCGTCTTGTTGTGCGTCAAAATCAGCGTCGGCTTGCCCACGTTCTTGATGACGTTTGCCATGGTGAACGTCTTGCCCGAACCAGTCACGCCCAGGAGCGTCTGGAATTGTTCGCCGTTCTTGAATCCGGCGGTCAGTTCTTCGATGGCTTTGGGTTGGTCGCCGGCCGCCCCGTAGGGGCTCTCTAGAATAAATTCTGCACGAGTACTTTCCTGAAACTGCTTTAAATGTCCCGGTAAACTTTGTTCGGGCGGTAGCGGTTTCGCTATCGGTTTCGCATACGGGTCAGGGGTAATTGTTTTTCGTGCGCGTGCCATGTGATATATGAATATATGAACGATGAAAAGTTAACAATAAATAGAAGGGCTCGTTTTAATTTTATATTTGGTTTGTAATGGAATTGTTGAAAAAAATAGGGCTGCTTTTGATTGTTTTCGTGGCGTTTGTCGCTGCGGCAACTGAAGATGCTTCAGAAGACGATTTTCAGCGTTATTCCGTGGTTCCCATTTTGGGCTACACCGAAGAGACGGAATTCCAGATTGGCGTGATGGCGCTGTTGTTTTTGCGACCCGACGAGCCGAACGGCGAAGTCCCCGAAATAGGCCTTACCGCGTATGGCTCGACCCGCGGCCAGTTGCAACTGCAATTAGAACCTTACTACTACCTGTTCCACGATCAAATCAGTATTTGGGGATTGCTCAAGTACCAAGATTGGGTGGCTGGTTACTACGGTCGCGGCAACGACCCCGATATCGATATTTTTACCAATTTTAATCGAAAAAAGTTCCAGTATGGAACACGTGTCGAGTCAAGAATCGGGCTCCCTAAGGCGTTCAAGTATGGTGTCGAAGTCCATGCGGAATACACCGAAATCGATTTCGAAGAAGGAAAGATAACGGATTTGCCGGACGACCATTCCGGATGGCGAAATGGGGCTGGCTATTTACTCGGACTTGATACTCGTGACAATATCAACTGGACTCGTCACGGTTTTTTGGCCCAGTGGCAGCAGATGTTCTACAGCGACCGCCTGGGGGACTACACCTTCGATGTGGAAACGCTGGACTTGCGCGGTTATTCGACTTTAACTCAAACGACAACGATGGCGCTAGGTTTCTTGTGGCAGCGCGCCGATGGTGACGTCCCTTTTGACATGCTTGCGGGTCCCGACGGAATCTGCCGTTTCCGTGGTGTAGAAAGCCTGTATTTTGGCGATAACCAGGCGGTGATTGTCCAGGCCGAAGTCCGGCAGTTTATCTGGTGGCGTCTGGGCAGCCATGTGTTTTTTGAAGGCGGAAAATCGGGACGCTATTTTAGTGAACTTGTTCGTAACGATTGGCATCGGTCTGTTGGTGCAGGCGCGCTTTTGGGCTTGAATTTAAAGCAGAATTTGTTTGCACGAGCCGATTTTTCTTGGGTCGATTTTGACCATTTAGGCCTCTCTTTCTACGTGAGACAGGCTTTTTAGTGCATTTTATCCCCAATTTAGGACTATATGTCGCTTTTGTAAGATTATTGACAATACAATTGTTATTTTTTTTTATCTTTGCCCCAAAAAAGTTACGAGGTATAATATGAACGAAATGAAAGAAAAACTCAAGGCCTTCTTTATGTCTGATCTCGGTGTCGATGGCGACGTGCTTCAGTTTGACACTCCGCTTTTTGGTGAAGAAATCGGCCTCGATTCTGTTGATTCTCTTGAAATCATCTCCTTCGTTGACAGCAACTTCGGCGTGTCCATGACTGGCGTTGCCAAGGAAAACTTCCAGAGCATCGATACGATCGCTGCTTACATCGAAGCTCATAAGGCCTAAAAAATTTAGCCGGGGATGCGTTCTCGGCTCTTTTTTGTTTTTTCTCGCATCCTGGAGCTTGGCGATAGGATGCATCTATCTTTGGAAAGAATATGACCCCTAATGACAAGCGTTGTGTAGTTACAGGTTTAGGCGTCATTTGTGCCGTCGGTAACAATGTCGAAGAAACCTGGAAGAATGCCCTGGAATCGGTTTCCGGCATTCATAAGACCACTTCTGTTGATACAGTGAACTGCTATGCGGACTTGGCTGCCGAAGTCAAGTGCGACACCCTCGATGAAATTGACGCTCCCGAAGAAAAGGACCGCGTCTCGAAACTTTGCATTAAGGCTGCAAACGAAGCTTTGGCCGATGCAGGGCTCAAAAACTTTGGCGATGACCAGCGCGTGAGCGTGGTTATCGGAAGTTGCGTGGGTGGCGTTCTTTCGATCGAACAGTATCATCAGCATGGTCGCGACGCTTCTGAAATTGCCAAGATGCCTATCGCTTCGATTGCCTCCCAGGTGGCTGAAACTTGTGGTGCCGGCGGTATTGTCACGAACGTGGCGAATGCTTGTGCTGCCGGAACGATTTCGATTGCGGTGGCTTGCGACTTGATTCGCGCTGGCAAGGCAGATGTAGTCATTGCGGGTGGTGCCGATTCTTTTGCCTCGGTGCCTTATTCTGGATTCCTTTCTTTGCATGCGCTTGATGAAAACGGATGCTCACCGTTCAACCGCTGCAACGGCATTACGCTCGGCGAAGGTGCCGGCATTGTGATTGTGGAATCGTACGAGCATGCTCAAAAGCGTGCCGCCAAGCAGTACTGCGAAGTGCTCGGTTCGGGTGTCACCAGCGATGCGAACCACATTACCGCTCCGCGCGAAGATGGCCTTTGCCTGATGGAAGCGATCAACCGCTCTGTCAAGAATTCGGGCATTGCAAAAACCGATATTGGTTACATTAATGCCCACGGTACGGGTACGGGCAAGAACGATAACGCCGAAATGACTGCCTTCAAGGCCTACTTTGGCGAAGAGAACCCGACGGTGAGCGTGAGCTCCACCAAGGTGCTTACAGGCCACTGCCTGGGTGCTGCCGGTGCCATCGAAGCCGTCTTTAGCATCAAGGCCCTGACCACCGATACGGTGCTTCCGACCTTCCCGTATAGCGAAGAACAGTCAGCCGCCCTCAAGGAAAAGGTCGGCGACATGGACTTTGTGCAGAACAAGGCTCGCCATAAGGACTTGAAGTGCGTGCTGAGCAACAACGTTGCCTTCGGCGGTACGAATGCCGCAATCGTTTTCTCGAAGGAAGCGGGTAACGTGTCTGCCCAGAGTGCTGCAAGCAAGAAAATTGCCGTGACTGGTCTTGGAATTGTGTCTCCGCTTGGCAACAGCAAGACCGCTTACGTTGAAGCCGTAAAGGCCGGCAAGAAGCCCGAGTCCGCCTCGGTGCGTTCTACGATTGCCTTGGATGACTATAAGGAACTTGGCATCAAGATGGCGTTCTACCGCAAGCTCGACAACTTGGGCCAACTCCAGACCGTGTCCGGCATGCGTGCGCTGCAAGATGCAAACTTCAAAGTGTCTGACGAAAATGCCATGGATATCGGCATTATCGTGGGTACCAGCGAAGGCGGTCTCGGCGCCACTTACGATTTTGAAGAATTGATTGCGGGCCTTGGCAATGCAGGCGGTTCCGCTTTCAAGTTCCCGCACACCGTTTACAACGCGGCTGGCGGTTACCTCTCTATTTGTTCGGGCATCAAGGGTTACGGGGTAACCATTACCACCGGTCCGCTTTCTGGCCTCGATAGCATCGGCTACTCCATGAACGTGATTCACGACGGTCAGGAACAGGCCATGATGGCTACCGGTACCGACGAAAACCTGCCGATTATTACGGAATTTGCCCAGAAGCTCGGTGTGGCTGCAAACGACGTGGTCGCCCCGTATTCGGAATCCGAAGGCTTTGTGGTGGGCGACGGTAGCGTGTCCATTATGCTTGAAGAAGAATCTTACGCCAAGGCTCGCGGTGCCAAGGTTTACTGCTATGCACTCGGTTTCGGCCATGGCCGAAAGAACGTGAAGTTCGGTAAGCTGGTCGGTTCTGACGAAGCCTTGGACAAGGCGATTGCCGATGCTCTTGCCGACGCCGGAATCGCCGCAAGCGAAATTGATGCCGTCTGTGGTTTTGCAAACGGTTGCAAGAAAATTGACGATATCGAAAAGGGTGCCCTTAAGCGCGTGTTTGGCGAAAAGCTTGCCTCGATGCCGCTCTTTGAAGTCAAGGAACGTACCGGTGAAGGCCGTGCGGGGTCTGCAGCCCTTGCCGCTGCCGAAGCCGCTTTGCTTTTGAGTGGTGAAATGGCAAATGATAATGCTTACTTTGTGGCGGCAGATGGTTCTGTCTCTGCAAAGACCGCTGAATCGGCAAACCTCAAGAAAATTTTGGTAATCTCTTATGCGACGGGCGGTTCTTACAGCGCAGTCGTGTTCGGAAAATAGTGTTTAGGTAGAAGGAGCTAGAATATGAAAGTAGCTTTGGTAACAGGTGCTTCTAAGGGAATCGGCAAGGCTTGTGCCTTGCGCCTTGCCCGTGACGGCTATACTGTCGTGGTGAACTACTCCAGTTCCGACGAAGCCGCGAATGCGACGCTCGACCAGATTAAGGCCGAAGGTGGCGACGGCATGATTTACAAGGCGAATGTCGCTGACCTCGCCCAGGTAAAACTCATGATCCGCGAAGTGTTCAAGGCCTACGGCCGTATTGACGTGCTGGTGAACAATGCTGGCATCGTTCGCGACGAATACCTGATGATGATGAATCCGGAAACCTTGGACAAGTGCTTCGACTTGAACGTGAAGGGCTATTTCTATTGCGCACAGCAGGTGGCCGTCAAGATGTACAAGCAGAAGTCCGGCGTGATTATCAACATGAGCTCCGTGTCTTCGAAGTTCGCGCTTGCTGGCCAGGCCGTTTACAGCGCTACCAAGGGTGCCGTTAATTCCTTGACCCAGACGCTTGCCAAGGAGCTGGGCGGTTTCGGTATTCGCGTGAATGCCGTGGCTCCGGGCTTTATCGCTACAGATATGATCGAAGCGATTCCTGAAGAAACTCGCAAGGGCTATCTCGAAAAGATTCCTCTGAAGCGTTTTGGCTCTGCCGACGAAGTCGCCAACATCGTGTCTGCCTTGGCCTCTGACCAGTTCGCCTATGTGACCGGCCAGGTGTTTGTGCTCGACGGAGGTCTCTCTCTATGATGAATATTTACGAAATCAGTGAAAAGATTGCTCAGCGTCCGCCGTTCCAGATGATCGAAAAGGTCACTGAATTGGTGCCGAATGAGTCTGCTGTGGGCATCAAGAATGTGAGCGTGAACGAACCGTACTTTACGGGCCATTTTCCGGGCACTCCGATTATGCCGGGTGTGCTCATTGTGGAAAGCTGCGCTCAGCTCTGTTCGCTTGTGATTGAAAAGCCCGCCGAAGATCTCGAAAAGAACCTTTATGTGCTCCTGAAGATTGATGGATTTAAGTTTGTGAAGCCGGTGATTCCGGGTGACCAGCTTGAAATCTCTGTCAAGAAGACGAAGGAAGGTGGCGTATTGGTCGGCTTTGACTGCATCGTGAAAGTGAACGGCAACGTTCATGCCAAGGGCGCCTTGACCTTTACGAGCATCCCGAAGGAATCCTTAGGGAAGTAAGGTTGATGTCTGACGTAAAGAAAAAGAATCCGCTGTTCGAAATTTTCATGCAACTCGTCATGGTGATTGTCATCTACACCGTGCGAGTCTATTTGCTTGTTTGGTACCGCCCGAAGGTGACCTTTGTCGGTAACACGGTAAAGTCTCCGCGCCTGAAGACACCGTCGGTGATTGTTGCGAACCATACGAGTATGTGGGACCCCCTCATGATGCTCGCTATCTTTTTCCATCACAAAAGCATCGTGGTGGCTAAAGACCAGATTGAAGACCCGCATTTTAGCTGGGCGCTGACCCGCGTGAAGTGCGTGATTCCTTGCGACCGCTTTAACATGGACACCGAATGGGCCTTGCTTGCCAAACGTGAACTGGAAAAGGGAAACAACGTTATCATTTTCCCTGAAGGCAAGTGCCGCTATGACGGCTTGTTGAACGAATTCAAGACGGGTTTTGCGTTCCTTGCCCGCAGTACCGGCGTGCCAGTGCTTTCGGTGGGAATCGACGGCATTTATAAGCGAGGCCATCGCACGCAGATTGTAGTGAGCGAACCCGAAAAGATTGAACGCGTGAAGGGTATTCCTTCTTCAAAGCACTTGGCCGAACGCAGCGAATACTTCAGACAGAAAGTCTGGGGTCTCAAGCAACAGGCGCTTGGCGTCACTAATGCGCCGGAGCTCCCGGTCGCGGCTGAAACGCCCGAAGAGGTGCAGGCATGAAGACGGGGTTGGTGTTAGAGGGCGGTTCTCGTCAGACGATGTTCAGTGCAGGTGTGATTGACACCTGGCTCGACGAAGGTATTGATTTCAATTATGTGGCAGGAGTTTCTGCCGGAGCCCACGCGGCGGTGAACTTCATTACGCGCCAGCAAGGCCGTTTGCGTTTTATCGTACTTCCGACTCGCTTGCAGAAAGGCAAAAAGTGGGCAAGCAAGTTCATCGGAATTCAGAAGGAATTCCATGCGTTGAACTATCTCGCTGCCGATGGCGAAATGCCATTTGACTTTGAGGCGTACCATAATTCTAAAATCGAATGCGAAATTGGACTCACTTGTTGCGAAACGGGTCGCGCTGAATTCAAGAGCGAAAAAAACGACAAGAAGCGCTTGCTAGACTTGATCAGTGCCAGTTGCGCCCTGCCGATGATTTTCCCTATGGCGGAACTCGACGGCAAGCATTATGCCGACGGTTGCATTTCGGCGGCGATTCCGTTTGAACGCGCCTTCGAGAAAGGCTGCGACAAGGTGGTCGCCATTTCGACCCACTATCCCGGCGAAGCGGTAACGGATTTCCGCAAGTATCGCGCGATTCTGAATCCGATGTATAAGCGCAAGTATCCGGACCTGTTCCGTGCGCTGATGGTTCGCCTAAAACGCTACGAAAAAATGTTCGTACGCATGGAAAAATTGGAAAAAGAGGGCCGACTCTTCTTGATTCGCCCTGTGATTGACCTATGCGACCAATTTGACACCAATATGGACAAGATGAACGAGTCTTATGACCATGGTGTCGAAATGGCGAAAAAGCGCATGGACGATTTGAAAGCGTTCTTGGAAATTTAGTCGCGAATGTTCAAGCTTTCGCGGACACTCACTTTCTCTTTCCCGAGCAGTTTATAGAGTTTGCATCGGAAAATGGGAATGGCGATGATGACGCCTGCGGTCACAATCAGCGTGGAAAGATAGGCGATTCCGGGCTGGTTGATTTCGGAGCGGAACAAGAGCCGCATTACAAGCAGAATGTACCAGTGAACCGCAAGAATCACGAGCGCATTGCGTGAAATGTTGCGGAGGATTCCCTTGATAATTCGGATAGGGGCTTTGTTCGGCAATTTGTCGGCGAGAATGAATGCGCCTATAAGGCCTGCGATTCCGAAGAAGGAACTGGCGACAAAAATCCGGGGAGATTTTCCGAGATCATTGTTCATGATGCTGAAGTTCGGGTCTGGAACTTCGAGATAGGCGTAGGCGGCGAAAGAGATGATGGTGGCGGCGACGAGAATCAAGGTGCTTTTTATACTGTGCGTGTTTTCGCCGGAGGAAAACGGTGCCGCACCTTTGCACAACCAGCCGTTTGCAAAAAAGAACAGTACGGTCAAGTCTCGCTCGATTCCGAGTGGCAAGCGAGTGTGGTTCATGTACAGGAGCCAACCGCCGGCGAGGCTTGCCAATGAAACGAAAAAGATGAATTTCTTCGGAATGATTTTTTGTATCCCGTAAAATAACAGGCTCACTGAATACAGCGTGAACACGAACCACAGCGGCGCCGATCCGATGGAGGATTTGCCGGCTACGAAAATTTTTGCGAGGTTCCAGTAGATGTAATCCCATACGCCCGCGATTTCGGGGCGGATGTTCATGACCGTCATGCGCGGCGCTTTCGGGAATAAGTCGAAGTTGTACACGACCGGATCTAGCGCCAAGAACAACAGCGAAAGCATGATGTAGGGGAACAACAGAACCTTGCTCTTGTGAACGAAGTAGCTCTTGAAATCAGGAAAGCGTCGGGTGCTGAAAAGCATTCCTGAAATAAAGAAGAATGCTGACATGCGGAGCGCACTCAAATGCAGCGTTCCCATCTGCGCATACGAAAACGATTGCTCCACATGGTACAGGCATACGAGCAACAACACGAATCCCTTGAATTCGTCAACCCACCCGATTCGGCCCATCAATACCACCGCGATTCATCGCCGATCGTCGTCATCGGCCCGTGTCCGGGGAATACGATCGTTTCTTTCGGGAGTGTCATCAGTTTATTCTTGATGCCTGTGACGAGCGCATGATCGTCACCGCCGAATAAGTCGCTGCGCCCGCGGCTGCCCGCGAATAGAATGTCGCCGGGGAACAGAAGCGGCGGAACTTCCTTCTGGCCGTTGACTTCGCCCGGGTTTTCGCAGTAAAACGCGATGCCGCCGGGGGAGTGCCCGGCCACATGAATCACCTGCAAGCGAATGCCGGGCACCTCGACGGCATCGCCCTCGGCAAGGTAATTGCCGAGTCCGGGCGACGGTTCGCGCAACGGGAGTCCGAACATTTCACTCTGTTCTTCTTGCATATCCAAAAGGAATGCGTCTTCTTCGTGCGCTTCGGGCTGCACTCCATAAGTCTTGGCGACGAAGGCGTTACCAAGCACATGGTCCAAGTGCAGGTGCGTATTCAGCAGATGCTTTACCGTAAGTTTATTCTGCTCAATGTAGCGGGCGAGGGCTTGTTCTTCTTGCTCGCTTCCGGCGCTCGGGTCAATGAGAATCGCATCGCCGGCATCGTTACTTAAAACGAAACCGTTCACACCAAAGGAATTGAAGACGAAGGGTTTGAGATTCATATCGCTAATATAAAAAAGAAGGCCCGCGGCATTTCGCGAACCTTCGATATTGTTAAACGCTCGGGCTTAACCCTTGATTTCCCAGGTCGTGC
>JAEEGK010025048.1_pt1 | contig 12298 bp, 11 predicted proteins | sample 8958771 | NCBI WGS metagenome assembly JAEEGK01 (sample SAMN16246547, study PRJNA631951) | gut metagenome | biome: gut microbiome; feature: rumen; material: SC-attached | host: Bos | place: Iran: Karaj | collected 2018-10 | reverse complement strand
GTGTGAGGTTGCAAACGAGGTCTGCATCCGGAATCATTTCTTCATAAGTACCGACCTTGAAGCCGTTTTCAGTAGCGTTCTTCCAGGACTGGCGCTTCTGTTCGATGGCTTCCTTGCGGAGCGTGTAGGAAACATCCAAACCGCTATCGCGAAGGTCGAGACCCTGATGGAGACCCTGAGCACCGCAACCGACGAACACAATCTTCTTACCCTTGAGGGCTTCAACACCACGGCTGAATTCAGAATGTTCCATGAAACGGCAGTGGCCAATTTCTTCGAGTTGGCGACGCATAGGGATTGAGTTGAAATAATTCATTTTTTTGAACCTCTGTTAAATAAAATTGTTCCGAGGTAGAATATAGTAAAGTAGGAAGTAGGAAGTAGGAAGTAGACAGGAAAAAGTTGAAAGAAGTTAGGCTCGTCATTAGACGAAAGACGAAAGAAGTGGTCAGTAAACAGTGGTTAGTGGTTAGGAATTGCACAAGAAAAGCGTAAAAACTTGTTGTGAACACTTAAGATGTCATTCTGGAGCCCTGTCAAGGGCGATAGAATCCACCCTGCGTCATTGCGCAGAGCGCATGACCGCATCGGCTCGGCAATAGAACCCGCTAGCGGTTCTGCTGCACTCGCCTCGCACGTCATTGCGAGCGAAACGCAGTGTAGCGCGGCAATCCATAACACATAAAAAGGGGAAGGCTGGACATTCACTACGTTCAAGTCCCAACTGTTCGGCTCGCTCATAGTCATGCAAGCATGACTGCGACACTCGCCTTTTTCAGTTGTCCCCCTGATTGCAGCCCCGGCTCACATTGTCACCCCGGACTAGTTCCGGGGTCGCCTATTTCTGTTGCAACAATCGCCGGGTCTTCCATCACCCCTACTCCTAGGGGCTCCGCCCCTAACACCCCGGATTCATTGGCAAAAGGCCTCACATGCGATTCTGCCACTCTCAACGCACTCGTCATTCCTCTTCGAGGCTTGACTATGCGGTTTTCCTATGCGAGAGCAAGCTCTCGCGCAGTCAAACCTTTTACGTCATTGCGAGGAACGAAGTGACGAAGCAATCTATGCATACACTTTGAAAGCCCGCCCTTTCAAAAATAAGTATATTCCCTAAGTCATCTCAACAAGGAAAAATGATGGGCAACCCGTTTTCTTTCATAAAAAATATCTTCGGCAGCAACACCAAAAAACAAGCAGTTGATTTAAAAGCCGCACAGACAACAAACCACGACAGCCCAGTCTATAGTACAGATTACATTTGCGACGTGATGAAGAACCTCATCAATCAATTAAAAGAAAGAAACATTCCCATAACAGAATGCAGGATGAGCGACTATCATTTCCATGAATACTACATTCGAGTGAATGCAAATCCAGAAATCATAAAAACGCTACATTTCGAAGGTGCAAAGATTGTCAATAATTCAATTGTATGCGATTGCCACTGGAGTATAATGAAATTCAAAGAAGAATGTCAGATAATTAATTTATAAAAAAATTAAAAGCAAAAAAAACGACTTATACTCTATTTATCAATAGTGCGCAAGGTATTTTTCATAAAAATCTTCAATAGTGCGCAGAGTTCTCTCCACCATCCAAGTTTATTCACTTTGAAGTGGATTTTGCGGACGGCTCCGGAGTTTTGTCCTTTACGCAACGGACAGAGAACCCGTCGTCCTTGTTCTTGAAGCTCAGGGTCGCACTGACGCTGCCGTAGTCCAAGTACATGCGGTACGCGTAGCTGCTATTGAGTTCCGTAGAACTCCAGAAATATGCGTAGTCGCCCTCATTGTAGTAGTCCTCATCGCCGTTTCTGCCGCCAGCAGGCAACGCGGAAAAGCCAAAAGCATCTGTACCATTACCGCGGTTATACCAGCCTGTCTGCGACTTGAGAACCTTGCCCGCAGTCGATTCATCTCCCACCGCAGTGAACAGGGAGTTCCATTCCGCACGACTGGGCAAATGCCAGCCCGTGGGGCAAACGCCTTGAACCAAGGTCGCTGAGCGTGTCGAAGCGACTCCACACTCCTTTCCGTAGCCGCAGTCCTGCGGATTGTCCGCATCGTTTGCCAACTTCACCGAGTCTATTGCTGCAGCCCACGTATAATAACGGCCTGCCACATCGCAGTTCTTGGGTTCATTATCGTAGCACCAAGACCAGTCATATTTATCTTCACCTGAACCGCCCTGACCAGGGTCAAAATTCAGGTTTTCAGCCATCCACACTTGGTCGCCAATCTTGACCGTCCTGTAAACCTTGCCATCGCGTTCATCGGTCATGGTGCCGTAGTCAATATCAGGATTGAAACGGCATTCCTTCGGCACATTCCAGCTCCAGCCCGTTTCGCCTTCTAAAAGCACCGAACAATTTACCTTGTCCTCACTACTGCTAGAAGACACATCGCCTTCACTGCTGCTGGAATTCGACATAATTTCGCTAGAACTCGACTGCACATCAGCAGAACTGCTGCTGGACACAGACTGCTTTTCCGAGCTACTCGAAGATAATTTGTCACCCTGGAGGCTCGAAGAGCTGATAGTGTCCACTGAGCTGCTACTGGATTTTGCCGAACTGCTGCTAGACTTAGCATTTGAACTCGATGAACTGTTCACGACAGAAGAAGAACTACTAGACTTCACCGAATTCGATGACACCTTAGTTTCTTTCTCATCTTTCGATGAAGATGACTTCGCCTTTTCACTGCTAGAAGAATTCTTCTGAATGCTAGAACTCGAAGATTTCACCGAACTGCTACTGGATTCTTCGCTTACAGGCTCGTCATTCGGCCCAGAGGAAGACGAGGAATCGTCCCCGCAAGCAACCATACAAGCGATTGCAGCAACAAGAATGGAACCTATCGCCATGCGGCTCCAAGATAATTTCACAACAAACTTTTTCATAAAACCATCTAAATTAAATAGCCTTATTCGTTCTTGAGGCAACGAACTGAAAAACCGTAACTTTTTTGGCTAAGATCCAGGTCCGCACGGTCGAAATGATTATTCAATTCCATGCTGTACGCGTCATCACGGTTGGACGTCGTAGAACTCCAAAAGAACGCATGGGCGCCATCATAGTAGAAGTCTCCTTTGGGTCCCCTGTCGCCGGCAGGCAATGCACTAAACCCGTAAATATCCGATCCGTTACCTTTATTCTCCCAACCGGACTGAGACTTGAGAATCTTGCCTGCATAAGAAGCATCTCCTACCGCCGAAAACAAGCCTTTCCATTCCCTATAACTCGGCAAGTGCCAGCCTGACGGGCAAATTCCATATACCGTATCAGGCAACAACTTGCAGTTTCCACCATAACCACAATTAATAGACTTTTCCTTATAAAGTGTTGCAGAATCGATTGCAGCAGCCCAAGTGTACAGGCGGCCTGTGACATCGCAGGTGGAACTATCCTTATTATCTGATTTACCAAAGCACCAGCTATTGCCTCTCACACTCCCGTCCATTGCATCATAGTAATTCAGATTCTCGGCCATCCAGGTCTGGTCACCAATCTTTACAGTCTTGTAAACTTTGCCATCACGAGAGTCTATTATTGTATCGTACTCTATTTCTGGGTTAAAGCGAGTCTCCTTAGAAACGTCCCAGCTCCAGTCAGCAGGATTGGCTACACTGCTAGATGACACTTCAACAGGTTCGGGGATCTTGCTACTGCTAGAACTTACCACAATTTTGCTTGAACTAGACGGCACATCTACAGAGCTACTACTAGACTTAGTGTTTGAACTTGATGAACTTTTCACAACAGAAGAAGACGAAGATTTGACAACTCCACTACCATCCTTTACACAACGGACGGAGAACGCGTATTTCTTATTTTCAACGTTCAGGCTTGCAGCATCTTCATAGTAGTTCAAACTTATGTAGTAGGCTTCATCTATGTTGGTTCCTGTAGAAGTCCAAAAGTAGGCGAAGTAACCGTCGAGGAAGAAGGAGTCTCCGTTTTCCCTGTCGCCAGCAGGCAATGCAGAAAAGCCGAAAGCATCTGTACCATTGCCATTATTATTCCAGCCCGTCTGCGACTTGAGAATTTTGCCAGCAATTGATTGACCACCCACCGCCTTAAACAAGTCGTCCCATTCATACTTGCTCGGTTCATGCCAGCCACTGGGGCAGTCGACCGCACCCCAGGAGTAAAGACGACCAGCCACATCGCAGGTAGTACTATCCTCATTGTCTGATTTGCCATAGCACCAACTTCTCTCCTTTTCATACCAGCGCATTGCCGTTGCGTCATAATAATTCAAATTCTCCGCCATCCATACACCAGAATATCCACTTCCCTCCGGCGCAATCGTCACGGTCTTGTAGGTCTTGCCATCACGCTCGTCCGTCATGGTGCCGTAGGTAATTTCGGAGTTCAGGTGAGTCTCTTTGGGCACATCCCAACTCCAGCCATCAGAAATAACCAAACTGCTAGAAGCCCTCCCGCTTTCACTGCTGCTGGATTTGGAGTCACTGGAGCCATCGCGACTATCGCCACTCATGACGTCTTTGGAAGAACTGCCGGACTTGACCTTCGAACTGCTGGATTCATCGCAGTCATCGCAAACGGATGAAGAGGCTCCGTCGTCCTGCGGGGCGGAACTGCCATTATCCCCGCATGCGGCAAATACGATTGACAGAATAAGAATGAATCCTATCGCCCTGCGGCTCCAGGAGGACTGCGCAATAAACTTTTTCATAAAACATTCCAACTTAAATTTATCCGCAACAAATATAGTTTATTTTCACCCAAAAACGACAAAAGGCGGCCTTGAGACCGCCCAATGTTATTTCCAATGCATAGTCAGTTTACGTTTGCACTGGGCGCAATCCGTCAAATAAGAATCTATTAGCGTTTGGTAGGGAACGCCAACTTCTTTCGCCATATTCTTGAAGTATTCGATGGTGCTCGAATTCAATCGGATTGTAATCTGCTTCTTTAATACAGCTGCATAAGGATTTTTCACCGCCTTCATGCTTGCGAAATCATATTCCTTTTTCATAATCCGCCTCTCACATAATAACCCACTCAAATTCTATTTCCATGCAGAACCTCGTGGTGTAATTATAATATAATTACATTTGCTAGAAAAAACAACTTATACACGCTTCAGCGAAACTTTTGGACTAATATTTTTGCATAAAAAAATTTTATCAACATAAAAATCTATATTCAAGCTATGAATTACGCCAAGCTACGAGAAGAACAGTTGAAGTCCGCCGTGCGCGAGGACTTTTTTGCCAACTACAAATACACCCAACTGGGGAACATTGACTTCGTGATAGCGAAGCACAACACGCTTGGCGAGAGTACCGATCTTTTCGAAGACGATATCGGCGACTTGAAAAGCATCTTGTGGGCAGAAGCTAAACAAGGAACTTCTCACGATATTTACGAATCCTTTGTGCAGTTGCTTTTGACCATTGGCAAAGAGCGCACCTTTGAGCACAATCTGCCCCCCAAGTACATCGGAGCTTTCGATGCAGAAAAATTTGCATTCATCGAATACCACGGCATTCAAGAAATTTTCTACCAGAATGATTTCAACTGGAACGTAACTCCGAGTAACCACGACACCAAGGAATTCCACCAGCTCCACGACTTGTGCAAAAAACAACTTGAAGAAAATTCAATTCTCTTTTACTTCAAGAGTGCAACGCCGGAGCTTCAACAATTTATTCGCCTAAATTTCAAGACTGCAAAAGATGTTTCCGAAAAAATCTCGGTCACTAAGAACAACTTCACATTTGTGTTCCAGAAATGGGAAGCGACCGTCAAGCCTTCCATCAACGTGGATTGGGCGAAAGTCAACAAGAACGGCATTATTTCTGCGGACTTTTTCTTGGCTGATTTGCTTTCTGATGGGGACAAGTCCATCAAGGACAACCTTTTCGTTGTTCTGAAACGGACCAAATATGAATTAGCGAAAAAGCTTGATGAGAACGGTTTCCTTTCTTATTCTACCGTAGAGTTTAAGGACAAACAAAAAGCGTACAAGGAATTTTGGAGTATCTACAAGAGACCTCCGCAAGAAGAATACTGGGATTACATCATCGGTCGCCGCGACTTGCTTGTGCCGCAAGACATTCGCGAACGCAAGGGCAGTTTCTTTACACCGCAAATATGGGTGGAAAAATCTCAGCAATATTTGGCCGATGTATTGGGCGAAACTTGGCAAGATGAATATTACATTTGGGATTGTTGCGCCGGAACGGGCAACCTCGAAAACGGTCTTACCAACTACGACAACGTTTGGGTATCAACTCTCGACAAGCAAGACATCGACGTGATGAAGGAACGTGTGAATAACGGCTGGCCCATGCCAGAGAACCACATTTTCCAATTTGACTTTTTGAACGACGATTTCAGCAAGTGCCCTGAAGAATTACAACAAATTATCAATGACCCAGAAAAACGAAAGAAGCTGGTCATTTATATCAACCCGCCGTATGCAGAAGCAAGTAACAAAAGAACCTCTAGCGGAACAGGCTCAAATAGACAAGGCTTGTCAGAAACAAAAACCCGTGACAAATACTTGAATTTGGTTGGACGGAGTATTAATGAACTTTTCGCTCAGTTCTTGATAAGAATTTATCAAGAACTACAATGTTGCAAATTGGGACAATTTGCAACATTGAAAGCGCTATGCGCTCCCAATTTTGCAAAGTACAGGGAAATATTCCAAGCGAAGCTTGAAAAATCTTTTGTCGTTCCTGCAAGTACATTTGACAATGTGACAGGGAAATTCCCAATCGGTTTCTTTGTATGGGATACAGCCCAAAAGGAATCTTTTGTTGAAACGATTTCTGATGTGTATGATAGTGAAGGAAATTTTAAGGGAACAAAAAAGATTTCCGCCGTTTCAGATAAACAAATCATCAACAAATGGTTGCATAATCATTTTGATAGCGAAGGAGATGTTATCGGATGGTTGCGTTTTGTGCCGAACGATTTCCAGAATAATAGCGGCGTCTATATTACATTAAAGCCCAATGAAAGCGATGTTAGAGAGTCCAGAGTCACTGCAATAACGAAAAATAATTTCCTGACTATTTCAATTTATCTCGCAGTCCGTCATTCCATCGAAGCCACTTGGCTCAATGACCGCGATCAATTCCTTTATCCAAACGACGGATGGCAAGACGATAAAACATTCCAACTCGATTGCCTTATCTATACGCTTTTCCACGGACAAAACCGAATTTCGACAAGCACCCAAACCACTAACCATTGGATTCCCTTTACCCGCGAAGAAGTTGGCTGCAAAAGCACATTTAAAAGCAACTTTATGAACAAATTCATAAAGTCGTTTCTGGATTCTTCGACTTCGGCACTTCGTGCCTCCGCTCAGAATGACACAACCGAATCATCAAGCAACGTCAACTTAATGTCTCCGGCGGCAAAGGCTGTCTATGATGCCGGTCTTGAACTTTGGCGTTACTACCATGCGCAAAAGGGAGTTCTCCCCGATGCAAGTTTCTATGACATCCGCAAGCATTTCCAGGGAGTCGATAGCAAAGGTCACATGAAAACCGATTCCGAAGACTCAACCTACATGGACTTGATTGCAACACTCCGCACACGCCAAAAAGCCCTCGCCAAGCAAATCGAAGCCAAAGTCTATCAATACGGTTTCTTGAAGTAGCTTTCGAATTGCGAGGTGTTCAAAATCCAATAGTCATGTAATTTATTATATTTATGTTATTTAGAGTAATACAACTTCTCAAAACCTTTATTTGGAGGATACATGAACATTCTAAAAAAATTCACCATAGCAGGATTCATTCTAGCAGCACTAGCATTTTACGCCTGCGGCAACGACAGCGATTCTAGCGTAAGCAGTGCACCCGAAACACTGTCTTCTGCAAGCAGCGACATCACAGGCAGCAGCAATGAAAGTAGCAGCGCAACGGAATCATCTTCATCGGCAGTCTCTTACACCAAACAGGCCTGGGAATTCATGAACCCCAACATCGACTACATCGAATTTACCGACGAAAGAGATGGTCAGGTCTATAGGTCAGTCGTCATCGGCAAACAAACCTGGATGGCACAAAATCTAAATTACAACCAGTACGCTAAATACGGATCCAACAACTGTCCTAAAATAAGTTCACCAGACTCCTGCGGAAAATACGGCATTTTTTATAACTTTAGCGACATAAAAAAAGTTTGCCCCAACGGATGGCATCTGCCAAGTTCAGATGAATGGAAAGTTCTCATTACTTTTGTAGGAGGCAGTACAGAGGCCTCAAAAAAACTCAGAACAACAACCGGTTGGACAATAAAAAATTACGTCGAAGATGGTGGAAACGGAACTGATGAATTCGGTTTTTCGGCATATCCTTCAGGTTTTAAGTTACATATCAGCAACGCCAATTTCGGTGAAGAAGCCGCTTTCTGGACAAGTACGATAGGTGGTGTCGGACCCTTGATTGCAGAATCAAAATACAGTTATTTTAGCACAGAGCAAATCACCACCCAGAGCCAAGACAGTTTTGCTATCCGCTGCATAAAAGATTCTGTAGAAACAGTATCAAGCGTAAAATAGTCCCATTCAGTAAACAAATTCTAAATAGCCTAGAAGCGGATTATCTCAACGTTTTTACCAGTTACGGAGGAGTAATTTTAAGTGCGACTTCGCGTCTAAGCCTTTTTCGTCTTAGTGACATGTTTAATGTTTTTCACAAAGATTTAGAGCAAAAAATCGTGATTTTTTAGCGAAATCTCATTAAAAATCATAGTTTTAGAGCAAAAATCACGATTTCTTAGCGAAATCTCATAAAAAAGCAGGGTTTTAGAGCAAAAATCTAAAGTCAACCCAAATGTCAAAGTTTGCCCGCCCCGCTAAAAACGTCCCCACCTTAATCCTTTACGCAACGAATCGACAACCCATTATTTTTGTAGTACCGATCGCTCAAAGCAGCCTCTTCGAGGTCGTAATCCAAGTGCACATACATAGAATTGTGATGATGGTCCTCGGTAGAGCTCCAGAAAAGAGCCAATTTGCCATCGTTGAGGAATTTTCCATCGTTGCTCCAGAAACCAACAGGCAAGGCAGCAAATCCGAAGCCATCCGTACCGTTGCCATTGTCAAGCCAACCCGTCTGCGACTTGAGAACCTTACCAGCAGTTGATTCTCCACCCACAGCCAAAAACAACACATTCCACTCGTCTAGGCTTGGTAAATGCCAACCATTGGGACAGATCCCCTGCACAGGCTTTGTCGGCGAACATTTCCCATAATAACCACAACCAGTCTTTACAGAATCCATTGCAGCCGCCCAAGTGTAGAGACGTCCAGCCACATCGCAGTTTACCGACTTGGTATTGCAGCTCCAAGACCAATCGTATTTTGCTTCACCCGAACCGCCCTTTCCCGGATCATAGTTCAAATTCTCCGCCATCCAAGTCTGCTCGCCAATGGTCACAGTCTTATAGGTTTTATTGTCGCGAGAATCCGTCATGGCATCGTAAGTAATATTCGGGTTTAAGTAATCGTCATTCGGATTAACGGATTTTCCATCCTCACCACACGCAGCAAAAAACATCCCCACCAGAAATGAGATTGCCACACTTTTCAAGCCAGCAACAATGTTATGATCCATAAAAATCTCCAAATAGAATTTTTTCCTAACAAACGTAATTTATTTTGGCATCATTAAATTACAAATAACAAAACAAAAAAGCAATAAAAGAATCAAGTTCTAGAACAAATCGTCCAAGGAGACTGTAGATACAAACACGCCTGAACAAGCATTATAAGCAAGCTTCTACACCTGCTATTTGCAGGGCCTGCTTAAAATTGCCTTTTTCACGTCAAAAAAGCCATTTTTATCCAAAAACACGCTTATAATCCGCTACGAAACGACTTTTTTCTTGTTCGCAGCGGATTATCTCAACGTTTTTACCTACTTCACACCTCACACCTCCACATTCCTCCCTCCTCTTAATTTTTTTTTACAAAAAAGTCTTGGACAAATGGGTCAAAAAAGCGTGTTAAGGATATAGAGACACCTCGAAAAAAAAGGAAAATCTATGTCTGAAAATGAAACAGAAACGCCTGAATCCGTCATCCGCGACATCGCGAAAGAGTTCAACGTCATCGCGGACTCCGTGGAGGACGGGAGCAATTTCACTCACGACCGTTTCCTCCGCTTTGCCTTCGCCGAGCCGGAACGCATGGCGGAACTCCTGACGCTCTTCTCGCGCCACAATCCCACGCTCAAGTCGTTCCTCGAAACCATCGACCTCAAGACGCTTCGCGGCACGAAGGAAAACTTCTCCAGCGACAAGCATGTCGGTTCTGCGGACCTCGTTTTCGAGGCTGACATCAAGCAGGGCGGCACCGCGGCCCTCTACGTGGGCATCGTCGTCGAACACAAGTCCAGCGAGGACAAAAGCGTGATGAAGCAGATCTCGGAATACTACCACCATCTTTTTCTGGAACGCAAAGCGGACGTTCCCGTGGTCGCGTTCATCGTCTATAACGGCGAGGACGCATGGAATCCGCTCTCTGAAACGCACTACGCGGACTATCCCGAATTTTACCACGACATCGGCTACCCGTTCAAGGCGATTCTTCTGGATGTGGGCCGTGGCATCGAAAACGTGGATATGAAGGACATCTCGCCTTTCACTATTGTCGCTTTGACCGCGATGAAGTATATTTGGAATGCGGAGCAGTTCGAAATTTCCTTCCGCAAAGCTGCGATGCATCTGCTCAGGTGGCAGAATACGGACAAGGGAAGGGACTTCATCAAGCAGGCGCTTTCTTATTTCTTTTGGAAGTGGCCCTATAAACGCGAGGATCTGAAAATGGACAGGCCTGAAATTGTAGCGAACAAGGGTTACGAGACATTCGCTGAGCATTTTGTGAATGTGGGTATTGAGAAAGGTGTCGAGCAGGAACGCGAGAAAAACGACGCTCGGGACAAGAAAATCGCGGAATATCTGCGTTCTAAGGGAGTCCCGGAAGATGTGATTTCTGGCGGGTTTGCATTAAAATAATCCCTTGCTTTGTCGCCCCGGACCTCATCTCGTCATCCTGACGCGCAGAGGCGGTATAGAATTGTTGCCAATTCATTGGCTTACAATTCTTAAGCTCTTTTGGGCTAAGGATCCAGTGACATGTCACCCCGTGCTCCGTCACGGGGTCAGTTGTTTACATAAAACAACCGAAGGACATCTCGCCTTTCACTATTGTCGCTCTAACGGCTATGAAGTATATTTGCGCTAAAGCCTTTTTCGTCTTTGTAACGAGTTTAATACAATTCACAGAGATTTAGAGCAAAAATCTAAAGTTGACCAAAACGTCAAAATTAGTCTGCCCCGCTAAAAATGTCCCCACATTAATCCTTTACGCAACGTACAGACAACTCGAAGTCCGAACGATGATAGCTCAGGTCCGCATTGTCGCCATAATACAGGCGTTCGTTATACGAGCCATCAATCATTCCATCCTTGCGACACCAGAAGTTCGCTTCGCTACTGGCATTATAATAAAGCCCTCTGAACTCGTAGCCAGCAGGAATAGCTGCAAAAGAATAGGCATCCGTTCCATTGTTGTTATAGCTCCAACCGCTCTGTGACTTAAGAACCTTACCCGCAGTTGATCGACCACCAACTGCAGTGAACAAGACTTCCCATTCCATTTGCAAAGGCAAATGCCAGCCGTTAGGGCACAGGATTGTTCCTTCGACCAACATGTAAAGGCGACCGAACTTGTCACAATTGGATTCAAGATTGTTATAACAGCTGGAATTACTCGCCCTGTATTTCAAATTCTCCGCCATCCACCACTGATCTCCAATTTTTACAGTCTTGTAGATTCGACCATCTCGTTCGTCAGTCAAAGAACCATATTCACAATTATCTTCCGTCTCAGTTTTGCAAGGAACCGCCAACACAACAGAACTCGAAGATACACCCAGTGACGATGACGATTCAACCATTTCTCTCAATGAACTCGACGATTTATCGTTCAATTCAGATTTTACTGAACTCGACAAATTTTTTGAATTTTTCTCATCTTTCGAAGACGAATACTTCACTAGCGCACCCGAAGAGCTCTGTGCCCTCAACGAGCTACTACTGTCCAAAATGCTCAAATCATCGTCATTCGGATTAACGGATTTACCATCCTCACCACACGCAGCAAAGAACACCCCCACCAGAAATGAGATTGCCACACTTTTCAAGCCAGCAACAATGTTATGATCCATAAAAATCTCCAAATAGAATTTTTTCCTAACAAACGTAATTTATTTTGGCATCATTAAATTACAAATAACA
>JAEEGK010025047.1_pt1 | contig 12299 bp, 11 predicted proteins | sample 8958771 | NCBI WGS metagenome assembly JAEEGK01 (sample SAMN16246547, study PRJNA631951) | gut metagenome | biome: gut microbiome; feature: rumen; material: SC-attached | host: Bos | place: Iran: Karaj | collected 2018-10 | reverse complement strand
ACAGTTGTTACTTGTACTACTTGTGGAGCAACATTTGAAACAGGATCTACTTTAAAGGAAATCCGTGTTGATACTTGCTCAAATTGTCATCCATTCTATACTGGACAACAAAAATTCGCACAAGCTACTGGACGTGTTGAAAGATTCAATAAACGTTTAGAAAAAAAGGAAAAGTAATATAAAAATAGTACCTATGCAATAGGTACTTTTTTTATTTCTTTAATTTCATATTCTTCCAAATATCAGCTTTAGGTATCAAACTAAAAGTCATATATTCTTTTGTAACTGGATGCACAAATCCAATTTTGTATGAGCATAAACCTAAATCATCACATTTATTTTTAGCACCATATTTTAAATCACCATAAATAGGATGACCAATAGACGCAAAAGATAATCTAATTTGGTTATATCTACCACTTTCTAAATTAACAAGCACATAGGTATTAATACCATCATTATTAATAAGCTTATAATCTAAATGTGACATCTTACCATTTTTATCAATGATAGCTCTATTATCTTGTTTAGATATCTTTATATCAATACAACCATCTTTATCTAAAATACCCTCTACATATGCAAGGTATTTTTTTTCAAATTCATGTTCCATGATGCTTTTAGAAAGTCTACTTGCCGCCTTAGATGTTTTTGCAAGCACCATAATACCATTAACACGTCTATCAAGTCGATGTACAAGTCCCAAATACACATTACCTGCTTTATTATATTTTCTTTTTAGATATTCTTTTACTATCTCATTTATAGAAAAATCATCAGTTTCATCTTTTTGGCTCAATACATCTTTTTCTTTATTTACCACAATTATATGATTATCTTCATATAATACTTCTAAATTACTAACATAATATTCAAAATCTTTCATTAGTACTCATCCACTGCCTTATTAATAGAATCATATATCTTATCAATATCATTATTTTTAATGATATTCCATTTATTATTTTTCTTAATATATATGTTCATTAAATCATCATTAAATTCAATCAATAAAAAAGCATTCAATCTTTTAAATACCATTTTATTCTTATATCCATATAAGCTAATCTCTTCTGATATATCTAAAACATAATCGATGATTTTCATGCATATATTTTTATATTTAGAATCGATATTAGCATCAAATGAATTTAAATTCATTTTTCTACTGATATTTGATTTATTTAAAATCGCATTATTCTTATATTTATTTAATGTGTATAATTCAATATCATATGGAAGATGGCTAATTGCGTTATAATCATTCTTATTTAAATTACTAGCGATTATTATTAGATATGGATCGAAGATAACATCCTTAATAAAATCATTAATCATATCACTAACAATAATCTTGAATTCACTTAAATGATTTTTAATATAATCAATATGATTCAAACCCTCTTTTATTAAAGCAGCATCTCTATCATATCTAAATTCTATTAAAGCTAATCTTTTATTATCATCTAAACATAGATATTCAATATAATCATTATTATTATCATTAATAAAATATTTCTCTTTTAATATAACAAGACCCATCATTTTAGAAATCTTTTCTTTAAATAAAACTCTATATAATGATTGATCAATTCTATCTTCTTTTTCAATTTTTTCTTTGTTTAAATTCAATAATTTAATATCCATATAATTCACCTAATTAAAATTATACACTATAATTAAAAATATGTAAAATAAAAGTAGTATTAAAATTATTAATACTACTATTATTTTTATTCTTCTTTGTTTTCTTCTTCTTGATTATTAACTTCTGCATTATCAACTTCTGTATTAGTATCATTTACTTGATAATCTTCTTCATTTACAGCTTCAGCTTCTTCTTCATTATCTAAGTCTTCTTGATGAACGTAAGTAATAGGTTTAGTAACTAATTCTTTATCAATTCGCTTAAAAGGTTTAGCTTTAGCTTTTTCCATAATGATATTAACTAAAGTATCATAATCACCTTCTACGATCTTATTAGGATCCTTTTCAATAATGATAGGTTGTTTTTGAACATATAAGAAGAAATATTGAGGTATTTCCACAATATCAGTAACATATGCCCAATCATAAGGGAATGGTTCGCCTTTTTTATCCTTAGAATCGATTTGAAGTGTTACTTCTCTTTCAGTAACAGTAACTGATAATTCAACAACTTTTGGATTCTTATAGAAATGCATTGTGATATTCTTATCAATAACCTTTTCGAAACAAATTGATTGATAGATAAAATATACACCAAATAATGCGAAAATTCCAGTTAATACTAATCTCATTGGTTCAATTGTATCTTGAGTGAAAGCAACATATGCAGTATAGCCCGCAAATCCAAATGATAAAAGTCCCATAATGATATACACAATTCTAAAATGTTTACGATACATCATATTGTACATATTGAAATATTTCATAGTACGATAATCATATCTTGTTTTTGTTTTTACAACAGGACCATTATATTCTTCAACTGTCTCTTCTTGAACTGTATCACTTGTTTGTGCATCTTCAGCTTCTACAGCTTCAACTTCTTCTTTTTCTTCATTTAATTCTTCAAGCACTTCATTTTCTAAATTTTCGCTTGTTTTTTCTAAATCTTTTTCGTCAGCCATTTTAATCTCCTTTTTAACGCTATCAATATTATAACATAATTATTATTAAATTAAAATAAAAATGTTTTAAAAAAGTTAAAATAGGTTTATAATATATGTGTAAAAGAGGTGAAACTATGTCAAAAAAAGTATTTATTAGCGCTGATATTGAAGGTGTCAACAACGTATTAACCTGGGATGAAACAGAACTTGATAAACCAGAATACCCAAGATATCGTAAACTAATGACTCAAGAAGTAAAAGCAGCATGTGAAGCTGCCCATAATTTAGGCTATGAAGTATTTGTGAAAGATGCACACGATAGTGCAAGAAATCTGCTTGTAGAAGACCTACCTGAATATGTTACATTACATCGTGGCTGGCAAGGATGTCCTGCATCAATGATGGCAGGTTTAGATGAATCATTTAGTGCTGTTATTTATATTGGCTACCATAGTGCAGCTAATACTAATGGCAATCCTTTATCACACACAATGACAACAAGAGTAAATCATATCAAAATCAATGGTAAAATTGCATCAGAATTCCTAATGAATTCATATTATGCATCATACAAAAAAGTACCAATTGCGTTTTTAAGTGGTGATGAAGCACTCACAAAAGCTGTAAAAGAAGAAAATGACAATATCGAAGTTGTTGCTACTAAAAAAGGCCTTGGAAACGCAATAATGTCAAAGCATCCGGATAAGGTATATAAAGAAATATATGATGGAGTTACAAAGGCCTTATCAAAGGATTTAAAAAATAATCTATTAATGCTACCACAAAGCTTTGATATCGATATTGAATTTAAAAACCATCAAGAAGCATATTCTAAATCATTCTTCCCTGGATGCAAATATGTAAATCCAAATCGTTTACTATTTAGTTCAAATGATTATTATGAATGTGCAGTAATGTTTAAATTTGTGGTATAAAAAAAGAACTCGAAAGAGTTCTTTTTTTTCATACTATTTTAAACCTCTCATTAATGCCATTGCATCAATAGCTTTTTCTTTATCAGCATTAGAAATTTTAGCAACTTTTCCTTTGTACTTAACTTCTAAACTAGCCTCAATAGTACCTTGTGCGTCTTCTTCCTTGATTTCAGCTTTAACTGATGCACCAGCAAATGATACATCGGCAACATTAATTGTAACATCAGCTGTCAATTTAGATTCAGAATTTACAAAAGCTTTTTTAGAAAAATCTGCAGAATATGTAACTTTTCCACCTTTGACTTTAGAAATTGTTAATCCATATTCTTTAACTAATGCTTCAATTTCAGCTTTAAGTTCACCTAATTCAGCGCCATTTTCCTCAAGAAGTTGTTTAAAACTCTTACTGTTTTTGCCTTCTAATACAGATTCAATTTCAGCTTTTTGTTCTGCAGTTAATGCTTCTGCAGCAACTAATGTAGATAAATCTAATTTAAGAATCTTTTCATTAACTAATTGAATGATTCCACCAGTAGATGCATCTTCTGAAGCAATGAAATTAGCAAGCTTAGCGTCTAAATTAATTTTTGCATAAGCAACGCCTTCTTCTAAGAATAATTCAATTGTAGATTTAGCGAATTTTTGCTCTTCACCGTTTTCACCAGGAATAGTTCCACTTAATTCAACTTTAGCGTTGAAAGCAAATGCTTTAAGAACATCTAAAGTAGTTTCTAATTTAGCATCCTTATCAAATGATTCGTTTAATTCAATAGAACCTTTTACATCAATTTTTTGATCTTTCCCAGTTTCATCTTTTCCACTCACATTAGCTTTGAAAGTTAGTTTTGCAGAAGTAGTACTAACTTCTTTGACTGGTGTTTCTGATAATGCAACGGCATATAAAGAATCAACAACTTCTGCTTCGTCTGTTGTTTTTTCAATCTTCAATTCCTTTTCTTCACCTGTAGTCGGATCCTTGTAAGTAACTTTTGAATTTTGACATCCACATAATCCAAATATGCAAAGTCCAATAATAAAAATAAGAGATAATAATTTTTTCATTTAACTTCCTCCTTTATCTCATATATATTTCAACAATACAATTCTTTTTATTCTGTCTTATCTAAAGAAATAATACCAGTTTTTGTTAAAACCTTATGTTTTCTAAAATATTCTAATTCTTCTTCACTTATCAATTTCTTTTCTAATAAAACATCAACAACCTTCATATTATTACTAGCTGCAATATGATTTATTTCTTGACATAAATTAGAACCAAGCTTAGGTTCTAAAATAGTTAAAATATAATCATCAAAATCACTCATGTCACTAACGCCATAAACCTCAAGACCTTCTAAACATTTCTCTCTTAAAGTTCTTACAGCTCTTCTAATAAAATTCAAGTTTTCAAATAAACAAGCAAGTACGATTGGAATGTTTACATTAAATTCCATTTCACCAGCCTCAGTAGCACGAGCTATTGTTAAATCATTGCCTTCCATATAATAAACTACTTGTTCAACCATTTCTAATACTACTGGATTAATCTTACCAGGATTAACTGGTGAACCCGGTTGAACCTCAGGTAATTTAGCCTTTTTATAGCAGCATGAAAGTAATTTTAAGTCATGAGCATTCTTAAGTAAATTAAGTGAGAAAGCCTTAATTGTTGAAGATAAATATGCAAAGCAGTCTAAGCTTCTTGTGCAGTCAACCATATTTTTAGATTGATAGAAATCTTCACCAGAAAATTCAGCTAAATATTTAACAACCTTCTTTTGATATTTTAAATCAGCATTAATACCAGTACCAATAACAGTACCACCTAAATTAACTTCTAACAAGCCTTGCATTGCTTGGGTAATTCTTTTAATATCACGCTCAGTTCCATGTTCTATTGCTTTAAAAAGTTCTCCATATGTAACAGGAACACAATCCTGAAGGTGAGTTTTAGATATTGTAACAACATCCTTATATTTAGAAGCTAAATCTCCATAACAATTGGCTAACTTTTTCATTTCAACTAATAATCTTTTTGTTAAAAAGATCGATGCAATCTTACCAGCAGTAGGAATAACATCATTAGTAGATTGACAAAAATTCACTTGATCAATTGGATGAATTGGTGAATAAGTACCTTTTTCAAATCCAAGCATTTCATTAGCTCTATTAGCAATAACCTCATTAGCGTTCATATTCATACTAGTACCAGCGCCACCTTGTACTAAATCAGTAATGAATTGACCATGTAATCTTCCATTAAAGATTTCATCGCATGTCAAACTAATCACATCACGTAAATTCTTAGGGAGTAATCCAGCATCACAATTAGCATATGCAGCAGCTTTTTTAACAACTGCAATTCCTTTAATCATTTGACGTGATATTGGTCTTTTCGCAATATCAAAATTCTCTTTTGATCTTAATGTTTGAATACCATAATAGGCTTCGTATGGTATTTCTCTTTCTCCTAAATCATCTCTTTCTATTCTTGTTTTCATATCATCACCATTTTCTTTCTTATTATTAATTATATTGTTTAATACTAATTTTGTCAATATAAAAATACAGCATCATTTTTTATGATGCTGTACAATATTAGTTAAACAAGTTAATGAAAATAGTATTTAACTGCAATATTTTGTATACAATCTTAATCACGCCATTGAGCTCAATAAATACTCTATAGGTTTACAAACATTGTCGTTCAAATGGAAGGACTTTGCATGTTCTAGCCAGCGCCAACTTGATCTGCCTACTATTACGCATGTATCTAAATCAAAATAGTATTTCACAGTGATACAATTAACATTATCAGCGCTAATATTAATATAAATATTCTGTTTTTCGATTTCTATGCTCTTTATTTCTAATCTAGGTCCCAATAAAGTTTTTTTGGAGGTGTTATATAATTCGGCGATCAATTCAATGTCAAATAAATTGTGAATGTTTATTTTCTTCGATACGTTACAACTTGTATCTGTAATTATATAGCCATTGTTATATAGCACGGTATATTTAGAATCATATGCTTTCATAAAAAACTCATCAATAGTTATTTCGATTTCGATTGAATTGTTAACGTCGTATGAATAATAATAATCGTTTTTTTCAAAATAGATTATATCATCAATGAAACCAAAAATAGTGCAATTATTTTGCGATCTAAATAAAAAACGATTGTTCCCATATTCATCTATTACATAATAATCATATTCATTGTTACCAAAGTGTGAATATATAAAATAATCATTGTTAATGTATTTTATAACATAATTATACTCGTTATTTGCAAGCACATTGTCAATATAATAACTTTTTCCTTTATAATAAAATTGATGATTGTTATAGTAGAGAAAATGGGGATTTTCGTCTATTTGTAATGCAATTTCACCAAGTTTGCTATCATAAAGAATGTGATCTATTAATAGTTTGAATGCAAAAATAAATACAATTACAAAATGGCAGCAAACAATAATAATAATTATCTTTTTAATCTTCATTTTTTCCCCTTTCTTTCTTAACTTATTATATGGTTTAATACTAATTTTGCCAATATAAAAATAGTTTTCTATCATAATGTCAATCTATGAGCAACACTTCAAAAAATAAAATATATTTTTTAAATTATATTAGTTTTATTCAATCATTATCTCTTTACATTAACATCAAACAATTCTTATACTAAAGTTCCAGCCTATAACAATTATTACACAGTACCAAATATCTAGTTTTTTTATTGTTTGTATATATGTCGAATTATAGCAATATTAATTTAGACATTTTCAAAATATCTTCTTGTATTAAAATTCGCATCATATTTCAATGATTTTATATCCGTATCGTCTAGCGCATTATACTTCGTTAAAATTTTCGCTATTTTATATCGACTATTTGAAGACAGGCCGTTTTTAAGAAAGTATTTCAAATCAATTAATAATCTCTTATCAAAATCTTTTCTATTACAATATTTAATTAAATCAGCCTCAACCTCAAACCAATTATCCAAATTGGTATAATTTATTCTTAACTTTAGTATTTTCTTATGAATATTTTCATATTTGTCTTTACTATAATTATTTAAAAACAATCTAACATAAAAACTATTGCTAAGCTTGTTTTTTCTCAATACAGACAATGCTTTTTTTGATTTTGTTTTTGTTAATACTTCATAAATTATACTTTTTTGTTCTTGAGTAGAATTGCTTACAATAGAGAACAGTTTTTTTATAATTTCAATATCTCTTTTTTTGCTATATAATATTACTTTCAATATATTAGTTTTTAATGAATTATCAATACTATCGTTATCCAACACAACTAATAATTTTTTAAAATCCTTGTTGTTGATTTTATTGATAATCAAAGGCAATTTTTTATTAAAAACAATATCATTAGAGATACACTCTAACAACGAATTAAAGTTATCAAATACCTCATTACTCATTCTATTAACACTACTGTTTTTATTACTTAATTTCAAATTATAATAATATTCAATATAAGACACATCTAAATTTGAATTTTTAAAATCAATATAATGTTGCTTTATTATTTTTTGAATAAAACCATTAATATTTAAATCAATAGTCAAAGATATTAATGAACATATGGATTTTTGTTCATTTTCTGTGAAAAAGCCCTTATCTAATACTTTAGTAAATAAACGTTCTAATTTTTTTTCATAATCATTGTTCTTATTCCGTTTTAAAATGAAATATAAATTGTTAACAAGATAATCAAAAGTATAATAATCTTCTATTTTTGTTCTTTTTATTTTACTCCACAAAAGACTTAAAAAGTATTTATCGTTATTATAAAAACTAACAAGTTCACACGAATACGAAGAACGATACTCATCTTCAAGTAAAAAAGCATAATTGTTTAAAAATATTTTTTTTACAGCTTTTAGATGATAATTAGTATTCCCTTTTTTCATCTCTAATATGCATTCGCCATGTCCTCTCTTTGCATGCCATAGAAATTCATCATTGTTCATTTATAATTTACCTCTTATTTAATTAAATTATAACAATAATAATACAATGATGTCAATATAAAATCAAAAACAGCACCACCATAAAGTGATGCTGTTTTATCATAATATTATTCTAAAATATTAGTAGTAATAAAATCTATTCCTAATCTAATTAGCTTATATGCTCTTTTCTTATCATTAACTGTCCATGCATTTACAACTTGACCCATGTTATGCCATTTATCAATAATATCTTGATTTAATAAATCCCATCTAGAATCAAGTCCTAAATTATATTTCTTACAAAAATCATATACTTCATCTTTATATTCAAAGATTAAAAATTGCATAGGCTGATTTGGAAGGATTTCTCTTGTGTAAATTAAAGGATTAGGATAGAAAGATATAAATATAACTTTATCCAAATATTCAAGTTTTTTTATTTCTTTTATTATTTCACTAACTTGTTCTTTTGTGAAATTTTCTTTATATTCAATGACACAATATTTATCATATTTCTTGCATATTTTAATATAATCACTCATTTTCACAATTTGGAAATAATCTTTCTTTTCCTTATCAATATCACAAACAAGTTTATATTCCAACAATTCTTGATAAGTGTGTTCATGAATATGAATATCAACTCCACCAACTCTTTTTAAATCCTCATCATGACATATTACATATATACCATCCTTAGTAGGATGGATATCACATTCACATCCAAAATAGCTTTTTCTATTACCTGCCGCAATAAAGGCAGCAGCTGTATTCTCTTTCTCTAGGCCTGATAGACCACGATGTGCAATTAATTCACACTGTTTTTTTCTAATTTTAATTGTATCCATATTATAAATTCTTCTTCATATCTGCAAAACTACATGCAATATTAAAACCAGCACCTAAATAAATATATCTAGCAGGATTATCTAAACCAGTAAAGAAAGTCATATATGTAGCACCATTCTTCTTTGATTCCATACATAATTTCGCAAATACACCAGTACCTAATCCCTTACCTCTAATCTTAGGTGAAACAGTAATACCATCTAAGTGACCTCTACCACTTTCTTCAGTATATATAGAACCAGTCCAACCACAAACTTTTCCGTGATCAGCAGCAACTACAAATGGATATGGCTTTTCTCTATTTAGATTATATTCAATTGAATACGCAAATCCAGGATTTCCATCTTGTCTAATTTCTTCCGCAAATTCTCTAACACCAAAGTGTTTATTTGGATCATATAATTCAACAGTTAATCCTTCTTTTGCGTTTTCTTCCATTCTTAATCTTACTTTTTCAGGAAGTGAATATTCACTTAAATTAAGGTGGAAACCTTCATGAATACTATTAACATAATAACCATGATGATATAAAAAGATATAATATTCACTATTAATAACAACAGCAGGGCATCCAGGATGTAGATGCTTATCAGTATGAGGGATATACCATGGCCAATTAATAGGCGAAATAAATACAAGTCTAGATGAAGTTTTACCCATTTCTTTAAAATAGTTTTCAACTAAACTTAATAGTTTTGAACCAATTCCTTGTCTTCTATATTCTTTCTTTACAATAAATGTGTGAATATAGCCACTTGCTTTAGGATTATCTTTATCACTTTCTTTTACAACACCAGATGCAAAAGCAAGTAATTCGTCTCCTTCTACACATAAAAATGTTCCCTCTTTTTGAAATGATTTATTATCTAATAATCTAGCTCTAAATTGATCATAAGTGTGTTCCATATAGAAATTATCTTCTTTTTGAAAATCACAGAATAAATCATACATCTTTTTATCATACTTATTATTATATTGAATATATTCCATTGTCTCCTCCTATATATTCTTTACATAAGCTCTTCTTTTCTTATGTAATACATTATCAAAATTTTTCCAACAATTTATTATCTTATAATTATCTTCCAAGTTGTTTAAAGTTTCCGCGTATTCTAAATGATATTCCTTCAATTGTTTTTGAAGTTCGCCAATAAAGATTGTGCTAACTCCCTTACTTTCATATTCAGGAAGCACACCAATTAAACCCAAATCAACAACTTTAGGATGTTTAACAGATTTTAATATCCTAAAAATACAAGGTAAAGTTAAATGACCTTTAGATTTTTGTACAGCCTCACCAATTGATGGGAAAGATATCGCAAAGCATACTATTCTTTCATTTTCATCGCATATAACAGACACAAATCGCATATCAATGATTAATTTAAAATTAGATATCATTAAATCCTTCATTCCCTTAGTGAAAGGAACTGTACCATAAATATCTTTATAAGTCTCATCAATGATATCAAATATCTTATCGCCATATTTTTTCACAAATTCTTTTGTGTTTTTAGCACTTCCATAATGAAGCTTATAACGCTTCATTATTACTTCTTGAAATCTTGCAAATCTAGGGTCAACCTCTTTTGGTGGGAATAATTTTCTTTCCACCCAATCAACTTCTTTTTCAAAGCCATAATTATCTAAAAGCTTTGGATAATAATCATATGAATAAGCTTCTTCAAATGTTGCAATTTGGTCAAAGCCTTCAATTAATAAGCCTTCTCTATCTAAATCACTGAAGCCTAAAGGGCCTACCATTTCATTCATGCCCTTATCTTTACCCCATTTAGCAACACTATCAAACAATTTATCAGCAACCTCTTGATCATCGATTACTTCAAATCTTGTGAATCTTACTCTTTTTTGATTATTCTTTTCATTAGCAACACGTTGAATTATACCTTGAATTCTACCAACCATTTCACCATCTTTATACGCATTATAAAAAACAGTTTCTGCTTGGTCAAAATACATATAATTCTTTTTAAACATCTTTTTATTATCCATATATAGCTCAGGTACATAATATGGATTATCTTTATAATGTTTTTCTGTAAATTTTAAAAATCTTCTTATTTCCTTTTTATTATTTACTTCTCTAATTTCTATCATATCTTAACGCCTTGTTGAATGGAAACATAGTCCCATTGCATTAGGGCCACAATGTGAACCAATTGTTGGATTAATATCTACAATATCATATTTGATATCATCACCAAATTCTTGTTTTAAGATTTCAACTAAAGCATCAACGCCGTCTTTGAAATCTGTATTACCAATGATGATATGATAATCTTTCACATTATCACCCAACTCTTTCATTTTATTAACTAAATGTCTGCAAGCATTCTTTCTACCATGTTCTTTACCACATGTTTTCATCTTACCATCAGCATCCATAAACATAATAGGTCTAATACCAATTAAAGTACCAAAGAAAGCAGCAAGGCCACTTACACGACCAGAATGCTTAAAGAAATTCAAATCTTCCGCGAAGAAATATACTGTGAAATGATCAACTTCTTCTTTAGCCCAATTTAATATTTCTTCAACTGTTTTTCCTTCTTTATATAATCTTGATACTTCATACACAATATTCAAAGAAAGAATAGTAATACCTCTTGTATCAATTTCATAAAAAGATCTATTAGGATATTCTTCTTTTAATTCATCAAGCGCAATACGCATTGCGTTAAATGTTCCACTCATAGCACTAGAGAAATGAACATATAGAATATCATCACCATTTTTAAAAATAGGTTCAAAATATTCACGATAATTAAAAGGATTTAGTGCATATGTATTAGGAAGTATGCCTTTTCTTAATTGTTCATAAAACGGATGTGGTTCAAATTCTTCATAATCCACAAATGGTCTTGTTGATTTTCCTTGGATTTCATAAGGCATTGAAATCAACTTATAACCTAATTCCTC
>JAEEGK010025043.1_pt1 | contig 12300 bp, 3 predicted proteins | sample 8958771 | NCBI WGS metagenome assembly JAEEGK01 (sample SAMN16246547, study PRJNA631951) | gut metagenome | biome: gut microbiome; feature: rumen; material: SC-attached | host: Bos | place: Iran: Karaj | collected 2018-10 | reverse complement strand
AAAAAAAATGTTTTAATTAATAAAAAAAAAAAAGAATTTTTAAAACAAGAAAAAAAAAAAAAAATTATGGAAAAATTAGAAAGAGAATTTGATGATAGTTTATCTTTTAAAAATGATAGTATTGAAAGAGTTAATAGTAATATTAATATTAATATTAATAGTAATAATAATAGTAATAGTAATAGTAATGTTAATAATAATTATATAGGAAATGAAACTGACAGAAACATAAGAAACTTAAGAAATGGAATGAATTCAACAATAGTAAAAATAAAAAGAATGTCAAAAATAATTAGAAAAAACTTATTTGTAAATAATAAATCTGTAGAATCTTCTAATGGTTTATTATTAATGCAAAGTGGAAATATATTGAAAAATAATAATATAAATGATAATATTTTTAATGGTAATATTCCTGAAAATAATAATAGTTATTTTAATACCAATAATGTCAACGAAGCTACAAATATCAATAATATTACTAATAAAAATGATAATAAAAATAATAATAATAAAGAAGATAAAAAAAAAAAAAATGAAAAAGAAGATAAAGAAGAAGAAGAACAAGAAGAAAATATAATTAAAGAATCAAAAATAAGTAAAATAATAACAGAATCATTAACAAAAAAAGTGATAATATTAATGTTAATATTATTAGTAATTTTCCCATTATTAAATGATGATTTCTGGAATTCTGATTCAATAATATCATATGATTTCATTGCCCAAATCTTAAGTTTACATTACGCAATGTTTAGGACAAGAGGAATAAAAGATGATCAAATAAATATAACTAAATTATATGATTTAAAATATCCTCCAGTAAATATTACTATAAATGGAGAACTCTATTATTCAAATGATAAATTAAATAAATTTGATTTTAGATATAGAGAACTTTCAACTGTTTATTCTGATGATGCTATGGTTAGAATCGTCTATTCTTTAAGAAAAGAAAGTAAATTAACTTCTTTGTTAAATTTATGCCAAACTATTTTTGTTTGTTTTGCTTTGACTATTTCTTCTCTTTTATTTGAAAATGATGCTGACAAATTAGTGTTGAAACCTTTGGAAATTATGATTGAAATTGTTGATAAAGTGGCAAAAGATCCTATAGGTGCAAAAAATATTGAAAAATTACAAGAAGGTATTAAAGCTGAAATGGAAACAATAAAAAAAGACGAAGATAAAAAAGATAATAAATTAAAATTTAACATTCTTAAAAGTAACAATATAAACAATATAAATATAATAAATAGTAATAACATAAACAACAACATAAACATTAACATAAACATAAACAATAACAAATTAAGTGATAGTATAAATAACAATTTAAATAATAATAATAATGTGAATAATACAAATGTAAATAATTCAAATAAAAAATTAACAATAATATCAAATAAAGAAGAAGATGAAAATTATGAAGTTTCAGTAATAAAAAGTGCAATAATAAAAATTTCAGCTTTACTTGCAATTAGTTTTGGAGATGCTGGAGGTGAAATAATAAAAAAAAATTTATCATATAATCAATCATTAAATCCTCGTTTAAAAGGAAAAAAAAAAAATGCAATTTTTGCATTTTGTGATATTCGTCAATTTAATGAAATAAATATGGCATTAGAAGAGAAAACAATATTATTTATAAATCAAATAGCAGAAATAGTCCATTCAAGTGTTGATAGATTTAAAGGATCAACCAATAAAAATATAGGAGAATCATTTTTAAATGTATGGAAATTTTATAATAAAATATATATAAATCAAGGTGAAAAAAATGAGAAAATAATAATAAAAGATAATTTACTTGAAATAGATGCAACAAATCCTCAAGTAGGAATAATAGCAGATTGTTCAATATTAGCATGTTTAAGAATAATATTAAAAATAAATAAAAATTTAGATATATTACAATATAATGAAAATGAAAAAATAAAAACAAAAATACCAAATTTTAAAGTAAATATGGGTTTTGGACTTCATATGGGTTATGGCATTGAAGGTGCAATAGGTTCAACATATAAAATTGATGCTTCTTATTTAAGTCCTAATGTTAATATTGCTGCAAGATTAGAAACTGCAACTAGACAATTTAAATTAAATATTTTATTTAGTGGAATTTTATATAATTTATTAACTGATGAAATGAAAAGTATTTGTAGATATGTTGATAAAGTTATAGTCAAAGGAAGTGAATTCCCTCTTGATTTATATACTATTGATTTAAATTTAAATGTCACAAAACAAAGACAAAGTAAAATTTTAATTATGTCTAATAAAGAAAAAAGAAATTTATATAATGAAAAAAAAATTCAATTAGAAATTTTAATTGAAGAATTTGGAAGTGTTGCTCCTATTATTTTAGAAAAAAATTCTTATAGAGAATTAGTTGTTCAAAGAAGTGAAGAATTTAATTTTAATTGGAATGAAGGAATTAAATTTTATAAAAGTGGAAATTGGAAAAATGCTTTTAAATTTTTTCAAAATTGTTTAAAAATGGATCCTGATGATGGTCCTGCTTTTGTTTTAAGTAATTTTATTCAAAATTACAATTTGAATCCTCCAGAAAATTGGAATGGAGTTAGAATGTTAAGCTCTAAATGAAAGAATTAATATTTTATTGGTATTTAATTTTTTAAATATTTATGTGTTTTAGTTATTTATTTATATATTTTATAAATAAATTTTTTTTAATCATTTTTAATGTTTTTTTATCATTTTTTTTAAAATGAAATGATTATTATTGAAAATATTGAAATTTTTTTTTTAAAAAATATGAACAAAAAAATGGGTTCAATATATAATTGGTTCGAGTTTATTCAAAAGTTAAAAACAAAACTGTAATACAATAGATTAATAAAAGTTTTTATTTTTTTTATACTGATATTAAAGTAAATTATTTTCTCTTGTTTAAATACAAAATTATAAATATTTTTTTATTTTAATGGTGAAAAATTATTTTTGTTTATTGACGATAATTAAAATATTTTAGATTAGGATTAAAATTTTTCTGATTTTTTTTATTTAATTAAAATTAAAAGTAAAAGGTTAAAGATTTAATTAAATTATTATTATTGTTTTTTTGTTTAATTTATAATATATTTTTATGATTCTTTAAAAAAAATAATTAAATTTTTTAATTTTTACTTTTCAGTTTGTCAAACAAATTTAATAAATTAAAAGTTTAGGTATTTTTATTTTTGTTTAATTAATATTATGGAAACAAAAAAGAAAGAAATATTAAATGATTTAAATTTTGAAAAAAAAGATTTTCCAAAAAAGAAAATAATAATAAAAAACAAAGACAGTAGAAATATAAAAAAAGAAGAAAATGATAATTTAGAAAGAGAAAAAAACGGAGAATCGCCAGATTCTAAAGAAAAAGAAATAAAATTTAAATTAAGAACATCATCAATAAATTTTAATAATAAAAATAAATTATCTTTTCATAAACAAAATACATTTTTAGAACCTAAAAAATATAAAGAAGAAAAAACAAGAAATATTTTGAACAACAATTTTAATTCTCATAACACAAAATTTATTTATTCAGAGAATGAAAATAATAATAAGATAATAAATAAAATTAATAATAATGAACAAATTTTAAATCTTCCAATAATAAATACTCAGGGAAATAATAAAGTTAATAATTCAAATAATGGAATAAAAAACATATCTTCTTTTAAAAAAGCAATTACTTTAAATGAAAAAAAAGTTTTAATTAAAGAAAATATTAATAAGAGAAATAATAGTCTAGCTAATAATTTATCAGGAAATGCATTTTTAAAAGAAGAAAATTTAGAAAATAAAATTACAAATTTAATTCCAACAAACACTAACTTTAATAATGAAAATCAAAAAATTAAAACTAAAAAAAAATTATATTTGAAAATAAAAACATATACAAAAGAAAATAATATTATAAAAGATTTAATATCAGATTTAAAAATTTCAGATAAAAATTTAACATTTCCAAAATATCCTTCAGTTAAATATCCTCATCGTTCAATAAATCATTATATAAAATCTTTTGCAGTAAATTCATATCAAGGGTTAATTAGAGATTACAATGAAGATAAAGTTTCAATAATACTAACAATAAAAAAGCCAAAAAATTATATTGGAGATAATTGGCCAAAAATATCTTATTTAGCAATCTTTGATGGTCATGGAGGAAATTTATGTAGTAATTTTTTAAGGGATAATTTACATAATTATATAATTAAATCAGAAAATTTTTTAGAAAATGTAGAAAAATCTTTAAGAGATTCATTTGAAAAAGCTGAAAATGATTTTATAAATAATATATCTCAAAATGATAAAAGTGGTTCTTGTGCTTTAGTATCATTAATAATAGATAATAATTTATATATTGCAAATTGTGGTGATTCAAGAGCAGTAATTTCTTTAAATTCAGGAAAAGAAATTCAATTATTAAATAATATTCATAGACCAAATAATATTAATGAAAAAAATAGAATTATTAATAATGGAGGTAGTATTTATATAAGTAATAATATTCTAAGAATTTATCCAGGAAGATTAAGTGTTACAAGAGCTTTTGGAGATAAAAATGCAAAATTAACAGAATTTGGAGGAAAAGAAAATTGTTTAATTTGTACTCCTGAAATTTTTAAAGTTAATTTAAAAGGAAATAAAGTTGATTTTTTGATTATGGGTTGTGATGGAATTTTTGAATATTTAACAAATGAAGATTGTGTTAATTTAGCTTGGAAAGTAATAAATGAAGAGAAAAGAAATTATAATAATTTTCATCAAATGAATGGAGATATTGTTGATTTAATTATTAAAAGTGCTCTTAAGAGAAATTCTTCAGATAATGTTACTTGTCTTTTTGTATCTTTTAGAAGTTTTGAAAAAAAATTTTATGAAGGAAGTTTTGTTTCGAGTAAAATTCATTTTAAAAATTTCCATTTTGAAAATAATTTAAGTAACAATAAAGATAATGAAAATGAAGAAAATATTAATGAAGAAAAGAATATTGAAGATAATAAAAATATTATGGAACATTTTAATAATAAAATTATTATTACTAAAGGTGATGAAAAAGATATTATTGAAAATAAGAAAAAACCTATTATAACATTTAATCCTATGAATACTAATAAAAACCCTATCAAATTGAAAATTGAAACTTCTCCAGTTGAAACAAATTAATTTTTATTGTTTATTTATTTATTATAAACTTATGTAAATTCAATTTAAAAAATTATTATAATAGTTGATTCATATTTATTAATAATAATGTGTTTTTTTTTTAAAATTTTTATTTATATTTATTATTTATTTCTTTAAAATCAAAACTATCTTTAAAATTTTATTTTAAAAAAAATATGAATATAATATAAATATATATTAATAACTTAAACTCTTTTTTTCATAATTTCTAAAATCAAAAACCCAAATTATATATTAAAACATTTTATATAAACATTTTTTTAAAATCATTATTATATTTTTAAATTATTAAACTCATCCTTCTAGAATCTCACTTTATAATTTTTTTTGAATATTCTTTTAATAAGATGAATAATTCTATCACAAGAAATTTATTGATGCTTTAATATATTATTATTTTTGAAGAGAATAGAACATATAAAATATGGAGTAAAAAAAACCTTTTTTTATCAAATTTTCAAATATTTTTCATATAAAAAATAAATAATTAAAAATTGTTATGATAAATTGTCAATCAAAAGAATATTTATAAAAAATTTTTAAATAAAATTTTTATTTTTTTTAAGATATTCTTCAATTTCATGGGGATTGGGGATTGGGGATTGGGGATTGGGGATTGGGGATTGGGCCCAATCCCCAATCCCCAATCCCCAAACTATTGATTATTTCATAATAATTGAGTGTTCATTATTAATTTATTTTTTATTTTTTATAAATAAATATATATTTTTTTTATTAATTATTAATATGAAAATCTCCCATATTCAACAGTATATGAAAATAATATTTTAAAATATTTTATTTTCCATTATATATATAAATCTGAGTATAAAAAATATATAAAATGAAAAAAAATGAAATTATTATTCTTTTAATAACTTTATTATTAAGAATTACAAATGAAAAATTATTAAAAAGAAAATCTGTGTTTGATGAAACAAATATTAAAAAAATGAAATTAAAAAACAGATTAATTCGTGGTTCTGTAGGTGATTGCTTTTCATTTTACAATGGAAAAATATCAGAAAACTCTTTTAATCTTTATAAACAATTATCAGATGATGGAGTAGGAACAATAATTACAGGATGTATGTCAGTGGGAGATTATGATCAAATTGAAAACTTAAATATATTTAGAATAGACAAAGATGAATATATAGAAGAATTTAAAAAATTAACATCTCTTGTTCATAAAAACAATGTAAACATTTTAATGCAGATTTTTCATGTTGGAGGAATAACACAAGTAAACACAGATAAAATTTATGCACCAAGTAGTATAAAAATTCCTCAAACAAATAAAACTTCAACAGAAATGACTAAAGAAGATATATTAAGAATAGAAGAAAATTTTGAAAAAGCAGCAATTAGAGCTAAAAAAGCAGGTTTTGATGGAGTAGACATTCACGCAGCACATTTATATTTAGTAAGTGAGTTCTTATCTCCAGCATATAATAAGAGAAATGATGAATATGGTGGAAGTGATGAAAATAGAGCAAGAATTCTAATTGAAATTATTGAAAGAATTAGAAAAGCTGTTGGACCTGATTTTATAATTTCAATGAAGATTAATTGTGAAGATAATATTCCTGGAGGAATTACAAATGAAGGTTTTATAACTGCTTGTAAATTAGCTGAGAAAGCTGGTGTTGATATGATTCAAGTTAGTGGGATGGAGTGGATTGATGGAAAAATGAAATCAAATACTCCTTTTTTTTTACAACAAGCTTCTAAACTTGCTGATATTGTTAAAGTTCCTGTTGTTTTAGTTGGTGGATTGAGAGATATTGATACTATGGAAGATATTATTAATAAAACTCAAATTGAATATTTATCCATTGCTAGACCTTTAATTTGTGAACCTGATGTTGTTAAGAAATGGAAAAGAGGAGAAAAGAAAAAGTCTATTTGTCTTAATTGTAATAATTGCTTAAAAAAAGGATTTTGTGTTTTACGTGATAAAGATACTAAAAAATAAATATCCTTTATTAAATTTATTTAAATAAATTTATTATTCATTGGTATATTAGGAATTATATAAAATTTTTTTTTTTTAGAAAATAATTTATATTATTTATTTGAATTATTTTTGTTTTGAATTAATCAATAAAGGAGTATGATTTTATAATATTTTGTTATAGATTGATATAGAAACTAAAATGATAGTTATGATAAATAAATGACTGTTTTAAATTAAATGTTTTTGAATTTCAAGAAAATGTGATAAGCCTATGATATTTCTTAAACTTTTAATAATCATTTTTTTTGTGAATAACATTTATTCAAAAAAATTATTTAAAATTTTTGAAAAAATAATGAAAATAAAATAATGTCAGAAACAGAATCAAATAATGAAAGTTATAAATCTGAAAATGACACTCAAAGAAACCGTAAAACAAACACAGAAATTTCAATAAATTCAAATATTATTCTTCTTAATCACTCTCCTTCAAGTCATAATATAGAAGAAGATAGAGAAGATAATATTGAAAATATTATAAAAAATCAAAAAGAAAACGAAGAAATAATAATTAAAGGTTTTAAAGAAAATAAAATTAATAATAATGATAGTGAAAATAAAGAAAATAATAATGAAGAAATTATTATAAATCATGATATTAAAGAAAATAATGAGAACTTAAAAGAAAATAATAATGAAAATATCAACAAAAATAAAAAAATAAAAGAAAATAAAAATATAAGCATAAAAGATTATAATAGTGAAGTGATTAATAAAAATAATAACGACATAAATGAAAATGATAGTGAAAAAATAATTATAAATCAAAATGAATTAAAAGAAAATAAAAAAAATATGATTGGAAATAAAAATGATTTAAAAAAAAATAATGAAAATATGATTGGAAATGTTAATGAATTAAATGAAAATAATGTTAATATGAATGAAAAAAATAATGAATTAAAAGGAAATAATATTATGAATAAAAATAATAATGATTTAAAAGAAAATAATAATATGATTGGAAATGTTAATGAATTAAAAGGAAATAAAAAAAATATGAATGAAAATAAAAATGATTTAAAAGAAAAGAATAATAATATGATTGGAAATAAAAATGATTTAAAAGAAAAGAATAATATGATTGGAAATAAAAATAATTTAAAAGAAAATAATGATAATATGAATGAAAATAATAATGATTTAAAAGGAAATAATAATATGAATGAAAATAAAAATGATTTAAAAGAAAAGAATAATATGAATGAAAATAATAATGAATTAAAAGAAAAGAATAATATGAATGAAAATAATAATGAATTAAAAGGAAATAATGTTAATATGAATGAAAATAATAATGGAAACAATAATATGAATGAAAATAAAAATGATTTAAAAGAAAATGATAATAATATGAATGAATATAATAATGAATTAAAAGAAAATAATAATAATAAGAAGGAAGATAATACCGAAAATATTGAAATGAAAAGTGAAAAAAGTGAAGAAAAAATTATATTAAAAGAAGATAACAGTAAACAAACTAACAAAAAAAAAACATATAAAATAAAAACAGTGAAAACAATAGAAAAAATTGAAAAAAAGCAAAAAAATGAGCAAAACACAAAAAGAAGTATAAAAGAAAATAATGATTTAAATGATACTGAAAAAAATAAAAATTTAAATGAAATTTCTCAAAGATCAAAAAATTCTCAAAATTCTGAAAATTCAGAAATTAAAAAATTAAAAGTTTCCCCAAAAGAAAAAAATGAAAAAGATAAAAAAATGCAAATAAATACATTATCTGAAACACAAACAAAAGAAATTGTTATTGAAAAAACTCAATCAAAATGGCAAAAAAAAGTATCAAAATTTTTAAATTCAACTCCAATATTATCGTTTACAACAATATTAACAATTTGGGCTTTATTTTCAAATGATATTTTATATTCATTTCTCCCAAAAAAATTTGATGAACCATTTAATATAATTCAATGTATTATTTTATTTATTTTTATTTTAGAATTTATTTTAAATTGTCTCTCAAAAGAAAATTATTTATTTACATTTTTTTATTATTTAGATTTTATTTCAACAATATCTCTTATTCAAGATATAGATTATATTATGAATCCTTTTATGGGTTATTCACCTATAACAGAAGATAAAATTTCAAGAAATGGAAAAAGAAAAAGTTATCAAGCTGCAAAAGCTATTTCTAAAGTTAGTACTGCATCAAGAGCTACAAGAGTTTTAAGAGTAATTAGAATTGTCAGATTAATTAGAATGGTTAAATTATATAAAAGCGTTTTAATTGCAAAAGAAAAAAGAGAATTATTAAAAATGGAAAAAAAAAAAAAATTAATGGAAAAATTAGAAAGAGAACTTGATGATAGTTCATCTTCCAAAAATGAAGGTTTAGATAGAATTAATAGTATTAATTTTAATAGTAATAGTAATATGAATAGTAATAATATTAATACTAATAATGTTAACAGTAATTATATAGGAAATGAAAGTGATTCTAATATTAAAAATGGAATGACTTCAACAATTATAAAAATAAAAAGAATGTCAAGAATTAGTAGAAAAAGTTTATATATAAATAAATCCGTTGAATCTTCAAATGGTTTATTATTAATGCAAAGTGGGAATTTATTAAAAAATACTCGTTTAAGTGATAATATTTTTAATAGTAATATTCATGAAAAAAATAATATTAATTTTAATACTGAAAATATCATTAATAATGAACAAAATAATAATATTAATAATAATGAAGAGAATAAAAATGATAATAACTTAGATGATAAAAATAAACAAAATGAAAAAGAAAACAAAGAAGATGAAGAATCTGAAGAAAATATAATAAAAGAATCAAAAATAAGTAAATTAGTGACTGAATCTCTTACAAAAAAAGTTATAATATTAATATTAATATTACTAGTAATTTTCCCATTATTAAATGATGATTTCTGGAATTCCGATTCAATTATAACATATGATTTCATTGCCCAAATATTAAGTTTACATTATGCAATGTTTCAAACAAGAGGAATAAAAAATAATCAAATTGACATCACTAAATTATATGATTTAAAATTTCCTCCAGTTAATATTACTATAAATGGAATAATATATTATTTAAATGACAATTTTAATAATTTTGATTTTAGATATAGAGAACTTTCAACAGTTTATTCTGATGATGCTATGGTTAGAATTGTATATTCTATAAGAAAGGAAAGTAAATTAACTGCTTTATTAAATTTATTCCAAACTATATTTGTTTGTTTTGCTTTAACTATTTCTTCAATTTTATTTGAAAATGATGCTGAAAATTTAGTATTGAAACCTTTAGAAATTATGATTGAAATAGTTGATAAAGTCGCCAAAGATCCAATAGGTGCAAAAAATATTGAAGAATTACAAGAAGGAATTAAAGCTGAAATGGAAACTATAAAACAATCTTCTGATAAAGAAGAAAATAAATTAAAGTTTAACATTCTTAAAAATAAGAATATAAACAACATAAATATAATAAATAGTAATAACATAAACAACAACATTAATATTAATATTAACATAAATAATGACAATTTAAGTAATAGTTTAAATAACAATTTGAATAATAATAATTATTTTAATATAAATAATAATAATAATATTGTAAATAATTCAAATAAAAAATTAACTTTAATTTCCAATAAAGAAGAAGATGAAAATTATGAAGTTTCAGTAATAAAAAGTGCAATAATAAAAATATCTGCTTTACTTGCAATAGGATTTGGAGATGCAGGAGGGGAAATAATAAAAAAAAATTTATCATATAATCAATCATTAAATCCTCGTTTAAAAGGAAAAAAAAAAAATGGAATTTTTGCATTTTGTGATATTAGACAATTTAATGAAATAAATATAGCTTTAGAAGAAAAAACAATATTATTCATAAATCAAATAGCAGAAATAGTTCATTCAAGTGTAGATAGATTTAAAGGTTCAACAAATAAAAATATAGGAGAATCTTTTTTAAACGTATGGAAATTTTATAATAAAATATATATAAACCAAGGAAAAAAAAATGAGAAAATAATAACAAAAGATAATTTACTTGAAATCGATCCAACAAATCCTCAAGTAGGAATAATAGCAGATTGTTCAATTTTAGCATGTTTAAGAATAATATTAAAAATAAATAAGAATTTAGATATATTACAATATAATGAAAATGAGAAAATTAAATCAAAAATACCAAATTTTAAAGTAAATATGGGATTTGGAGTTCATATGGGATATGGTATAGAAGGTGCAGTTGGTTCAACATATAAAATTGATGCTTCTTATTTAAGTCCTAATGTTAATATTGCTGCAAGATTAGAAACTGCAACTAGACAATTTAAATTAAATATATTAATCAGTGGAATTTTATATAATTTATTAACTGATGATATGAAAAATATTTGCAGATATGTTGATAAAGTTTTTGTAAAAGGAAGTGAATTTCCTCTTGATTTATATACTATTGATTTAAATTTAAATGTTACTAAACAAAGACAAAGCAAAATTTTAATTATGTCTAATAAGGATAAAAGAAATTTATATAATGAAAAAAAAATACAATTAGAAACTTTAATTGAAGAATTTGGAAGTGTTGCTCCTATTATTTTGGAAAAAAATTCTTATAGAGAATTAATAGTTCAAAGAAGTGAAGAATTTAATTTTAATTGGAATGAAGGGATTAAATTTTATAAAAGCGGGAAGTGGAAAAATGCAATTAAATTTTTTGAAAATTGCTTAAAAATTGATCCTAATGATGGTCCTGCCTTTGTTTTAAGTGATTTTATTAAAAGTTATAATTTGAATGCTCCAGAAAATTGGAACGGTGTTAGAACGTTAAGTTCTAAATAAGAGATAATTTTATATTTTGGTATTTTATTTTTTAAATACATTTGTTATATATTAGTTATTTATTTATATTTTATAAATAAACTTATTTTTTTCTATTTTAATTATTTTTTATATAAATCCTTTAATTAAAAATTTGTTGTTGAATAAAAAAAAAATTTTGAACTAAAATTCAAAAAACCCAAAAAATCTCTCTAACTTTTAACAATTTATAGAATTTGTGATTGGCC
>JAEEGK010025042.1_pt1 | contig 12301 bp, 13 predicted proteins | sample 8958771 | NCBI WGS metagenome assembly JAEEGK01 (sample SAMN16246547, study PRJNA631951) | gut metagenome | biome: gut microbiome; feature: rumen; material: SC-attached | host: Bos | place: Iran: Karaj | collected 2018-10 | reverse complement strand
CGGCCGTGAACATCGGGTCCGCCTCCCCGGAGTGATGGTAGTGCAGCGCGACCGTGACCATGTTGATCGCGAGTATGACGGCATAGTGGCACCAGATCATGCGGCCGGAGTCCACGACCTGATGGTGGTCGCACATCCGATGGACCTGGCATACGTAGCATCCGAACATCAGGATGATCAGCAGGAAGCTAAGTACGGAAAGCGAATCCAGATCCGACAGGTCGAAGTACGCCGCGACCCCCACGACGGCCTCCCCGAAGGTGACGATCGTCAGCAGTTCCAGCCTCTCCACCAGATGTGGGAAGCTGACGAACTTCGGGTCGTACACCCCGTTCCCCACGAAGGGCAGGATGATCCCCAGCAGGATGTTCACGGCTATGATGAAGAGGGACTCCTGCTTGTACCCCCACAGGTTCAGGGCCAGCGCGAGGACGTAGACGAGCAGGATGATGGAGATGATCTCGATGGTGTCCTTGATGTAGACCGCATCCGGCTTGTTGGCGCGGAACTGGATGATGTAGAGGACGGCGATGCATCCCATCATGGCCATCATGGCTGACAGGAACGGCAGGCTGGCCGTCGCCCAGGATTCGGTTATGGTCCGCGACATCAGCATGGCCGCGAACATGTTGAGCACCATGAGGACGCACTCGTACCAACGCCACTCGCAGTAGCGGTTGACGTAGTTGGTCATGTACAGCCACGCCTGGATTATGACCATGGACGAGACGATGTAAGACAAGAACATCCCCCAGGAGATGACGCCGTTCTCCGGCTCCTCGATCAGCAGCGTCATGTTGGCTATCGCATAGACGTAGATGAGGTCGTAGAACAGCTCCATGAGCTCGACTTTCTTCTCTTTGACTTCCATCGTCCCCGCTCCGGGTAGACCGTACCAGATTATAATGCATCGACCTGTGAGACGGGAGCGCCGGCATCGAGGGGCGTCGATCGATAGGTTCCGAAAAATGAAATCCCGAAAGAGGGATGAGCATCCCGACCGTAAAAGTATGGGCCGGACCGCGTTCGGTAGGCGATCCGGCTGAAGAGGTTCAGGCGTTGATGAAGGAAAGGTTGGTGTGGAGGATGTAATACCCGAAATCCTCCAGCTTCCAGGATCCGAGGATGTTGTGGGAACCGATGTTCAGTTCGATGTCGTAGTCGTCCATGAATCCGAACTTGTCGGTGCGGACGTCGCCCTCGAAGGCCTTCAGGGTCCCGTAGCTGTCGTCCTTGTCATAATGCACGGACATCGTGTACTTGTATCCGCTGAAGAACTGGTTCATCTGCCCCTTGGCCGAGAGGAGCCTTAGAAAGTCCTGCTTGCTCATGGTCATCGTGGCGAGTTCGTCGTTCTTCCTGACCTCGCACATGTTGCCGTCGATCGAGACGACGGTGTACTTGTCGGCGTATTCGATATAGTCGCCTTCGTAGACATCCTGGTCCAGAACCCAGCTGTCCACCGGGTCGTCCCATTTCGGGCCGCTCAGCAGGAAGAACGCCGCGACCGCGACCACGGCTACCACCATGATGACGACGGCTATTATCAGAACATTCTTGTTCATGCAGAATAGACTACATTGATGATGTATTACCCGAACTCTAGAACACTCAGTCCGAGTCTCATTTCCGAAGTATGGATTATGCTTGAAAGACCAAGGGACAGCGAGCGAGAACCGCGGTTTTTCCTTGCGGATTCATTTTCGGCCACCCGTCCGAATCTGTCAAATACCCTCCGCATCTCGAACGGCCATGAAGTGTCCGATGTGCGGCCGGGACTCCGGCCTGAACCCTTTCTCCATATGCCAATTCTGCGGGAACGCCTTGCAACAGCCCGAGGAGCGGGATTCGGACGGCGTAGGGATACGGAGGGGAAAGACCGCCTCGTGACCGCGTCTCCGCCTTCGATACCCGGCGACCAGCATTCCCGCGACCTTTCCGATCATGTCTGAATCCTCAAGGACGTCGCAATCGAAGGCGGACCTGACGGATTCCGCACCCAGGAACGCCCCCAGGATGTTCCCTGCCACGGCCCCTACGGAATCGCTGTCGCCGGTGATGTTGACCGCGCATGCGAGGGCCGCATGGATGTCGTCCGGATGCCTCAGACAGGAGAAGACGGCCATGGCCAGGGTCTCTTCGGCCACCCATCCCTCCCCCAGCTTCGTAATCGCGGCATCGTCCGGCAGATCCGACCCGGACAGCCTGACGGCCTCGTCGATGAGATCCAGCATCTCTCCCAAGTAGGATCCTTCGAAGCATTCGCTGCAATCCTTCCTCGCCGATGAGAGCGAAGCGTCCAGATCCTTCCCGTCCAGGATGTGGAATATCATCGAGGAGAGGAATCCGGCCGTCATGTACCCCAGCGGATGGCCGTGCGTGGAGGCCGCGATCCGTGCCGCCAGCCTCGCCGAGTCCGCGGATCCGGCTCCGTTCGCGTAGCACCAGATAGGAACGGGGGATATCCTCATCACCCCTCCGCAGCCCTTGCTATCGTTGAAGGGCGCATCGATGGCGCAGGGGAACGGATTGGCCATGATGGCGCTCATGCAGGTCCTTCCCGGATGCCGCCAGCCGCGCATGGAATCGTAGCCGAACACCCAATGGTCGTCGGATGAAAAATCGTCATCCCCCGATTGGAACTCCGCCCATCTCCTATACAGACTCCAAATGGATCCCATGCGGTCGCCGTCGCCTTCGACCAGGCCTATAGCGGTCAGGACGGTCATCTGGGTGTCGTCGGAGAACCTGTACATCCCCCTGACGGGAATCGGATCGAACAGGATGGAACCGCCGTTGCGGCTCTTGATCACTTCCAATGACATGAATTCGACCGGGTATCCGAAGGAATCACCCAATGCGCCTCCGAGCAGACAGCCCACAGCCCTATCCGTCAGGTCCATCTTGTCCACTCCGGGAGGAATCGCATCCGGCCTTAAATAATCAGAGCCGGAATCGCAGGAGCCTGCCGTAGTCGTTCCATTCGCCGAAGGTCCTTCCCTCGCGCGTGCATCTGACGAGACGGTCCAGCATCCTCTCGTAGGCGTCCGCGTCCTTCTTGATGAAGGAAAGGCCGTAGGCCCTCACCCTCTGATACAGCTCCGGGAACTCCAGGAACCTCTCCCAGACTCCGGCGTCCTGGAGCCTCCTGACCATGTCCGGGTCGAACGCGAACGGAGCCTCCGGAGGCAGCGCCGCCCTCCCGGCGTCCGTCATGAGGCCGAGCCTCTCGAGCCTCCTGGCCCTCTCCTTGTTCAGCTCGCTCCAGTTCCCGCCCTTCCTGCGGGGGGAGAAGCGCTGCATCATGACCCCGTCGATGGGCTTCCGGACGCTGTCGATCCATCCGAAGCAGATGGCCTCCTCCACTGCGTCCAGATACCAGAGGCGGGAGTCGTCGCAGGGCCGTCCGCGCCTTGCCTGGACCCAGCACTCCCGTTCGGAGCCGTGGTTGTCCTCCAGCCACCGCCTGAATTCCGTGCGGGTGACTTCTCCAAGCAGGTTCGCCGGCTCCATAAGAAGCAATCGCCAGAGACGTATATCCCCGTATCGAAAAGAGAGCGGGCCCCCCTCCCGGGAAGGCCTGAAGAATATTGGATCACCAGGCGGGCTTCTCCAGAGCCAGGGTGACGGAAAGGTAGAGGTTGACGGCGAAGTTCAGCAGAGCGGAGACGCCTATGAGCCAATGCCAATAGTCTCCTCCGATGATTCCGGACAGTCCGACCGTCAAGAAGATCAACCCTGTGGTGAGACATATCACCGTGAGGGCCTTCGGGGTCCCTATCTTGATCGACCAGACGATCGCTATGAAGTACATAAGCGCGAAAGTCACGTTCTCTACCGGCCCCATGCCGAAACCGGTGAGGGCGACGGCGGCTCCGACCAGCGCGAACACCGTGAAGCCGAAATTGCTCCCGGCGATATAGGCGAGAAGCGCTATCACCAGGATGCATATCCCGATTACTTTGAAAGCCTCGGCGGACGGAAGCACCGGAAAGACGGACGGGTCGTTGACCAGCTGTCCCAATGCCAACGGCAGAGAGATGGCGGCGACGAAGAACAGCCCGCACGCGGTGGGGTCCAGAGGCTTGAATTCAGTCATTTGTTTCCTCCTGGGCAAGTACCCACAAAACAATCGTTTTCAGAATATTAAACACTAATCATCCAATCGTTATGATTGAGTAAATTAATGTCGATATGTTGGTATATATTACCATTAATCCAAATTACCTGCGAAGACAATATAAGACGTGCGGATATCGGTCGTCGATGAAACCGGAATCGTTGGACGAGCTGTCCGTATTCCTGGAGATCACGCGCGTCCCGCGCCCCTCGGGACACCTTGCGCGCATCCGGGAATACCTTCTGGAATTCGCGGAATCGCACGGACTCGAGCACAAGGAGGATCTTGCCGGAAACGTGCTGATCCTGCGCAAAGGATACTCCGGGAATACCGTGGTCCTTCAATGCCACCAGGACATGGTCCCGAACTCGGTCAAAGAGTTCGATTTCGTGAACATGCCGCTGAAGGCCGTGATCGAGGACGGCTGGGTCCATGCGGACGGCACCACGCTCGGGGCGGACGACGGAAGCGGCATGGCGCTCATGCTATGCGCCCTTGCGGACCCGGAGCTGGAGGGAATCCCGCTGGAATGCCTGTTCACCACCGACGAGGAGATTGGGCTAGTAGGAGCGTCCAGGCTGGAGGAGGGCTGGCTCGAAGGCAGGACGATGGTCAACCTCGACAACGAGGACGCCGGCGACATAACCATAGGAAGCGCCGGCTCGACAGACGTCGCCGCGACGTTCGCCGTCAAAAGAATCCGGTTTAGCGGGAAGACTTACAGGATGGAGGCGAGCGGACTTCTGGGAGGCCACTCCGCAGGCATGATCGCCTCGGGAAGGGCAAACGCCATCCTTCTCATCGCAGAGTTCCTCTCGTCCCTGGATGATGTAAGACTATAGTCTATTCATGGAGGAACAGCGCCCAACGTGATACCGCAGAGCTGCGTCGCCGAGTTCACCGCCTCGGGAGACGTGGAGGAACGGTTTAAAGACTATAGTGATAAGATAAAGAGGCGCTACGAAGAAGCGGATCCCGGGATGGCCTTGATGCTGGATAGCATGGAATGCGACGGAGACTTCATATCGAATCAGGACACCATGAGGCTTCTTGGCTCACTGACATCATGTCCCAACGGACCGTTGGAATCAGACGGGCACGGAGTGAGGACATCGTCCAATATCGGAATCGTCTCCAGTAACCTAGACCAAATAAAGACTATAGTGAAACCACGCAGCTCCGATGACAAGACGCTGAAAGACCTAGTCGCAAGGATATCCACCGCGTTCGAAGGGTCGGAGATAGAATACGAGGAACCTTTCCCCGCATGGCTTGAGCCGGAGGATGCACCTATAGTGATAACCGCCGCCGAAGCGTATCGCAGGACCATGGGGCGCGAGCCCAGGATAACCACCGTCCATGGAGGACTGGAGTCCAGCGTCATAAAATCCAAGCATCCGGGCATGACGGCGATATCGATCGGGCCTACCATCATCGGGGCGCACACGCCCGAGGAGCGCATGGACGTCTCCACGCTCAGAGAGATGAAAAGGTACCTCTTCGAACTAGTGAAAGAGCTTTCGAAGGAGCGATCGTTCCAACGGCCTACGGCACTCCATCATGGGCCCTTTCAGACGATTGCAGCTGAAGAAGGAGTTTGACGACAGCGAGGCGTCCCCCAATACCTCCACGGACTTCAGGCCCTGGCACTTGTAGAAGGCCTTGGGATGGACGGCCTCAACCGTGGCGGGGATGACGACGGCGGACACACGACGCTTGAAGAAGCATCTGGGACCGATCTCGACGACCTTCATCACGGAGCCTCCGACGCAAACCCTGTCGGGAATGATGAGTTCGCCTTCGTCGGAGCCGAAATACGACGTCATCAGGAGACGTCCGTCGCCGAGGATCCTGAAGCGCATGTCCCCGCAGACGGCCTCCCCGCGGGAGACGGCGGCGTGCGGAGCGTTGCGGAGGTCGTTCTCCTCGTATCCGCGGTCTATCGACTCCCTGAGGGCCCGCATCTCCGGACAATCGGTGCATACCACGGCGATGGAGACGTCGTCCCTGGAGCTCCTGTCGGCGCGTCCCTTCGTGCGGGACATGAGCCTGTCCCAGATGCCGTCGCCGAGGGCGAAGCATGACGCCGTGCGGCAGTAGCGGAGGAACGCGGGACCGTCCTCGAAGGTGTTGGTCACGCCGTCGGAGGCGAGGACCAGCGCCATGGGGACGTCCTCGTCGACGTACCAGTGCCTGAACCTCTCCAGGGGCTCGGCCTGGCAGAGCGACGTGGTGACGTTCATGAAGCAGTCGGGATCCTCCGGGACAGGGATGGAATCCTCCCCGCCGCGGCCGATGGCCGCCAGGCATCCGTCTCCGATCTGGATGCCCAGGGCGAAGCCCTCCCCGAGCGCGCCGGCGATGAGGGTGGCCCCGTATCTGGACCTCGGATCCCCGCCGTGCCTGGAGTCGATCTCCGCCTCCTTCGGGGAAAGCGGATGCGCGCGGTCGTAATCATCGACGGCCAGGTACCACGAGGCCAGTATCGACTTGGTCATCCTCTCTATGAAGGTGTCCGGATCCTTCCTCAGGCGGGCGGCGGCGTCCTCGGCTGAGAGGTATTCGCCTATGAGGTCCAAGGCGACCCGCACGGCCATGCGGGACCCCTCGCCGCTCCTGAAGTACCTCTCCCCTCCGTGCCCGTCGGAGACCGCGGCGACGGCGAAGCCGGACGTCGCCAGCACGCCGGAGCAGTCCTGGCACGGCATGCCGGACGCGACGTGGGAGGACCCCCTCATGGAGCCGGAGCGGCCGTGGAACAGCGGCTCACCACCCGGAGTCGTCCATGTCGATGTCGTTGATGTCCAGGGCGTCGTTCTTCATCTCGATGAAGGCCTTCTCCTTGAGCTCGCAGGACTCCTCGCTGATGTTGTCGGCGCTCCCGAATCCCATGCTCTTGCTTCCGATGGCGGAGCTGGTGACGCTGGCGAAGCGTATCATGGCGGCGAGCTGGCGCCCGGTCGTCGCCTTCAGGACGAGCTCCGGGTTCCCGGTGAAGCGCTCCAGGACGGACTGGTCGAAGTCCTCTCCGATCCCCAGCGCGATCTTCAGGCTGCTCCTGAACCACTTGTTGGACTGGAGCCTCTCCAGCCCCTCCTCGATGTTGTCGGTGGGATACCCGTCCGACATGAGGAAGACGACCGGCGAGAACGACAGGTGGGGGGCGCTGAGGTACGCCTTCCTGGACATCTTCGAATCGAGCTCGCAGAAGGCTTCGCCCATCTGGGTCATCCCGTTCGCGTCCAGCCTCTTCCAGCTGAAAGTCTCAGAGGATATGGGCTCGCTGTGCATCCAGTTGCAGGAGCTTCCGAACGTGAGCACCGCTATGTGGACGTCCGAGTCCGCCCCGCCGACGTTCCTGATCTCCGGGACGACCTCCTCCATGACCTGGTTCACGATGCCTATCTTCTCCCCGCTCATGGAGCCGGAGACGTCTATGAGATAGAACATGACCAGCTTCTTCCTTGCAATCGGCTCCGCCTCGAGCGGATCGAACGAATCATTCCCCATCGTCTTTCCTCCAAATCAGGACCCCGCGGGTCTTTCTGTCGAATCTGATATCCATGCCTGCTCTTATAGGCACCGCGTTTCCGGGAACGACGGCCTTGAACGCCCCGTCGGGCCCGGCGGCCTCCCATGCGACGTCGTCGAAGTTCTTGAGGCCGAGCACGCCGGGATGGTTCCGGTTCTCGACTACCCTGGCGGACACCGTGGCATTATCCTCGGAGCCCTCGCGGGTCTGGCTCCTGTACAGCACGGTCGACCTAGTGAGGACGACGGGCACGCCGTTCAAGTCCAGGACGGGATGCCTGCGGCCGCACCTGGGGCACGCGAAGCCGTCCTCGGCCCTGCCCTGGAAGAAGGACGTGGATCCGCAGTCGCAGCGCACGACCGCAGCGCGGAACCTGCAGAGGGCGGAGATCCACTCGGTCTCGATGGGACGCGACGGCGGGTCCCGGAGGCCGTCCACGAACGCCCTGAGGAACAGGTCCCTGATGAACTGCGGGTAGTTGGCCCACATGCGGATGACGTTGTCGCTGACGCCCTTCACGGGACGGTTGGAATCGTCGTTCGGATCGAACAGGAACACGGGCTCCTCGCCGTAGAACCTCCTGTAGTTGGCGTCGGTGAGGTTGCAGCAGGCGCAAACCTTGGCGCCGCAGAAGGGATCGTCGCGGAAGAACAGCTTGAAGAGGATGACGGCCATGGAGAACCTGTCCGAATAGACGTTGGGACGGTTCCGGTTGAGGACGATCTCGGGCGCCATGTACCCCTGCTTCCCGGCGATCCCGAAGTTGGTCCCGTCGGCGGCGATGTTGTCGCAGTCGCAGATGAGGATCTCTCCGGTATCGAGATTCATGGAGATGCCGCCGTCGTTGAGGTCCTGGTAGCTCTTGCCGGTCCTGTGCAGGGCGGAGAAGGAGTCCACGATACGTATCCCCGCGAGGACGAGCTTGTCGAACTCCTTGAACCGCACGGGAATCTTGACGGGGACCTTGTCCTTGGACATCCTGTAAGTCCTCAGGAAATCGCTGAAGAGCTCGTTGCCCTCGGGGAAGAGCTCCATGACGTAGCCGTATCCTCCCTTGTACGGAAGGCTGACGTCGATCGGCCAGACGAAATAGGGGCTGGGCGGACCGGCCTCGGCGTTGCGGACCAGGTTCTTCCTGAACTCGTCGTTCTCCTTGATCTTGGAGGAGATGTACCACTTGAGGGCGCGGCGGGCGCCTTTATATTCGACGATGTACACCTCTCCCTGCGCGCCGCTGCCCAAGGGCTTATCGCCGACGACGGTGGCGAATCCTCCCATGGACATCGGAATCCTGTCATCTTTCCTCAATGCAGGCATCGGAGGCCGTAGGGATCGGGACGATAAAATAGATTCCGAGGAATGAAATAGGACCAGACGTTCGAGGTATCATGCCCAGACGCGATGCGCCCGTCCTCCCGGGAAGGTCGTCCAGATTCCATTTCGACGCGCTGACGATGGATCTGAGAAGGCTGTACGTCCCGATCCGCAACGCGGTCCTGGAAGGCAGGACGACCGTGACGCTGGACTCGACTTTCTCCGCGGACGACCTGATGAAAGTCATCGAATCGGTGCTGCAGGACAACCCGCAGGCGTTCTGGATGCGGTGCGGGGCATCGATGGAGGCCAGGGGCGGAATCACGACCCTCAAGCTGGCCAAGAGCGGCGCGTACGACGCGATGGAACGGCTGAAGCCGATGCTCAAGAAGATGGCGGAGGACCTGTACGCAAAAGAGGTGGAAGGGCTGAGGGACCCCTATGACATAGAAGCAGCAGTACACGACCATCTCGCCTCCAGGATACGCTACGACGATTCCGACCCGACGTCGGCGCACGACCTCACCGGACCGCTTCTCAAAGGAAGAGGAGTGTGTGACGGGATTTCGTCGGCGATGGCGTTCCTGCTGAACTCATACGGGGTGGAAAGCGCCGTGGTGACTGGGAAGAAGAGAGGCGGAGAGGGGAACCACGCCTGGAACGTCGTCAAGATCGGGAAGGAGTGGTATCATTCCGACCTGACGTTCGACATGGGGCAAGGCGGAAAAGGGTGGACGTCCCATGCGTACATGAATATGGACGAGAGGATGGCTTCCAGAACGCACGAATTCATCCCGGACGGAAGATGCAGGAGCATGAAGGACAACTACTACGTCAGGAAAGGCGCGTATTTCAAGACGGAAACCGATGCAGAGGACTACATACGCAGGAAAATGAAGAAAGGGGCGGTATGCGAGCTCTACGTCGAAGGGACGGCGAATGCCGGAGCGATGATGAGGGCCGCGGCGTCCGTATGCAAATGCGGCTCGATAGCCTGCAGATACGGCGGAGGGCGGTACGCGTTCGGAACCGCCGATGCGTTCATGGCGCGGAAGTGACGAGAATGCAGGGAATAGAAAGGAGTGAGGGCTTCAGGCTGCTGTTCCAGTGCAAGGGAAGGGAGGAGCTGTCGAAGGATCCCCGCTCGATTATTGGGCTGATGAAGGACCTCGGCTTCGACAGGACCGACATCAACGTCATGTGGTATCTCAGCAGGAACGAGCCCGAGATGCTTTCCAGGCTCCTGTCAGGAGATTATGAAGACCTTAAGACCGCTGTCGATGAGACCGCTGCAAGGACGAGCCTGGACGCCGACAGACTTCTGGCGCTGTTTCAGGACGTTGCCGGATCCTGATCGCCGACAGGCCGCAGTTCGATCGATGCGTTGGTAGGAAAAGCCTGGAAGCCGTGATGGGCGGAATCCGGAATGTCGATCCTCGAAAGAGAATCGCAGCCTAGAAACGCCTTGTACATGACCTCGGTGACGGAGTCGGGCAAGAAGACCTCGGTGATTCTGGAGCAATCCTCGAAAGATTCGCTGCCGACAATGCATATTCCATCGGGTATGACGACCTTGCCGGAAATAGAGCAAGGCACACGTACGACCTCTTTCGGATCACGGCAGAAAAGAATGCCTTGTGCGTCGGTGGAATAGCGGGGATTGCGGGAATCCACGTTGATTTGAGCAAGCGAGACGCATCCCTCGAAGGCCCTGAATCCGATGGAACGGACGGATGCGGGAATGAAAACGGAGACGAGGCCGGAACAACCGGTGAAAGCACGGTATCCTATGGAAGTGACGGAATCGGGAATGCGGACGCGGATTGCGGTTGAACAATCGGCAAAGGAGAAAGAAGCGATAGAAGTCAGACGATATTGAACACCGTTGTAAGAGGCGATGGAAGGAATTATGACTTCAGAATCGGAACCGCGATAAGAGACCAAGGATGCCGCCGCGGTGATCTCATCCACGACCTGGAACTCGAAATCGCCATCGAAAAACAAGACGGAACCTGAACGCTTGATAGAAGGGTTGCAAACTGTCCTGAGACAACTGATCAAATCCAAAAGATGATTTCTGTCCAAGGAAGGATAATCAGCCAATCTATTGAAAGAATTGGAGAAGACACGGTCGTCTGAGGCGAAGACCGCAGAAGAGAGCTCTTCAGGCATCGCATTGAACAATGAATCGATAATCGAGATGTCAGAAGCAGAGAATCCGGAACGCTCAGCAGGAGAAATGAAAGGATTTGATTTATCGGTTGATGAATCATCAGTCATTCCTTCAGAGACGACGGCGTCCAAAGAATGCTCCATGACAGGAAGATTATACTAACAAACTTAAAACTATCACGAAGAGTAAACAAAAGGGGGCGGAACCATCGGATACGAATGGTTTTCAAAGCCTTATCGAGGCGTCTGAGGTGCTTTGAAGAAAACTCCCCTTTGACAAGCCCGTAGGTATTATCGACGATGATGGAGACAGCGGGGGCAAATCCCGAAGAACGAAGAGCATTCATCGCTTTCTTAATAGAATCCCTGCAGAAGAAACTGCTACGGCCAGAAGCGACAATGAGGACCCCGATCTTGTTTTCAACATGCAAAGAGGGGATGATGTCCCAGAAAGACTGGACTATTTCCGAAGAGAAGACAGGACAGGCGAAAGCAACGACATCGGAATCCCTTACGCTGGCAGCTATCATCTCAGGAGAGCAATCATACAAATTCAAATGAGAAAGGGTGCCGTCAAGGCGAAGAGAAAGCGCTATTCCCATCGAAACCGAGAAACCGTCGGAACGGTTGCCACACTGAATCAGAACTACATTGGGATTCATAGAATCAATTGCAAATTGAAGAAATGATGACGTTCGATGCTACGTTTGATGCATGGGAAGCCGCCGTGGAACAGCGGGGAACCGTCAGGTTCCCTTGCTCGTGTCTCGCGTCGATTGTGTTGCGGGGGCGGGCGCGGGGCCCGCCCCCCATAGGAGGTGATCCATCTGCAGGTTCCCCTACAGATACCTTGTTACGACTTAACCTTCCTTGCTGAATCTCAGTTCGAACACCCCAATGCGAGGCGACCTCACTGAAACCCAACTCGGATGGTTTGACGGGCGGTGTGTGCAAGGAGCAGGGGCATATTCACCGCGAGTTGTTGATTCGCGATTACTACGGAATCCAGCTTCACGGGGGTGAGTTACAACCCCCGATCCGAACTACGGACGGGTTTCGGGATTGCCTCCGCCTCTCGGCGTCGGAGCCCATTGTCCCGCCCTTTGTAGCGCGCGTGTAGCCCAAGAGATTCGGGGCATACTGACCTACCGTTGACCTCTCCT
>JAEEGK010025041.1_pt1 | contig 12301 bp, 9 predicted proteins | sample 8958771 | NCBI WGS metagenome assembly JAEEGK01 (sample SAMN16246547, study PRJNA631951) | gut metagenome | biome: gut microbiome; feature: rumen; material: SC-attached | host: Bos | place: Iran: Karaj | collected 2018-10 | reverse complement strand
CTGTTCTGATTCCCTTCGGATTGGGCAGGATATACACACAATACCCATGTTCCACAGCCTTGCGTGCAGCATTCAACAGATTGTCATAGTCCTCACTCTGCTCACCCAATGCACTGAAGATATTGGTTTCGCCTTCCACTAGTCGGAACTCACCCCGAGATACAATATATCGTAGCTGTTCAACAAAGGCGGCCCCTTTCACAAAATGCAACTCATTAAGTTCCACAGCCAGACCCCTCCAAGAATCTTCCGCAGCCATCATTACGGAACCATCCTCTTCGCCCAGCCATTCGTATTCTAATATATCTATGTTTTCTGCTATTTCCATAATTGAATTGCAAAGGTAGCACTTTTCTCGAATATAGCAAAACCTTTGCGTATTATTTATGTAACACTATGCATAGCACTGTGCTCATATCTTCCTTCTTCCCTCTTCCTTCTTCCATCATATATCTTCCTTCCACCTTATTATATAATAAAAGAGCCACTCGATGGTGGCTATAATAGATGAGAATCAATGTGAGACAGGGACCAGTCCCATGGTTCATGTATGATTGCAGCTACGACTTCTATTTGTTTCATAAGTCTTCCTCAGCAGCTTTCAAGTAATTCTCACTTTCTTCTTCCATCTTGGGATATTGAACCGTCTTCGCACCATGATCCTGTAACCAGATGTGGTTTAGAGTAAACGCCAGCGATTCCAAGGTCTCTTCACGCTTCGATGATTTCAACTCACATTCCCAAACCGTGATGCAATGCCAACCCATTTCAGCCAGCTTACGCTGTTCCTCCTTATCGCGCTCTTTGTTCCTGCGAATCTTAGCCACCCAGAAACCATGGTTAGTGCTTGGTATCTTGCAACAAGCAGAACTCTCCATAGTACTCGAATCCACAAAATGACCATGCCAAAAACATCCGTTGATGAAGATGCACGTCCTATACTTCCTCAGCACCAAGTCTGGATGTCCTGGCAAGCGTTTATGATTTAGCCTATATCTAAATCCACGTTTCCACAGCCCACGACGCACAATCATTTCTGGCTTCGTATCTTTCGACCGAATGGCAGACATGTTGGTGTGCCGTTGTTCTGTGGAGAGTTTATCCATATTACTTCAATGTATCTATAAGTTCGTCTATTGAGCAACAAACCTTATCGAACAACTTGTACATCAGTTCTGGCTCTTGTTTCTCTGGGATATAGGCAATCGTCAGTTTTCCACGCCCTGCAAACCACCCTGCCTCCGTATGAGCACTACGACCACAAGGCAACACCAGAACACAAGTATCACAAGCTTCCATCGCCTCAATATCATTATGGAACTGCTTAACAGCCTTGGGATGCATCAGATGATCCCTATATTCCTCAGGTGTCCATTCCATAAAGCGAGGATCCACATTGGCCCATTTAAATCCCGGGGCACCCGATGGAGGATTGCGGAAGTCATAGACCTCGTGTCCTGCCTCCCTCAACTTGGCCACCACTTCAGGGTAATACCCATTACGCCAACTGCTTGCTACATATATTTTGCATTGTTTCATATCGACTGCAAAGATACATTTTTTTAAAAAGAAAACACAGGCGTTTTTTATTTTTTATAATCCCTCATCTCAGAACAACTATGGAATATGGGAGTATACTCTTTGTAGTTTCTATTTGTCCTTGCCCACGAAACAATACGGAAAATATCATAGTTGCCCAAGTAAACTTCTTCGTCGATTAGATAGCATTCATAGCTAAATTGCGGATTACGTGGATACCCAGTCTTTATCATGTCAGAGGGTCTCATCTCTTTTGTCCCATTCACCCTGTAGGCAATGAAATCGTTCTCGTGTTCTTTTCCTTCCTGATAAAGAAGAATGAAACGGACATCAAGCTTGTCCAAATCTTCTCGTGGGAAAGCACCATCGCGACTACTGCCCAAACGTATATTGTACATTCTCTGTTTCTGTATCCACTCCAAATGCTCTTGGTTATGAAAGCTGCCAATTAGTACGTGAGTGTCAGGATAACGCTCCAAATAATAACGAGTCTTCCAATCATTTGAAGCTGCATCTCTTTCATAAGCAAGTCCCTTCTGAGGTATAACTTTCTCCAACAATCCTGCTTTCCTATCGATCTCCTCTAACCAAGAACGAATCTGTTTATAAAGCACAAACTCGCTACTTGACGGATCAACATACAGATTTCCCTCCTCATCTGTCTTGTTCTTTCCTGGTCTTAGCGGAAAAGCGCCAATACCCACCTTTTCTATCGAACGATGATAATACGACTGTTCGTACTCCGTCTTACCCATGTTTCCTGGATAGAGCACATAACCTCCAATGATTTCCTTCTTCAGCTGTTCATCGCCCTTCCCGTCTGCATAGTAGATAGCATCCCTATATCGATGCATTTGGTTGATGGCATCTTCTGGTGGAACGTCCTTTCCCTCGATACGTCTGTCATTCAAGCGATACTTGGCGTCAAAGAGATAGGTATAGACAATATCATTGGCATTCTTTTTCGAAAGTCTCAGCACAATATCTGGACGCTGTATCGTAGTAAAGGTCTTTGTATCATCAATTGCAGACTCTATCTCCGCATCCTCTTTTTCCACTTGAGCATTGTAGCTAACGGTAGCCATTTCGACATCGCCTTTTTTGAACGTTACTTCCGACTTGGAGCCATATACCAACTGACGGATGAATCCAGATGTCAGTTCCCTGCCTGATGAGCTCGCTGTAGTTTCTTTACCAAGAATCTGCTGCACCATGTTCTTGACCTTGATAAAGCACCATATCTCGTAAAGTTCAGAGATGTCCTTCACTTCCAAGTGGCGCACGCTGTCTTCCAATTCGTAGCCGCATTGCAACAGAAGCCAGTTCTTGTAGATATCACTATAGCCTCTAGCACGTTTCATAACCAGCGAGTCCTGTGTGAAGCCCTTGAACTGTCCTATTTGTCGGAAAAATGGATGATTGCATAGCCTCGACAGCGTATCATCCATCTCGCTGATGCGAAGCGATATGGTTTCATCGTTTACTTTCAAGCTATTCTTGATATGCACCCTAACGATCGAAAAACGTCTGTGCATCTCCTTGATGGCATACTTTAAGAAACGGTTCTCGACTGTGTCCTTCGAGAGGAACATCTCTTCAGTCCGATACAAATGGTGAGGGTCATTCTTGAAAAGCGAATATTCATTCTCCGTATTGGCAGAGAGATTACGAAGACACTCAGCCCTTTCGTGGCGAACCTCTGCTTTCAGTCTTCGTTTGGGATTATTGATAATCGTTTTTGCAGCCTTGACGATCTCATCAAAACATTGATTAAATATCTGCCACCATATCAGGTCTGTACTCTCGCTGTCGTTAGCCTTAAAGCTCAGATAGGTCTGTTTGAGGAATGAATAGCTCAGCATCGAGTACTCCTGTTCTATGTCGTTGATAATCTGCCGCATATCCGTGCGATAGTCCAACTTATAGCTAAGTACTTCTGTTCTGAAGTCCATACTTCGCTCCTCTCCGCCAACGGTGTAAACTACCTTAAAATCCGTTCGTCCCACTTGGTTCTTAAAGTTCAGCGTACCAAACAGTAGCGAATCTTCATCGTTGGCATCAGAAGCGGCATCCGACGAATGTCCGGCAATGTAGAGGCCCACTATCTGTACCCCTTCGTGTAGAGGCTTTACCCTGATTGGATATTCTGTGTTCTCAAAGAAAACAGCCAACTTATGCAGATTCTTTTCTACAGCAGCTTCATTGTCAAAATAGAACGTTGTTTCCTCCTGTTCAGTAGCATAGATCGCATTCAGGGGTGTCTTTTCCTGTTCATCGGTAACCATCAGGTTCTGTATGGCAGCACATAGATGCTTACCATAGTTTTGGCAAGAGATGCGAAGACTCACATCCCCATTCCTCACCTCAAACGAACTGAATCCCGTGGCCATACCTTATTATATATTAACCCCAGAACGATACAAAGTGGTCTCTCCTCAGAGTCGAAATCATAATGTCAAGCTTGGCTAACGACTTGCTAGTTTCTTTGCTACCAAACACATTGGCAAAATGGTCATTGAGTTTTTCTAACAGTTTGTCACCATCTTTAGTAACGAGTTTCGAGTCATCACCCTCAATGCGGCTAAGTATTTTCATCAGTGTGAAGTCATCAAGCGCGGCATTCAGATTATCTGCACCAACCACTTTGTCTGCAGCCACATAAAGAATAGCCTCATTGGCTGCACGATATCCCAATTTGAAAGGAGTTCCATCCAAGATATCGTTAACCCCCTTCAAGAATTCCATCACCTCTTGCGACTCTATTCCGGCCTTTACTTCTTGTGCGGCAATTGGACGATTCACAAACAAAGAATTCTTCTCAGTCAGTTTAGGAATGTTATACTCCGTCTTTCCTTCAATGAAACCATCGTAATCCACCTCGTTCATCTCTATCGACATTGCTCTATCAAGCACCTTGCGTGAGAACGAGAAAGTCGTTTCATCCATATTTACAGTTCCCATCACAATAAGGTTCTTGGGTAATGTCAGGCCTTTCTCTCTCAGTCGTGTTTCCACATTCTTCGGTAAGTCATAGCCCATCTCTACAAAATGGTGCATCATCTTGCCTGCCAGTTCGCTGCCAAAGCTGTCAAATGCTTTGATAATTGGGTCTGTTTCAAACTCACCATCTACACCAAAGGATCGAGACTCAATGGCACTAAGGAACTCTGCAAAATATTCCTCTACAGGAGCTAGATTCATCTCGTCAAGACAAAGGAAGAATGGTGTATCTTCATGGCACCAAGCTTTCACGACGAAATCCACGAAAGGTGTAAACTCATAGTGTTCCCCGTTAATGTTTGACTTGAAACCCACCACATCCATTGAGTTATGCCAATTTGGCTTCACCTGTATCAACTCAAAGTTTGCTGGTCTAGGACACTTCCATCTGTCTTCATCATTTTCAAATATATCAATATCATCAGTTGCCTGTGCCAGTTTTCTCACAATTCGAGACTTTCCTGTACCTGATATGCCTGCAAGAAGTATGAAAGGTTTTGTGCGAATAGCGGTAAGATAATGAGAAATAGAAGAATCTAACAATTCTTTGTTAAGAGCAGGATGGGGTGAACGCTCAGATTCTTCTGTAAACAAGACTGCATGTCGTTGATTGCCAGTCAATGTCTTTTCCATATATTCATACAAAGCGGTGCCTCTTTTGGCTGTAGTTAATTCAAACTCACGAGAACTAATTTTCTTAACTATGATGAGATCATTAACGTCCAATCCGTCTGCTGACCACAATGATGCAAAATCTCCACCAAAACGAGGATCTGTGGCGTTATTTATCGTGACTGAGTATTGGATGTCGTGGTTATCTCCTTTATAAAAAGTAAAACGTCTGCCATTTTCAAAAAACTCACTTACAATCTCTGTAGTAACACTAACCTCATGTGTAAGATCGTGAGGAAATATTTTACGGATATAAATTTGCTTTGTTTTGCTTGAATACATATTGGCTTCCTTTCTTATCTTTTATAAATTACACGACCATTTTCAAAAATTATATGCCTCTGTCGTACACCAAGAATCATATTGTATCTTTTGGCTGTTTCTGAGGTTCTTGATAAAACAAACAATTTATATGTTGTCCCATTTTTCTCTATACAAATAAAGTCTCCAACTGACAAAGTATATGGTAGCATTGACTTGAAATCACCACCAAATCGCAAATCTGTAGCATCATTAACAGTAACATTATAAATGTACGTCGAATGAGCTTTGGTAAAGGAAAGATAGTAACTACTGTTAAAGAACATATAGTGTACATCTTGAGTAAATCCAACTTCATGAGTTATATCATGAGGAAAGACTTTGTGAACGTATAGATTGCCTGGCATGTTAATGTTCCTCCCAATATTGTATTAATGATTGCTCTCTCTCTTCGATTTCATCAAGCAAATCCTGCTTGAAGTGAATAGGGTATTTGTGCTTTTCGATGTTGCTGTCAACTTTAGCAGATGAATATCGTATACCTCCTGTCATTTTATCAAGGAGTTCCAAATAATTATGTCCAAGGATAATCCATTCTTTCTCATCTAACAAATCTTCTTCAGCAGCAATCTGAATTGTCCATTGTTCAGCGATGACTCTTGCAATGTTTGGAAATGTTTTACTACGCCATTTTTGTCTTTCTTCTGGAGTTTTGGTTTTTGTAAACCCATCAGAGTACCATTTTGGTTGTGACTTTCCGCTACCAAAATAAATGCGTTCGCCTTGGTCGTCCGTTGGTTTGGAAGGATGAAGCGGGCGAAGATTCTTAATCCAAAGGCAAGTATTCTTCGAATATGGATCACCAAACATGAATGGTTGGATAGCCTGGTCTGGCTTTCTCCAACGTGTACACATAATGCCGACGGGATTCTCTATAGCTATTCTCTTGATATCCGCACCTGCAAGAAACAGAAAAAAGTTAGCGCCATCCTCACGGTCTTTCGCTCTATTTGGATATTTTGGATGAGGCCTTCTTTGTTCAAATGGCAGATTCTTGTCATCGGGATGATAATACCATTGAGCGCCACTAACTGCCAAATATGTACAAGGTGGGTGACCAATCATAATATCCCAATCTCCGTCAATGACTGCTTGTTCACCATTCTGAAGTGTAAGGTCTGTCTTATTTAAAACCGTTGTAATGTCATGATTAAAGTGCCACTCAGGATGAGGTTCAGCTATATCTGTTCCAAAAATAGTACCACTACATTCAAATAGGTCGCAGCTATATGCATTATGTCCCAACTTGCGGAATGCTCTGCAACATGCCTGACTTTCTTCGCAGGCTATCAACACATTCAATTTCCTTTTCATTTCTTCGATTCTAAAACATCATACATGGATTCAGCTATAGCCTTTGCGAACAGGACAGGAACAGCGTTCCCTATCATTTTGTAGCAATATGGATTAGAAGCCACAAACTTGTAATCAATAGGGAATGATTGAAGCAGAGCTGCTTCTCGAATGGTAATTGTTCTCAGCTGCTCAATATCTGGATGAATAAACATATAGCCATCTTTGTGAAGATGTGCTACAATAGTTGGCGAAGGTTTATCCCATTCAAGATTGCGATATTTGACATGATTAGATGTGTGACCTGTGATTTTAGTATAAAACTCCATCTTCTCCTGTTGTGAGTAAGTGTTCATGTTGTTAGCTAACCATTCCGTGAACAGCCTTTGGTCACGTTCACCATGATAGCGAGGAATATGCAAATCAATATGCTCTCCATCATGTTGTTCATGAGAAACATTATTCCTTCCCACACGGACTATCTCGGCTTTGGGATACAACTTTGGCATGTTCCCAATAGCATCTTTTACTGTTTTATGGGGACCTTTACTTTTGTGTGAAGATAGACTCTGATAGAAATCTTCCACATCAAATTCTGAGTCATGCTTTGTACCAATGATTATCACACGATTCCGTTTCTGTGGAACATCGAAATCCTCTGCACAATAAACAGATCCTTTCAACTTATCTGGAGTACGAATGTCGTAACCAATGGCTTTAAAGGCTTCAAATATGCGGTAGCGAACAGGGACATCGCCAGGACAAGCACTTAAAAGACCTGGTACATTTTCAAAAACAAACGCCTTGGGTTTGAAAGCGTCTACTATTTTCACAAAACTTTCAAACAAGTAGTTCCTATAATCGAACTTCATGCCCGTAGGTGATTGGGCACGTCCTGCAATCGAGTAGGCCTGACAAGGAGGACCACCAATTATGAGGTCTACAGTTTCTCCTACTAATCCTTTCAGTCCCTTCGAAACAATATCCGGATGGTTCTCTTTCTCGTATGATTTCTTGGTTTCATCAGACCAATTACCGTAAATAAGTTCGTCTGTTTTTTGAACATCAAACTTGATTACACGTTTCTTCGCATCTTCTATGCTGTGGTTCCATTTGTCTACAAGACGTTGGCGAAGCGTATCAATCATAGGAGTTTCCCATTCCACATGGGCAAGCCCTTCAAATTTATCTGTTTGAAGGAATCCTTCTGAAAGGCCTCCGCACCCAGCAAACAAATCAATGAATGTAAATTTCTTCTTTGACATGAAAAAGCCCTCTTGTCGTTTTTCGAAAAGGGGGCGTGGAGAGATTGGTAGAAGCAAGGCTTAGGACGGCCTACATCAGACAACAATCGTATGGTCCACGCCCGTATGAGCGTAAACATCCGTTGCCTTGTCTGACTGATGTGTTTCCAGAGGTCCTAATTCTGCTTCCTCAGCCTAATCAAGGATGTCAAAGACTCTAATTTATTCCTTTGTCGTTAGTTCGTTCATTTATAGTTGTCCGCCTTCACCCATACGAACAAGTATCACTTCGGTTAACTACAAACGAAAAACGTGGGTGTTTGCATCTGCCTGTTCTACTTCGTGGCCTACCACAGCCAAACTGGAAAACAAACAGAGAAACATCCACGTTGAGGTATATAGATACACCGTAAAGTGTGCTAGTGAGGACATGGTTAGCCCTCGCAGCACACTACGGAGAGTATATACTACACCCCGTGGAGTTACCCCTGCATTGTTTTTGAATTACTATTCGATTGTGGTAGTTTCGAAACAACCAAAAACAAAGCGTCAGTAACGCCTTTCAATATGTAGCGCTCCACCCTCGCAGCTCATCCCTACGACAAGGGATTCACAGCCACCAAGGACAGATAGCATTTGCAAAGTTAAGCAATCTTTTTGAAACAACAAAAAAAAGGCTGGTATTTTTCATACGGGAATCTCGGGGACAGGGACAGTGAGCACTTAAAAACTGCACTATTGTGTGCTGAAAATGCCGTATCCACAAGTTGGAAGTGCCGTTTCCTCGTCCTCGAGGTGCCACTTCGTCAACTGGTTGACCCGGGTCACCAATTGTGGTGACCTAGGTCACCGAACGTGGCGACTCGGGTCACCGAATGTGGCGACCTAGGTCACCCACCTACTTTTGCTCACCTGAATAGCCATTAGCGTTGAAAAATTGTTGCGCAAAAGTAAAAAATATTTACTATACGACAAAGGATTATTCCGAAAAAAATACGTACCTTTGCAGACGTGACCCGACTGAAAACAATTATACTAACTTATGAAGAAAGAGAAAACGAATGACATGAGCCGACGCGAATTTCTGCAACGACTGGGCATCGGAGCAGGGTCGGCCGTAGCCATGATGGCCTTTGAACCGTTTGGGGCACTGGCCAGGACAATGGAAAATGATGGATTACTGGATGACGTTGACAATCGCATGACCTACCGCACGCAGAACGGTTCTGAGGAACAGATCTCGTTGCTGGGCTTCGGCATGATGCGACTGCCTGACGATCAGGAAAAGGTGAACCAGATGGTGGATTACGCCATTGCCCACGGCGTCAACTACTTCGACACGGCACCGATGTATATGGGCGGTAAGTCGGAGGTGCTCACCGGCAATGCACTCTCTCGCTATCCCCGTGAGAAATATCACGTGGCAACGAAGATGTCGAACCAGAACCGGCGGTTGTGGAGCTTCGACGACTCGAAACGCATGTACGAACAGTCGTTCGAACGGCTGAAGGTGGATTACATTGACTATTACCTGCTGCACAGCATCGGCGGTGGCATGGAGTCGCTTGAAGGGCGTTTCCTGAACAACGGCATACTGGACTTCCTGCTCAAGGAGCGTGAGGCCGGACGCATCAAGCACCTGGGTTTCTCCTATCATGGCGACGTACGCGACTTCGACTGGCTGCTCGACCGTCAGGATGAGTACGAGTGGGACTTCGTGCAGATACAGATGAACTTCCTTGACTGGCGCCACGCTTCCATGAGGGGTGGCCGACGCGTCGATGCCGATGCGGAATACCTCTACGACAAATGCGAGAAGATGGGTGTGCAGTGTGTCATCATGGAACCGCTGCGTGGCGGTGCCTTCGGCAAGATGGCACAGGAGCTGACCGACCAGCTGAAGGCAGTACATCCCAACGACAGCACGGCACGCTGGGCATTCCGCTGGGTAGGCTCCTACCCTAACGTGCTTACCACGCTAAGTGGCATGAACCGCATGGACCATGTGGAGGAAAACATAAAGACGTTCTCTCCGCTGGAGCCTTGTTCGGAAAAGGAAAACGAGCTGCTGGCTGAGATTGCCGACCAGATGTCCGGTTTCCCCACCATTCCCTGTACCACCTGCGAATACTGCATGCCCTGTCCTTTCGGTGTGAATATTCCAGGAAACTTTGCCTACTACAACCAGGCGGTCAACGAACATCTGCTGCCTTTGCCTGAGAAGTCTGCAGCCGACTATGCAGCACGCAAGGAGAGCTTCATCGCCGGCTACAAGAAGGCACTACCCATTTCCGCCGAATGGGCATCGAAATGTCGCGACTGTGAAGTGTGTCTGTCCAAGTGTCCGCAGCAGATACGCATTCCCAACCAGATGGCACGTATCGTGGAGACCATCGGCAAGAAATAAGTACAAGTGGACGACAAGCACTACCTACAGCAACTCATCAGCGAGGGCGAGCACCAGCAACAGGACTTCAAGTACAGGGTCTCTGATGCCGTGAAGCTCGCCCGTTCTGTGTCCGCCTTTGCCAATACCGACGGGGGACGGTTGCTCATTGGTGTGCGCGACGACGGTCACCTCTCCGGCGTTCGTTCCGAGGAAGAGATACACGTCATGCATCAGGCAGCCTACAAATACTGTCAACCGGAAGCCAGCATCAAGTTCGACACCTATCATATTGACGGCCGTACCATTGTCGTGGCCACCATTCCGCCCTCGGCCCGCCGTCCCGTCTTCGCCCTTGACGAAGAGGGAAAGAAGACAGCCTACATCCGCATTGTCGACGAGAACATCGTTGCCTCGCCCGTTCACCTCGCCATCTGGCGTGAGTCACAACAGGAGCAAGGTGCCATGATGACCTACACGGACAGCGTCCATCAGTTGCTCGACGTACTACAAGGTCCGGCGCTGACACTTAACCTATTGGTTCGCCGCTCCCGTCTTCCCCGTCCCAAGGTCATCCGCCTTCTGGCCCGTCTCATCCGCTTCCACGTCGTCCAGTGGGAATACACCAACCAACAGTTCCTGTTCAGTATTGTCTGAAAAGAAAAAGTGCTCACTGGAGCTGGTTCCAGTGAGCACTAAATGAGATTCGTTTTATTACTTCACTATGATCTTCCTTCCATTCTGAATATACAAACCCTTCTGCGTCGGCTTACCTTGCAGCTTCCGACCGTCAATGGTGTACCATCCATCGTTAACGTTGTCGTTATCGTTAACGTTAGTTCTAATTCCACTAGCACCGTCACCGATGGTAACAGTCGTCTCGATCAGGTCTGCCGTGTAGAACTTGCTGATGTCCGTCTCCGTCAGCTTCATGTTCTTCAGCAGGATGGGATAGTCACCGTCGGCCATGTCTGCAGCGACATTCACCTGGAAAACAAGTATCTCACCGTCATTCCCCTTGAAGGTCTTGTCCTGCTGTGAACCGCAGAGGAAACGGTAGCTGCCGTCTGACAGCTGGCTTACCTCAAGCGAATGATAATACTGGCCGCCGCCCTTCTTCGGGCTTCTGTCACCGTTCAGCCAGTAAATCATCTCGTCATCCTCCATGGCTGGTGTCATACCCTCCGGCAGCTCCAGGTCGAACTGGAAGCCGCGGATGGCGGCCGTGTTCTTCATCCTGAAGGAGAGGGTGACCTCTGTGTGCGCTGATGCATTGAATGGTGAGACGTAGATGACATTGTCGTACGCACTCAGGTCGGTATCGGCCCTTCTGGCGCTGCGCGTCAAGGCCGATGCGCTGCTCTTGCCGTAGATGGAACCGGACAGGATGATGTTGGCTATGCCAATGTAGTCGCTCACGTCTATCGCGTTGTCCTCGTTCACATCACCATAAAGGGCATTGAAGCCTGCGGGGCTGTTACCCAGAATGTGGTTAGCCACACCAATATAGTCACTCACATCTACCGCATTGTCACCGTTGATGTCGCCAATCATGTAGTCCAACACCATCATCTTGGTAAGCAGCACGTCGGTTTCATAATAGCTGCTGATGTCTGATTCCGTCAGCTTCATGTTCTTCAGGATGATGGGATAGTCACGCTCTGCCAGGTCCTCGTCAACATTCACCTTCAGCATGATGATTTCTCCGTCGTTGCCGCTGAAGGTCTTGTCCTGCGTCGATCCGACAAGGAAACGGTAGGAGCCGTCAGACTGCCGGCTTACCTCAAGTGTATGGTAGTACTGGCCATTAGTTCTCTTGGGACTTCTGTCAGCGTTCAGCCAGCAA
>JAEEGK010025040.1_pt1 | contig 12301 bp, 23 predicted proteins | sample 8958771 | NCBI WGS metagenome assembly JAEEGK01 (sample SAMN16246547, study PRJNA631951) | gut metagenome | biome: gut microbiome; feature: rumen; material: SC-attached | host: Bos | place: Iran: Karaj | collected 2018-10 | reverse complement strand
TGTAGCGGTCAATCCACTTCTCGATAAACTGTTCTTTGGTCATTCCTCAGCACCTTCCTTTCTGTAAATATATTATCAAATTTTTTTATTTTTGTCAATAGGCAATTTGTTCAGCGAGATAATTTTTCACAATGCGGTTGAAAGTAACCGCCGGAATGTCGATCCCAAAAAACCGATCATTCTTTTTGAAAGCGTCCGGATATTTGCGGATAAATGCGGCCCGGGTAATGCTTTCAGCACCTTCAGCCGGGATCGTTCCGCAGTCGATCACAGAACAGATTTCTGTCCGCTCAACAGGAATACCGTGTTCCCTGTAATACTTGATTTCCTGCGCTAAACGCTGTTCCGGTAACTGCGTTGTTGTGCCGACTTTGGAACAGATCAGCTCATTCTGTCCATCGTAGAACTTGAACAGATAAACCAACTGCCGACCGCCGACCAAAACTTTCTTGACCTTTTTGGTCACATGGTAGAAAACCTTTTTCGCTTTTTCAAGCAGGTCAGCAAACTTGCGGATGTAGGTCTTAACTGTGCTTTCAGCGTAGTCAACCCATTTGCTGATCTGTGCAGGTGTAAAGCCGTATTCATTCAGATACACCACCTGCAACCGCTTTGTGTCCGTGTCCTCAAACTTCTGGAAAACGCTGATCTTTTTCATGGTATCACTCCTCACTAAAAAATAATCCGAACAATGCAATTATAACACCGACAACCGAAACTGTCAACCCCAGAGAGGGCAAAAGTATGCCCCAGATCAGACCCACAAACATCATACCAGATCCGACAAGTGCCACGATACGTTCCATGCGGAAGCCTCCCTTCGCCTATTATAATACACCTTACGGGAAAATCCGTCAACCCCTTTTTCATGTCAAATTTGGTAAAATTTTTTCCCAGACCCGATCCCTTGACAAAATCTGCCCATTTGCGACCGCAAATGGGCAGTCCAAAACCCCAGGGAACCGGATCCCTGGGGTCGGATTGCTTGAGCGAGAAGCCCCGGGCTTACGCCCGGGCGAAGTAGGACTTCCGCTTCTCTACGGTCTTGACCGCCCGGCCCTCATCCACAAGGGCGTTGACCAGTGCGGAGACCTTCTGATTGGACAGGGCACCGAGGTCGGCATCCCGGGCCATCAGCTCGGTCACAGTGGCCGGATCAGCGGTCAGCACCTCGGCCACCTTGGCCTTGAGGCCCTCATTGGCCAGCTGGGCCTTGGTCGGCTTCCGCTCAGCGGAGTTCCGCTTCTCGGTCTGATCCCGGAGAGCGGTCAGCTTCTCGACCACTTCGGTCATCGCCGGGTCAGCGGTCAGAGCGGCAATAGCGGTGTTCAGAGCAACAACGTAAGTCATCTTGGTCATGGTATCAACCCTTTCTCCGTTTGTGGGGTTCGGCTCCCCTGTGACTATAGTGTATCAGATTTGGGGCAGTTTGTCAAGGGTTTTTTCGGTCCGGTCCGAAATTTTTTTCTGATCCCTTGCGGTCGCCCCGCCGGCCCCGCTTGGGGCCTGTCCCTTTCGACATGATTATAATACCATAATATTATTACAGATCAATAACGAAGTTGTTACAAAAGGGAAAACTAATTATGAACTTTTCGTAACATTTTTGGATACAAAAATTGCTGGCGCCCCTCTGATCCGAAAAACTGGCCTTTCACGACCGTGAAAGGCCAGCCCAAAAGCTAACCCCGAAGGGGTCAGCCCTTCGGGGTCCGGTGTTTGGTGAGGGTGAGGGAGTAGAGATCGGCACCGATCCGGAACCGGATTTCCCGCTCGGGGTTCTCGGTGGTGATGTCGGTCACCTTCACCTCGCCGTCAGAGAGCCAACAGCGGGGGAGGTTCTGTGCCACGGTGGCGATCACTTCCCGCTTGACCTCGTCCGGCTTGCGCTCCCGCTTGCGGGTCTTGCCGTAGGCATCCACCGCGCGGGCGCCCTTGGTCATCTCCTTGGCAGTTTTCGCCTGTTCCTCGGAGAGGTCGAAGGGGGTGGGGCGGTCGTGGTCGATTTCGTTGTCCCACCATGCCTGTTCTGCGACCTCAAAGTCGCAATCGTGCTTGACCACGTAATTGGTCAGCCAATCCTGGGTGGGGTAGCGGATCTCTTTCATGGGATCATCTCCTTTCAAGGGTATTATAGCACAGGCGGGGAGGGGTTGTCAACCCCTCGCCCCGTACAAAATCCGTTCCATTTTGTAATGGGTGCGGTAGGCTTTGAACACGATTTCCCGCTCGATGGTGGTGTCCTCGAAGGCGGTGTGGCTTTCCACAAAATCCATGTTGCCGGTGATGAAGCGGTACAGGATTTCGGCGGTCATGCGGGGGCGGGGTGTTGCGTGCTTGGTCATGAAGCCGTTTTCCTCGCAAAACTTGCGGTAGGTGGGGCGGTCTGCGAAGGTTTTCGCCATTTTCATGGAATCCCAAATCTCGAAGTCACCCAAAACCTGACAACCGAAGCCGTAAAGCCATTTGAAGGTGGTGTTCAGTGCATCCACATCGAAGCGGGCATTGTGGGCGACAATCGCAACCACATTTTCACGGCGGGCGGTCTTGATGATGTCCATCAGAATCCCGCACAGGCTCATGATTTCCCGCTTGCCCTCGGCGATGTCCTTGAAGTAGCGGGGCAGTTTTTCGGCGTAATAGCAGGACTGCATCCGCTCCATCTCGCCGAAGAAGATTTCCCGCACGATGTAAGACTTCTCACAGATGATGGACTCGGTGGCGGGTTCGATGACCGAATAGCCGATGTCATAGGCGAGATTGTTGCCGGGCATAACCTTGTCGAGCTTCAGAATGTTACAAGTTTCGGAATCCAGAACCATCAGACGATTTTTCATAGCAAATACACTCCTTTTCTTATCGTGCCCACCTCTTGGGGACACCATTATAATATCACACATCCCGCCATCCGTCAACCCCTTTTTTGGGATTTTTTCAAAAAAATTTTCGGCTCGGCTTGCGGATCCGAAAAAGTGCGAGATCCCCAAAAAACCGAAATTCCGTTCCTTCGCGGCCGCGAAGGAACGGCTCAGCCGTTTAGTTGAGCCGTTTTAGGTGGGCAGTTTCTCTTTTTTGGTAACGCAGAACTGGGCTACTGCCAAAGGGCTTCTGCGAGGGGTCACCGGATCCCCATTACTGGGGGATCCGGAAGTAGGTGACCCGCTTGTCCTCGTACTTCTCGACCTGATTGGTGTCGATCAGCTGACGGAGCAGGGCAGAGCACTTCTGACCGCTGATGCCGACCTTCTCGGCGATGTCACCGCACTTCTGACCCTCGGCGGTCATGACCTTGAGGATCTCGCCCTTCACATTGGCGTTCTCTTTCTGGGTCTTGGTCGGCTTGCCGGACTTGGAAGCGTTCCGCTTCTCGAGGGACTGACCCAGGGCGATCAGCTTTTCAGCAACCGCAACCTTGGCTTCCTCGCCGATGTCCTCGCCGTTGATGGCTTTCAGAGCGAAGTTGATAGCGTTCACATAAGTCAGTTTTTCCATGGTCATTACCTTCTTTCTCCGTTTGTTGAGTTCGGCTCTCATCTCTTACATGGTGATTATATCACCTTCTGTTGGGTTTGTCAAGGGGTTTTTCGGAACTTTTTTTATTTTTTAGTTCCGATCCGGTGATCAGCCGGCGGTGGCAGGGTTGTCGGTCGGCGCCTTGACCTCGGTGCCCGCTCTTCCCTTCCCCCTTTCGACAATGGTATTATCTCATAGAATTGTTACAGAAACAAGCACCTTTCTGTTACAATTTCGTGAAAAAAGTGTGAAATTTTCGTAACAATTTGGCTGATCCGAAAAAGTTGAATACTGTATACAAACGCGAATTCGGTTCGTGCGCCCGCGCACGAACCGCCCAAGCCTTTCGACTTGGGCGGTGGTGGATCGGCTTACGCCTTGGCGAAGTAGGATTTCCGTTTTTCAACGGTCTTCACTGCCTTACCCTCATCTACGAGGGCATTTACGAGGGCGCTGACCTTCTGATTGGACAGAGCCGACAGGCGCTCATCCTGACCCATGATCTCGGTCACGGTCTGCGGATCCGCACCCAGGCACTCGAGGACGATCGCCTTCAGTTCCTCATTGGCTTTCTGCGCCTTGGTGGGTTTCCGTTCAGCGCTGTTGCGTTTGGCGATCTGATCGCGCAGAGCAGTCAGCTTGTCTTTGATCTCGTCCGGCAGATCAGCGGTCAGAGCGGTGTTCAGAGCGTCGATGTAAGTGATGGTTTTCATGGTATCTACCTTCTTTCTCCGTTTGTGAGGTTCGGCTCCTCTTGATTACGTGGTTATTGTACCACAGGTTTAGGATTCTGTCAAGGGGTTTCCGAAAAATTTTTCCGAGAAATTTTTCGGTCGAGGGTCAGTCGGCTCGTTTCTCACCGCTCGGATCGGTGGTCTGCCATCGGCTCCCCTCCTGACATGATTATAATACCACATCCGGGATCAGAAGTCAACCCCTTTTTTCACTTTTTTTGAAAAATTTTTTTACTGGATTCCCTAACTAACGCAAAATCGGCGCGTTTGCCCGCAAACGCGCCGCCCAGATCCGACAATGTCAAATCTGGTATACCAGATCCGACAAAAAAATCCCGCCCCTTGCGGGGCGGGGTCAACTGCCGATTAGGGCAGGCGGAAGTAGGACTTCCGCTTGAGGACTTCCTTCACGGCTTTGCCGTCCTCAACCAGAGCGTTGACCAGAGCGGACACCTTCTGGTTGGACAGGGCGGACAGGGCATCGGACTTGCCCATGATGTCCGTGACGGTGGCGTTCTCGGTGGTCAGCACCGCCAGAACCTGCTCCTTCAGAGCTTCGTTGGCGACCTGCGCCTTCGTGGGCTTGCGCTCCGCAGAGTTCCGCTTGGCGGTCTGGTCACGCAGGGCGGTCAGCTTCGCCTTGACATCTTCGGGCAGGTCAGCAGACAGGGCAACGTTCAGAGCATCAACATAGGTCAGGGTTTTCATGGTATCTACCTCTTTCTCCGTTTTTACGAGTTCGGCTCTCTCTTTCTTACGGGCTTATTATATCACCGATTCAGCGTCCTGTCAAGGGTTTTTCAAAATTTCTTTTGAAGAAATTTTCCGCTTGCCAGACCGTCCTTACCTCGGTCCTCGGTGGGTTTGCCCTTTCCCCTCCCGACATGATTATAATACCAGAAAATTGTTACGAAAACAAGCACAAAATCCTTAACAGAATGTTACGTTTTCGGGATCCAGCGTAATAAAATTGTAACAAAAATTTAACTTGACAAAAACTGGCTGGGGTGGTATAATGGAAAATTCGGCCCGCGGCGTTCGCTCGCGGGCCGCCAAAAAGTTTTACCAGATCCGACAATGTCAGATCTGGTATTTGCGATAGTGGGGGATGATTTGAATTTCCCACCAGTTACAGGTGTTTCCGGTTACATCGCTGACCCAATCGTATTTGTGCCATTCAGTTTCCGCAAATGCTCTTGCTTCTTCCGGGGTATCAAATTCGCCGGGGAGTTCTTTAATATCCGGTCTAAAATGCATGTCCGGTTGACAGAAAAGCCGTGCCGTGTAATACTTTTCAAAAATTTCTCTCATGCTATCACCTCAACCCTTTCAGAATTTCCACAATATCTTGCGGTTCGTAAGCACCCTGACCCCAGGTGTTGCGGTTACCTTCTTCATCGTCGAACAGGATTCCACCGCCACAAGCGTTCCGCTTGTTCGTGCCGTACCGCACAACCTTGATTTCATCCCATTCAACAGAGGGCAGATGCTTCGCAAGCCATGCACGCTTCGCCATTTCAACCGCCATGTTGTAGGCTTCAGAGCCGTTTTTGGCGGTCCAGCTGATGATGCCGATTTTCCATCCGGCACGCTGAAGCTGATTCAGCAACCGAGCGAACAGCGAGAAGTTGAGCATCGGCAGGGCTTCCGCATAGGGGCGGACATTTTCCGCACGCAGGTCAGCAAGCCAGTTTTCCACCGCATACAGGTTGGCAATCGTGCCATCCATGTCGAACCAAATTTCCTTCGTCATCTTTGATGACCTCCCTTCTGTACCATTATAATAGCAGATACGGGTAAATTTGTCAAGCACTTTTTTCGCCAAAAACGAAAAAAATTTTTCTGAAACCGGATCCGAACACAAAAACTGCTCGCGCGCGGCCGCCCGCGAGCAGCCCAGATCCGACAATGTAAAATCTGGTCAGTCCGGAATGGACTGCCAGATTTTGTGAATCTCGGTCAGGATTTGCCGTTCGAGCATCTGCATCTCGGCTTTGTGGTCGGTGAGGTATTCACCCGCCCAATCCGTTGCAATCCGCTCGTTGTAGAGCTGAAAGTAGGTGGCGTTGTCCGTAATTTTGTTCCGCTCTTCGGTATCGTCCACCATGTCCCATTCGGTTTCAAGGTGTCCCAATTCGTGCATGAAGGAAAGCATGAACTCGGAGAAGCAAGAGCAGGCAGGAAACCGCTTGATGAAGTCGGTGGTGAACTCGTCCACAGAGTTTTTCGGCATGACCACAGTGTAATACACAACCTCTTGGATATTGTCCGCACAGAACTTGTGTGCCAGTTCTACGGTGTATTCTTCATCGAACATCTGAATGAAGTCATTCAGCATGGCGGTCACAGGGGCGAATAGTTTCATGATTTCTTCCATCGGTATCCCTTCCTTTCACACACATTATACCACTATTGCACAGGGGTGTCAATAGTCAAATTGACGACCCTTGTGCTTCGGCGCTTTCCGGCGCTTGTCCGGGATCACCCGGGTCACGGGGTTAACATTGCCCCAGGACTTCCGCTCGGAGCGGAAAATCTCGGTGTAGGTCTTGACCTTCTGCTTAGCCATTCGGATCAGCTCCTCTCTCTTACTGTAATAATAATATCATAATTTAGGGAAATTGTCAACAAGAATTTTCATGCGACTTTTGGTCTCGAATTATGCCAGATCCTACATCAAACGTAAAAACCGACCGCGTGGGCCGCGCGCGGTCGGCTCGAAAAAAAGAGATGCCTTACACAGGCATCCCAATTTTCCGCATCAGTTCGTAAACTTTCAGCATGACCGCAGGGATCTTGTAGATCAGTTTCATTTTACCACCCCCATCTGTCAGCGATCCACGCACCGAGAGCAACCGCCCCGACGATCAGCAGAACCAGAGCCCAACCGATCCACAGGGGAGCAAGCACCCACACCCAAGACCAGGAGATCACACCACACAGTTTCAGCGTGATGAAGATCAGAGTCAGCAGACCCGTGAATCCGATTCCTTTGCGTTCAACCTTGACATTTTCCATTTCGTTTACCTTCCTTTCATTTGATGACTTATTATAACATGGGGTTGAGGTTTTGTCAACCCCTGTAGAGCAAAAAGAGGAAATAACTGTTCATCAACAGACTTGTGCCGTGCATGAGAAAGTCGTTGATGTGGCGGTTCTGATTCTTGCAATCCTTGACGATCCCAAGCACCGCAATCGTGAAGCCGAACCAAGAGGAAGCAAAACCGAAGGCGATGATCAGAAGCAGATTGACGATCATGGTCAGCGCACGCAGGTCATTGGTTTCGTACTTGTAACCATGCTCGATGTTGAAGAACTTTCTCATGGGGATCACTTTCCTTTCTCTTGATGGCTTTATGATAGCACACTTTCGACCATTTGTCAACCCTTATGCGAAATCTTTCGCAAAGCGGTTGAGCCGGCGCCGGTCGATCCGGTCCATGCGCTTCCGGAGACCCCGGTGGTTGGTGTGCCGGCAGGGCCAGACATCACGGGGCTGAGGACGGGTAGCGGACTTCTTGTAGGTGCGGGTCATGGTGGTCACTCTCCTCTCTCTCTGTGAGTATAGAATATCACAAACGGGATCAGATGTCAAGCGTTTTTTCGCAAGTTTTTGAAAAAAATTTTTCTGTAGATCCCAATAAAACGCGAAAACCGCCCGCTGCGGCGGTCAGCGGGCGGCCCAAATGGACGAAGCCACAGGCTCTTCCGTCCTGTGGCTTCTCCCTCGTTCTATCGGTGTACTGTGCCGAACTCCCGAGGTTGGGGAGTGAGAGGGGTCTTCACGAGATGAATCCCTGCCTGTTTCAGCCTCTCGCAGGTGCTGCCTCGACATTTGAACCCTTTCGGATCCCAGTGCTCGCCACACTGTATACCGCACCATCTCGCTCTTTCGGCGTGCGGTTGGTTCATCGGGAATGGTCTTACGGACTCTCATGGGTCGCACCCGCTCCGGGCTCTGCCTTCCCTCACCCTGTGCCCCTATTATAGCAGATCATGATCTGCTTGTCAAGGGGTTTTCAGAAGTTTCTGAAAACTTTTTTTGTCCTCTCCGCGATACCTAACCCTCTGGGGCGATTATCGCGCGTACCTGTATCTCAAGGCTCCCGGCCAGATTTCTGGCGATGGTCGTCAAACCCTTGGGGGATCCTCGGAAGTCAGTCAGCGATACCGAGGGGATCGCGCCTACTGCATTCTGACCAGCGTTTAGCAGGCTTAGCTGTACTCGGGTATAACTCCCGTGGGAAGGACTGCGCACATCCACTCTGGCGTCCCCTTGCTCGGCTCCCACGGGCGACCCTCGGAGGGGCTGGGGTCCGCATCCCCTCCTGACATGATCATGATACCACATCTGGGATCAGATGTCAAGCGTTTTGGTGCAGGTTTTTCAAATTTTTTTTCTTGGATCCCTCAGCTAACACCAAAACCGATCGTGCGGGCCGCGCACGATCGGCCCAATAAAAAAAGAGCCATTTGGCTCTGTATCACAGGGTCCGGGCATCCTCGTTTCCGGTTTTGAGGTCTTACACGAGCAACTTGCGCTCTTGCAATCGGCTTCTGCCCCCTGGGGCCTTACTAAGGCGGTTGGCCAACCCGCCATTCACTTGTCAAGGTTCGCTTGCCGGTCTTGGGGGCCCTCCCCTCAACCGGCCGGGTGCTTACCTCCCGCCCGTGTGGCCCGCTTCGCACCTGCCTGCGGGCCGGGGGCTTGGTGTCCCATCGGAACCATCTCCTTTCGACATGATCATGATACCACAGTTGGGGTGGTTTGTCAACCCCTTCCGAAGAAATTTCTTTCGAAATTTTTCGCTTCTTTCCGGTTGTCCGGATCCATCAGCCAACAGATCGCCCAACAGGTGGCGAGCATTTCGTAAGGGATCGCCATGTATTTTTCCATGTCGGCGCCGGCTTCCTCAACCTGTGCGGTGTACACATCAGCGTTGAAGTTGTCACGGGTGGCAAAGTGTCCCATCTCGTGCAGGATGCTGATGGTCACATCAGCGAAGCCCCGAGCAAGAGGGCAACGGCTCACAAAATCCTTGCGGAAAGCCTTGTCAGTTTCGGAGCCGGTGTAGACCGTGGGGACGGTCATCCGCATGGAGTCGGCTTCAGAAACAACAGACCAATCATCACGCTTGCGTGCGATCACGGGGCGGATGCCGGTGATCAGCTCAACGAAGTCACGGATCGCAGTCAGTTCAGTCATGGGGCACACCTTCCTTTCCACAACTATTGTACCAGATTGCGGAGCAGGTGTCAAGGATTTTTTGAGTAGAAGCACCATTTTTCCGCAAAGATGTATTCAAGCTGAAAGCCCAGTTTTTCAAGCGTGTGACGCATGGCGCCATTATCAGCCCACGGAGTGCAACCGACTTTTCCGGTTGCCTGTGCGCTCACAAACCGGATCATGGCCTGTCCGTAGCCTTTGCCGTTGTTCCTCTTGTTCGGAACACAAAGCCGTTTCATGGCAAAATAGCCGTAGGTTTCATCCCACACAAGGGACAGGATGGCAATCACCTTGCCATTTTCTACCATGACGAACAGGCGACCTGCGGTTACATCAGCACGCACGTGCGCAGGAGTGATGTAACTAATGCCCTTGTTCTGAATTGTACGGATAACTCGGATGTAGTCCTGCTCGGTAGCCTTGCGAATTTCCATGATTTCCACCTCCACGGACAGTGTACCACAAATGGGATCAGCTGTCAAGCACTTTTTTTATGCAATTCGCATGAATAATTATGCAACCCCTCGATGTAGAGCAAAACTGGTCGCGCACGCCCGCGCGCGACCAGCCAAAAAGCTGGGAGATCAAATCCTCTCCCAGCTATCAGCGACCCAGTTTTTGAGGCCGATCCAGTACCACCGGTCACCATCGGGGCTGACGTACAGTTCGTCCATCTCCCAGCAGTACTCCGGAACCGCCTTGATCAGATCCTCATAGGGCATGCCCATGTAACCGTCCATTAGTCATCCACCTCCTCGTCATCCTCGGCGAAGAAGGTCGCCTGACAGTCCGGGCAGAGACCGGAGATCAGGCTCTCCCGGTCGGTGGCGGACATGGTGGGGAACGCATCCTGCACCAGAGCGCCCGCCTGCCAAGCGTCAAACTCGGACTGGAGAGCGTGGATGTGGTTCAGAGTGCCACAGCAGGGGCAGGTGGAGCGGATGATGCAAGCTTCGGTGTTGAACATTTTGGTGTACCTCCTTCAGTATCTCGGCGGGATCTTCTCCCCGCACCAGTATAATAACACATCCGGGATCGGATGTCAACACTTTTTTTCGCCAAATCGCAAACTTTTTTTTCGCAGATCCCCTGTAAAAGCAAATTCCGGTCGTGCGCGCCCGCACACGACCGGCTCAAAAGAAAAGGACTGGGAGAGTTACTCCCAGTCAACCACCTCGCCGGTGTGGATGTTCATGTCCTTGTGATCGAGCATGAGGCCCTTCAAGGTGTGGTAGTCCGTGCCGATCAGCTTGGCGAACCAACCGATGTGCCGGATCGTGGTCATGCTGTACAGGCCGTTGAGGTGTACCCAACCTTCGGAGTCAACCGTGGCAACCACGGTCTTGTAGCTAACCAGTTCCATGGAGCCGTCTTCATAGTAGTTGATCTTGGCCTGTGCCTTTTCGTGTCCTGCGAATTTCTTGGTTTTCATGCTCTTGATCTCCTTTCATTTTGTGTCTTGAGGTTGCCCTGTTGCAGGGGCGACAGGGTTTGATTTTTTTACGCCCCCCTCTTGACACTGTTATTGTATCACATCGTGGTTAGTTTGTCAACACTTTTTTTTATTTTTTCTGGAAGGAATTAGAACTCCTTCCAGAAGGTGAGGACGTTGTCCTGCTCGATGTCGTACAGGATCCAACCCCACTTTTCCTGATTGGCGATCCGCTCCGCACGGACCTGCTCAAGGGTGCCCATGACCGGGATCACGCCCTGCTTTTCCCACGCGCCATTATCGTCACGGGTCTCGCAGTAGATGTCGCAGGAATTGGTGCCTACCTGCTTGATGGTCATTTTGCTCTCACGGATCATGGTCTGTACCTCCCTCTCTTGATGGCTTAATTATACACTATCGGGATCCGGTTGTCAACACTTTTTTTCACATTTTGCGAAATTTTTTTTACTGTGCATCGATGTGATCCGAAATACTGCGCGCAGGCGACCGCCGGCGCGCAGCCCACAAAATAGGGAAAACCCCCAACCCAAGGAGGAAGGTCAGGGGCGCTGCGTCAATTTTAGTTTACCAGATTTGACATTGTCTTATCTGGTAAGAGCCTTGAGGACTTCCACGATCTCGGCGGGGGTGTAGGCTCCGGTTCCCCAGTTCGTCCGGTTCGGCTCCTCGTCATCGAAGAGGATCCCGCCACCGGTGGCAACCTTTTTGTCGGTGCCGTAGGGCTTGACGAGGATCGTGTCCCAATTCACGGAAGGAAGGTGCTTGCCGAGCCAACCGACCTTTGCGGCGTAGATCCGAGCATTGTATCCGGCGGTTCCGGCTTTAGCCGTCCAAGAGATGATCCCGATCTCGTGACCGTTCGCCTGTGCCTTGTTCAGCAGGCGGGCGATCAGTGCGAGGTTTCCGATCCCTTTGGCGATCTCGTAGGGGCGGGTATCTTCAGCAATCAGAGCGGGGAGCCAATCAGCGACTCCGTAAAGGTCAGCGATCGTGCCGTCCATGTCAAACCAGATCTTCATTCGTGCCACCTTCCTTTCCTCACCTATAATATAGCATACTTGCGCGGATATGTCAACACTTTTTAAGCGATTTCGTAAATTTCTTCTTCTCCATCATTGTATACTATACGACCAAATTTTCCATCTTCGGATACATACTCTTCGTAGGAAATACCCGCCACAGAAACTTCCTGAACAAATTCCCACTTAATCTTTTCAGTCATATCGTTCATCCCCTTTCTTACGGTCTTATTATAGCATAGCTAATTCAAGTTGTCAACACTTTTCCGGTAAAAAAGTTTTTTATTTTTTTCAAAAAGGGGTTGACATATCTCCTATAATATGATAAAATAACAGTGTCGAAAGGGACAGGGAT
>JAEEGK010025039.1_pt1 | contig 12301 bp, 12 predicted proteins | sample 8958771 | NCBI WGS metagenome assembly JAEEGK01 (sample SAMN16246547, study PRJNA631951) | gut metagenome | biome: gut microbiome; feature: rumen; material: SC-attached | host: Bos | place: Iran: Karaj | collected 2018-10 | reverse complement strand
TTTTCCCCCTTTTGCTGCATAGCTGGTGTAAAACAGATTTCTTGACCATATACCTCTATGATAGGATAATTCTTTACAGATCTTAGTTTCTGCCAAATAAGAGAAATAGCTGCTATTAAGAGAAAAACTTTTTCCCTAGTTAGGGAATTTTTGCGGTCTAGTATAGTAGCAAAAATCCCTCAGTAGCCCTTTATTGGAGAATGGTGTGGAAAATATTTTACAGAACTCGGGCTCAATATGTACCTAACATGTACCTGACATATACCCCAACATGTACCTGTATATGTGAACTGCACCCCTTTTTCTGAAAAAGGTATATGTTGGGGTATATGAAAGGTATATGTTTGCTGAACATATACCGTCCCATCAGGCCGCATGGTTATCGGCTGCAACGCATATATAGGTATATGTGACTTTGTTTTGCATAGTCAACGTTTTTCTGGGATAGGTCAATCGTTGTAAACGAAAGGTCTTTCTGATACCAGCAATACGGCGTGTTACTTATTTTGCCCATTATCCTGTTATGCTCGTTTTTTTTCATAATTTTTTTTGCTGTTTTGGAATCTATTCTTAAATTTGCATCTGATTTTTACAAAAATATTATGAAAAAGAGAACTTTCTTAACCTTTTTACTCACTGTCTTTGTCCTGGTGGGACGAGCTCAGACATTGCCGGACGTATCGAATTCTAACACACAGATACGGGTAGAAGTATCAGAAGAAGTAGAGCTAATGGCTGTTGTGGCGATTTCTGTCGGTGCACAGGAATTCGGTGACTCAACCAGTCAGTATTATAAAGAAACAAAAGAATATTTTGCTGACTACCAACAGCATCCTGCCATTACGTATTTCAGAGAGATTCGTAATGCTTATGGTCTTGCATATGAACGTGTCACAAGTATGGCTGTACACTTGGAAATAGTAAATGATAAGGTTAGGTTTGTTGGCAATCCTGATGAACTGCCCGGTGGTTGGAAGTATGTTAATATCAAGAAATTTATTAAACTTCTTGGCAAATTCTATAAGGATAGCCATTTTCATGAGTTTTTCGAACAACACAAACCTTTTTATGAGGAATACCTAAAGTTTTATCAACCCCTCCTCTTGTCTAATATCCATCCTGAATGGTACAGTCGTTTTTTCTACGGCACAGAGCAGACTGACCTTTTTTGTACTATTATCGGCTTTAATTATGGATCAATGAATAATGGTGTTTGTCGTCAGCTACCCAGTCAGTCCCGTGAGGTCTTCGATGTTATGGGGTTCCAGATGAATCCAAGGAAAGGGTGTCCTTATTGCATGATTGATGTTGTTGTACATGAGTATGCCCACTCTTATGTTAATTCCTTGCTTGAGAGCCCTCAGAATGTCGCTATGATGGAAAGTGTTGGCCAGCAATTGCTTCAGCTCTCTCTTGCCGCTATGAATCGACAGGCTTATGGTGAATGGCATATTGTTATCAATGAAAGTATCGTCCGAGCTGCAGTTATCATTTATCTGATGGATAATGGCTTCAACCAGAATGCTGTGCAGGTGATTATGCAAAATGAAGTGAATCGCGGTTTCCTGTGGATGCCCGAGCTTGTTGCTTCGCTACAGAATTATGCAGCCCATCGCGATCAGTACAAGACACTCAATGATTACTATCCAGAGATAGCACGTTGTCTTCAAAAGTATCTCGATGATAAGTCATCCGAATCCCAGAAAGCTTTGCAACAATAGTCAGTTCCGTTTATTTCCGACGAGAAGGATAAACCAAAAACGGTGTGCAGGAATCTCTGCACACCGTTTTGGTATTTAATGGATAATGTGTCGGAATTAATCTTCCCAACCCAGGGCGCTGGCACCAAGAACAGCAGCATTGGCGTTCATAAGGCCAGAAACCAGGAACTTAGCCTTGTCCTTGAAGATCTTCAGGACAGCGTTGTCGTATGCTTCCTTGATGGGCTTCATAATCAAATCGCCGGCCTTGCAGAGACCACCGAAGAAGATAAATGCCTCAGGTGAAGAGAAGGCTGCGAAATCGGCACAAGCCTCGCCCAGCATCTTACCTGTGAACTGGAATATCTCGTTGGCAACCTCGTCGCCCTTGCTGGCAGCAATGCTTACATCCAGAGACTCAATCTCCTCGATAGGCTTCTCGCGCAGCAGAGAAGGACGGTCGGTAGTGCTCAGAATCTCGCGTGCTGTACGTGCAACACCTGTTGCAGAGCAGTAAGCCTCCAAGCAACCCGTACGGCCACAACCGCAGGGACGACCTTTCTCAGAACGATCCATAATTACGTGACCCAGTTCGCCTGCGAAGCCGTCGCTTCCGTAAACCAGCTGACCATTGATAACGATACCGCTACCAACACCTGTTCCCAGAGTGATAACGATAAAGTTCTTCATCCCCCGTGCAGCACCGTATGCCATCTCACCCATTGCAGCAGCGTTGGCATCGTTAGTCAACTTAACGGGGATACCTGTTTTTGCCTTGAACATCTCAGCCAAGGGAACAATACCATCGTGTGCCCAAGGGAGATTGGGTGCAAACTCGATGGTACCATTATAGTAGTTGCCGTTGGGGGCACCAATACCTATACCTTGAACCTGACTGGCACCGCCAATCTGGGCAAGCAGAGGCTTCAGGCATTCTACGCCAGCCTCAACAAATTCTTCGGCAGTCTTGTACTGCTGGGTCTTGATAGAGTTCTCTCCTACGACCTCACCGCGGGCATTAACTACTCCGAAAACAGTGTTTGTGCCACCCAGGTCGACACCAATTACATAAGGTTTTACTTTGTCCATAAAGTTTTATTAATAATGTTAGCGTTAGTTTATTTTGTTCGGGCAAAGGTATACATTTCTGCCGAGAAACACAATTTTTACGCTTAAAATCTATGAAAAGTCAGTAAAAAGTCCGAAATTTGCGCCGTTATATGATTTTCGTACATTCAGTAGATGTTATAGACCTGATGCTGAGGGGTCTCATGATAGGCATTATAGCAAGTGCTCCAATGGGTCCGATTGGCATTCTGGTGGTGCAGCGTACCCTTAACAAGGGGCGCTTATACGGTTTTGCAACGGGCGTTGGCGCAGCCATTAGTGATATAGTATATGCTGCTATAACAGGTTTGGGAATGGGCTTGGTGCTGGATTTCATAGAGAAGCCTTCTACCATGCTTTATTTGCGACTTGCGGGTAGTGTTATGCTGTTCTTTTTTGGTCTTTGGATGTTCAAGTGTAAGCCTGCCACACCGCACACTCCAAGCGGTAAGTTGGGTACCATTACCCATAATGGCGTCACAGGGTTCCTGCTGACGCTGAGTAACCCGCTGATAGTGTTCCTGTTTGTGGCGCTTTTCGCCCGCTTTAACTTCGTGGTTCCCAATCATCTGTGGGAACAGGCTTTGGGGTATGCCGCTATATTCGCTGGCTCCCTGCTGTGGTGGGCTTGTCTGACAACAGCCCTCAGAACTATGAAGGATCGCCTTAGTATGGCAACCATAAATCTCTTTAACCGACTGCTGGGAACCTTGGTTATGGCAGTGTCGGTCATTGGACTTATTTTGACTGTTATAGGTAAGTTATGATAGTAGCTCAGAAACTCAGAAAGCAGAACATCTCTGCCTACATTATATATATGTTCCAAGTAGAGGATGTCATCCGTGCCTACGGGTTGGATGTGGAACGTATCTGCAAGGAATACCTGCCCCGATTCCAATACACAGAAGAGCAGATAGCCGACCAGCGCGACTGGTATGACGGCCTTATCCGCATGATGAAGGAAGAGGGTGTGCAGGAGAGCGGGCATGTGCAGGTGGTCAAGAACACCTTGCAACTGATGGCAGAGCGTCATCAGGAATTGCTGCAAGACCCTAAGCAACCCTTCTATAGCGCTGCCTATTACAAGGCTTTGCCTTACATTGTGGAACTGAGAAGCAAGGGATCGGGCAAGGAGAAGAACGAGATAGAGAACTGTGTGGATGCCCTGTATGGCGCTACCGTCCTGAAGATGCAGGGACGTGAGCTTACAGATCAGACCAAGCAGGCTTTGCAGCCCATTACGCATCTGCTGGAGATGCTGAGTAACCTTTATAAGGTGGATTAGGGATTAGAGGATTAGGGATTAGAGTCAGTTTAAAAAGTTTATCAGAATAAGAGTAATATAGTTGACGTTATCGTTAACGTTGACGTTTCTAATTATGAACGCAGAAATAGAAAGAAGAAGAACGTTTGCCATTATCTCGCACCCTGATGCGGGTAAGACGACACTGACGGAGAAGCTGTTGCTCTTCGGAGGTCAGATTCAGGTGGCAGGCGCCGTAAAAAGCAATAAGATTAAGAAGACTGCCACCAGCGACTGGATGGAGATAGAGAAACAGCGTGGTATCTCTGTAACCACCTCTGTGATGGAGTTTGACTACGAAGGTTATAAGGTTAACATCCTGGATACCCCGGGTCACCAGGACTTTGCAGAAGATACCTTCCGTACGCTGACGGCTGTAGACAGTGCCATCATCGTAGTAGATGGTGCCAAGGGTGTTGAGGCCCAGACGCGTAAGCTGATGACGGTGTGCCGTATGCGCAAGACACCGGTTATCATCTTTGTGAACAAGATGGACCGAGAGGGTAAGGATCCCTTCGATCTGCTGGACGAACTGGAAGAAGAACTGAAGATTAAGGTTCGCCCCCTGAGCTGGCCCATCAATCAGGGTATGCGCTTCAAAGGCGTGTATAATATCTACGAACAGAACCTGAACCTGTTCCGCCCTGACAAGCAGAAAGTGACGGAGAAGGTCAGTGTTGAGATAAATTCCGCCGAGCTTGAAGAGAACGTAGGCGAAGAAGATGCAGCTAAACTGCGCGAGGACCTGGAGATGATAGAGGGTGTATATCCATCGGTAGAGGATGTGATTGGAACATCCGCGGATGGTACATCTGCTTATCTGGATGCTGAGGTGGCTCCTGTATTCTTCGGATCGGCCCTTAACAACTTTGGTGTACAGGAACTGCTGGACTGCTTTGTTAAGATAGCTCCTTATCCACGTCCCACAACAGCTGAGGAACGTGAGGTTAAACCCGAAGAGGATAAATTCACAGGTTTTATCTTTAAGATAACTGCCAATATCGACCCCAACCATCGCAGTTGTATTGCCTTCTGCAAGGTTTGTTCGGGTAAGTTCGTCCGCAACGCTCCGTATCTGCATGTCCGTAACGGTAAGACGGTACGCTTCAGCAGTCCCACCCAGTTTATGGCACAGCGTAAGGAGACCATAGATGAGGCCTGGCCAGGCGATATCGTGGGTCTGCCAGATAACGGCATCTTCAAGATTGGCGATACGCTGACAGAGGGCGAGTTGCTGCATTTCCGCGGACTGCCTTCTTTCTCGCCCGAGATGTTCAAATACATCGAGAATGCTGACCCCATGAAGACCAAGCAGTTGGAAAAAGGTATCAGCCAGCTGATGGACGAAGGTGTGGCCCAGCTCTTTGTGAACCAGTTCAATAACCGTAAGATCATTGGCACGGTAGGTCAGTTGCAGTTTGAGGTTATTCAGTACCGACTGGAGAATGAATATAATGCCAAGTGCCGCTGGGAGCCTGTGAGCCTGTATAAGGCCTGTTGGATAGAATGCGAGCCTGGCTACGAAGCAGAACTGGAGCAGTTCAAGAAACGTAAGTATCAGTATCTGGCCAAGGACCGTGAGGGTAGGGATGTCTTCCTGGCCGACAGCGGTTATGTACTGACTATGGCACAGCAGGACTTTGAACATATTAAGTTCCATTTTACCAGCGAATTCTAAATAGAAAAAGCTATGAATTGCGATCTGGATATAAAGAATGCTGTAGAGGTGCTGCGTAAGGGGGGGGTTATCCTATATCCCACAGATACCATCTGGGGAATAGGTTGTGATGCTACAAACCCTGATGCAGTGCGACGCGTTTATGAAATTAAGAAGCGCGAGGACAGTAAGGCACTTATCTGTCTGGTGGACAGTGCCGACCGTATGCAGCGCTATTTCAGGAATGTTCCGGATGTGGCATGGGATCTGGTGGATTATGCCACCAAGCCTCTGACGCTGATTCTGGACGATGCCGTGAATATTGCTCCCAACCTGTTGGCTGAAGATGGTAGCCTGGGCATCAGGGTGACGCACGAGGAGTTCAGTCGTCAGATGTGCTACAGATTCCAGAAGGCTATTGTCAGCACCAGTGCCAACATCAGCGGAGAGCCTTCGCCCCAGAACTTCTATGATATATCGGACGAGATAAAGAATCAGGTTGATTATATCGTCAGTTTCCGTAGGGGAGAGAAGGCAAAGGCTCAGCCCAGCCAAATTGTCAAGTTGGCCAAGGACGGAGAGGTGACGATAATAAGAGGATAGGATGAGAAAGAAGGGTAGAGATACATTGGCCATTGTGCTGCGTTGGCGCCGCAGACACATGAACGACAATCAGTTTATTCTCTTTGTCAGTTTCTTTGTGGGTATCTTTACCGCTTGTGCCGGACTTTTACTGAAGTGGCTCATTGGCCAGATAGAACACCTGCTGACGCAGAGCTTTGTGGCCTCAACCGCCAACTGGCTTTATCTGGTATATCCCATTATAGGTATATGGCTGACTATGCTCTTTATCCGCTATGTGGTGCGCGATGATATCAGCCATGGTGTTACCAAGATTCTGTTTGCCATTGCCCGCAAGCAGAGTCAGATAAAGACGCATAACACGTGGTCTTCTGTTGTTGCCAGTGCCATAACCATCGGTTTTGGAGGTAGTGTCGGAGCAGAGGCTCCTATCGTTCTTACCGGTAGTGCCATAGGTAGCACATTGGGACGTATGTTCAGGCTGAGCGGCAAACAGATGATGCTGCTGGTGGGATGCGGAGCCGCAGGTGCCGTGGCGGGAATCTTCAAGGCTCCCATAGCTGGACTGGTCTTTGTGCTGGAGGTGCTGATGATAGACCTTACCATGACCAGCTTGCTGCCGTTGCTTGTCAGTTGTGTGACGGCCGCTGCCCTTACCTTTGCCGTATCTGGTATTAATCCTATATTCGAGTTCCACCTTCAGGATGCCTTTATGGTAGAGCGACTTCCTGCCTATCTGGCATTGGGTGTAATGTGCGGCCTGGTAGCCCTATACTTCACCAGAACCATGAATATGCTGGAGGGCGTGTTCCGGAGGCTTCAGAACAGGTATAAGAAATTGGCCCTTGGAGCCGTAATGCTGAGCTTGCTCATTTATCTGTTCCCCTCGTTGTACGGTGAAGGTTATGATCTTATCGCCTTGTTGCTGAATGGCACAGGCGAGGCTGACTGGAATATGGCTATGGACCGTTCGCTCTTCTATGGCAGTGACTATCTGTTGGCATACCTTTTCCTGATAATCATCTTTAAGGTGTTTGCCTCTACGGCAACCAATGGTGGTGGAGGCTGTGGCGGTATCTTTGCTCCCAGTCTGTTCCTGGGCTGTATCTGTGGTTTTATCTTCTGCCGTTTGTGGAATATATATGATGTGCTGGGCTTCCAGATTCCAGAGCGTAACTTTGCCATGTTGGGAATGTGCGGCCTTATGAGTGGTGTTATGCATGCGCCGCTTACGGGTATCTTCCTGATAGCTGAGCTGACTGGTGGCTACCAGCTTTTCATGCCCCTGATGGTGGTGGCTGTTATGGCTTATCTGACCATTAAGGCATTCGAGCCTCACAGTATCTACGCTATGCGTCTGGCTCAGCGTGGCGAACTGCTTACGCATCATACAGACAAGGCTATCCTGACGCTGATGAGCATGGATAGCGTTATTCAGCATTATGATCATGTGCTCTATCCTGATATGACATTGGGCGATGTGGCTATTCAGGTCAGCAACAGCAAGAATCATGTGTTCCCCGTGGTGAATAAGCAGATGCAGTTTGTAGGGGCTGTATATCTGGATGATATCCGTCATCTTATCTTCCGCACAGAACTGTATCGCCAGTTCTCGGTTGCCCAGTTAATGAAAAAGCCGGAGGGAATGCTTACGGTGAACGATTCTATGGATGTCGTTGTTTCAACTTTCGACAGAACACATGCCTGGACTCTTCCTGTAGTAGACGAAGAGGGCCTTTTCATCGGCTTTATCCGTAAGAGTTCTGTGCTGACGGTCTATCGCCAGTTATTGGCGGATTTCTCTACAGACTAAAGTCTTCCCGATTCCAAAAGATATGGCTTCTGGCTATGATGCATAGCAAAAGCAGATAGACCAGTAATACTTGCCACCAGGCTGGGTGCAGATTGGATATAGTTGTGTATGGAATGTCGGCTACTGAATCTACAATCCGATTCTGCACTTTTATGGCTATTGTTAGCAGCCAAGCAAGGCATCCCGCAGGTATAACCAGTACAAGGAGTCCCAAATAAATAATTATGGTAGTGAGCGGAATCAGTACCACGCTGACAATAGCTCCTGTTAACGGTAGAGTATGGAAATAATAAATGCTCAGAGGTGCTGTCCCTAATTGGGCTACTATGGATAACAGTAATAGTTTGGCCACTTTGTTGCGTATTCCTAACTTCTCCTTTATCGGCTGATACAGTGTCAAAATGAAGAAAACGGCAACGAAGGAAAGCTGAAAGCCTATTTCGAAAAGCGCGTCGGGTTTGAAGAGCAGGATAGTCAAAGCGCTTACGGCCAATATGTGTAACGGGGGCGTATCGTCCTGTGCCAAGGTGGCTAAGGTGGCCAAAGAGAACATGATACAGGCCCTTACTAACGATATTGGCATTCCTGCTACAAAAGCATATCCCCAGATGACAAGTAGGATGGGGGGCAACCAGAACCACTTCCATTCGCTATAGCGGATGCGTCTGACAAAGAGCAGATACATGATTCCGTATATGATGCCCAGGTGCATGCCGCTAAGGGCTAAGAGATGTGAAGCACCCACTTGCGCATATTTCCTTCGTGTTTCCTTGCTCAGACCAGTCTTGTTGCCGAGAAGCAAAGCTGAACTTGTGGGAAGCGACTCCTCGCTGAGCCCTGCATCATGCAATCGCCTTGTCAAGGTCTCTTGCTGATCCTGTGCCTTCTGGAAAACAGCCTTGTAGTATTGGTTCTCGGATGGCATCTCTTTTTCCATTCCTATGCGACCCATTCCCAGTGTTATCCAGAAAAGAAAGAGTAGTGCATCGGCTATGTATGTCCTTTTGCGTAGTAGCATACTCAAAACCAAAAGGGCTACCGAGGCATATATAAAGTAAATGCTGGAGAATGAATTCCCCAGCACTATACCTATTATATATAAAGGCGTAGCCCAAATAAGGGGCTGTCTTATGATCATAAGCTGCTAAGTTGTGCGCAGGCGTCGGATGGGTTGGATGCCTTGAAGATATAATTTCCGGCAACCAGAACATCGGCACCGGCATCTTTCAGTAGCTTCCCAGTTTCTTGGTTTACACCACCGTCAATCTCTATCAGGGCCTTGCTTCCTGTCTCGTCAATCAGCTTGCGCAGTTCCTTCACTTTCTCTGTTGTGTGAGGGATGAATTTCTGACCACCGAAGCCAGGGTTAACACTCATGAGTAATACAAGGTCTACGTCTCTGATGATATCGCGTAATACATTTACAGGCGTGGCCGGGTTCAGGGTTACACCTGCCTTCATGCCGGCCTCGTGAATCTGACCTATCACACGATGCAGATGAGGGCAAGCCTCGTAATGCACATTCATGATGTAGGCTCCTAGATCTTTTACTTCCTGTACAAACTTCTCGGGCTGTACAATCATCAGGTGAACGTCAAGTGGTTTCTTGCATAGCTTTGCCACGTATTTCAGGACAGGAAATCCAAATGATATGTTGGGGACAAAGACGCCATCCATAATATCAAGGTGCAACCAGTCGGCAGTGCTCTGGTTGAACCATTCCATTTCGCTCTTCAGGTCAGCAAAGTCAGCCGATAATAGCGAGGGTGACACTATCATATTAATAGAGCTTTATGCTTGTTAGAAACTGAGGGCGATAAGCTCGCGCGAATTGACGGATACGTGCCAATACTGCGGCACTTGGTTGAATGTAAGGTAGAGGTAAAACTTGCTCCATAGGCACGATTCGGTATATTTTATTTGCTTACTGTCTTTACAAATAAAACGTACCGAACCGACAAAATATTGTGTGGAAAGTGATATTTTTATCCAACCAATGCCAGATTGTGCTCCTGGATCATTTTTCTGAGATTTATAAGCGCGTATCTCATACGGCCCAATGAGGTGTTGATGCTTACTCCTGTCTTCTCTGCAATCTCCTTAAAGCTGAGGTCTTCATAAAAACGCAGGATGATAACTTCGCGCTGGACTTCTGGCAGGTAATCAAGCATCTTCCTTATCTGGTCGGACTTCTGCTCCTCGATAATGCTTGTCTCGACAGCACCTTCGCTCAAACGTATGTCATTGAGAATGCTTGGTGTAAAATTCTCCTGGATAATCAGTTTTCCGGATTCTGTTTCACGCGATGAATCAATAATCAGATTGTGAGCTATACGGATAAGCCAAGCACTGAATTTGCCTGTTGTCTGATATTTGTGGCTGCGAATAGCTATAATGGCTCGTGTGAAGGTCTCCTGGAAGATATCATCAGTCTGCTCCTCTTCTTTAACAAGGAAGAGGATGTAGGAGTATACATAATTTTGATGACGCTGTAATAACTCGTCAAAAGCATTATCATTACCATTCTCATACAAATTTACCAACTCATAGTCGGTACATGTACTTAGATCTTTCATTACGCTTGTTTTAAAAGTTTCTGTGTAATGTTTTCTCTATAGGCAATAATAATTTTTATAGTTTATTTTCGAGTTTACTTTTGCAAAGGAAACACTTTTTAAGCAATCTACCAAATTTTTTGTCATTTTTTTTGTTATAATGTCCATCCTTCTATGTGTGCTCCACGTAAAAAGTCAGTAATCTGCATACGTTTCTTGCCAGAAATCTGCACTTCGGTCAGATAAAGATAACCGTCGGGCAAAGCTACGCGCAGGTACGTCTTATTATCCGTTTGCAAGGTGGGTTCTTTGACCTCAAGCGAAGCCATTTCTTTCTTGGTTCTGAAGATTTTCATCACCACTTCCTTGCCGTCCTGTGTGTGCAGGGTTGTCCATGCAGCAGGGTAGGGACTCAGACCTCTCACAAAGTTGTAAACCTGCTCTGTCGCGGTCCATCTGATTTCGCATGTCTCCTTGAAAATCTTTGGGGCAGGGCGCAGAGGCTCGTTTGTCATAAACTGCTCCTGATCAATGGCCTCGTCTTTTCCTTCGGCTATCAGGTCGACGGTCTTTTGTACCAAGGCGGCTCCTTGCATCATCATACGGTCATGGATGTCTTCCAGGCAATCCTCTTCGCCTATGGGGATGCGTTCCTGCAGGATGATACGCCCCGTATCTATATTCTCGTCCAGGAAGAAGGTGGTGATGCCCGTCTCCTTATCGCCATTGATGATAGCCCAGTTGATGGGAGCCGCACCACGATATTGCGGAAGCAGTGCTGCGTGCAGGTTAAAAGTTCCCAAGCGGGGCATTCCCCAAACCACCTGAGGTAGCATCCTGAAGGCAACAACAATCTGCAGGTCGGCCTTTAGGCTGCTCAGGGCCGTCAGGAACTCCTCGTCCTTTAGTTTCTCGGGTTGTAGCACGGGGATGTTATGGGCTACCGCATATTGCTTAACGGGACTTGACTGCAGCACGTCGTGGTGTCTTCCGATTGCCTTGTCGGGCATGGTAACAACGCCCACTACATTATATCCGTTGTCAACCAGATTTGCTAACGATGGAACGGCAAAGTCGGGTGTTCCCATAAACACAATTCTCAGGTCTTTCTTCATCCTATTCGAAATTTTCCTGCAAAGATAGTGTAAACCGAACGAAATGGCAAATTTATTTGAGCATTTCTGAGGTGCCGCCTATCTTCGAGATTTAGTCTCAAAGTCGCGATTAAATGAGAGAATTGCAAAATTTGCACTTACCAATCTTGGTTTTCTGCTCTGTCGCTTTTACTCTTAAAGTCATAATTAAGGTTTAGTTTTAATGTTAATAATGTTAATAATTTTACTTCCTAACTAGGGAGGAAATTTTCTTAAGTTAGCGCGCGTATTTCCTTCTTTATTTGGCACTGCAGCTGAATCTTAGTTGGGTTCCTAAATCCAATGCAAAGGTACGATGAAATTTTGAAATGTCAAAATAATTTGTGCATTATTTTTTTCAAATATTTGAAATTTTCTCTTGGGCACTACTTTAGCCCCGTATGGCGTAAATTTACAATTTACAATTTACATTTACAAAAGAGAGGGGGGG
>JAEEGK010025037.1_pt1 | contig 12302 bp, 1 predicted proteins | sample 8958771 | NCBI WGS metagenome assembly JAEEGK01 (sample SAMN16246547, study PRJNA631951) | gut metagenome | biome: gut microbiome; feature: rumen; material: SC-attached | host: Bos | place: Iran: Karaj | collected 2018-10 | reverse complement strand
TGGCTATCCCGTTGACTCACTGAAGGTTGTTGTTGTCGATGGTTCGTTCCACCCCGTTGACTCTGACCAGCTGTCATTCGAAATCGCTGCCCAGATGGCTTACAAGTCAGTCTGCGCTCAGGCTAAGCCCGTGCTGATGGAGCCCATCATGAAGCTCGAGGTTGTTACTCCTGAGGAGAACATGGGTGACGTTATCGGTGACCTGAACAAGCGTCGTGGTCAGGTTGAGGGTATGGAAGAGGCTCGCTCTGGTGCCCGTGTCGTTAAGGCTAAGGTGCCCCTGTCAGAGATGTTCGGTTATGTAACCGCTCTGCGTACCATCACTTCTGGTCGTGCTACCAGCTCTATGGAGTACAGCCACCACGCTCCTCTGTCTTCAGCTCTGGCTAAGGCCGTGCTCGAGGAGGTTAAGGGCCGTGCAGACCTCGTATAATTCTCGAGAGTAAATTCATACTCCACATAAAGGAACCTTCACTACGAAGTGCATCGTCTGTTGGCGAGCAACTTCCAGTGGAGGTTCTTTTTTTTGTATCCATTCTGCGTGTAAATGAATGTTTTTTGTGCTTTTTTCGAAAATAATTGCACAAACAGTTGCAAAGGTTATTTTTTTTTTGCAACTTTGCAAGCGTATTATGTGTGTACTCTCCCCAGCTTATCAATTTTGCTGGTGGTAAAACTTAAAAAGCAACTATAAATATTGATGATATGAATAAAGATTCTTTTATCCAGCAGTTGGTTAGGGCATCATGGCTCCGACTGATGCTTGTCTTGTTACCTGTCATGATGGCCATATTGCCTGCTACGGCATGGGCTGCCATCGGTGACGAATTAGACGAGGTAATAGTCGACGGAATGAACTACAAAGTGTTGCGCAATGCTGCCGACTGGGAAGTCTTCCGGAATATGGTTATGGCTTCTGCTAACGAAGATGACGTCAACGTCATTATGGGTGCTGACTTCACCATTACTACGATGGCAGGTGACGAAAATCATCACTTCAGGGGTATCTTCAACGGTAACGGACATACGCTGACCGTTGAGATTGACGACCCTAACAGGGAGAAATTAGCCGCTCCTTTCCATTATGCTACCGAAGCCACTTTCCAGGACTTACACATCAAGGGTAACGTCCATGGCGGCAAACACTCCGGAGGTATAGTAGGCCGTTGTGGAAAAGACGATAGAAATTGTCACATCACTTTCGAGAGGGTGTGGTGTTCAGTCAACGTCAACACCTACGATTACGGAGACGACTTAGGAAATTTCTGCGGTGGATTCATTGGACATGCCAAACAGAACATCATCCTGATGAAGGACTGTCGTTATGATGGTACCCTCCAGAACGGTCATGTGATGGAAGGCGATGGGAATAAAGCTGGTGCCTTCTTCGGATGGGGTGATCTTAAAGATAATGCGCTTGTTTACGAAGCACACCGTATCTACGATGCAGGTATTGCTATCAACACTAATTACAACATAGGTTATTATGCCGATGACGGTAATTGGTGCACTTGGGGACACGCGCCAAAGGGCTGTTCGAGCATTTACTCTGCCACCAAATGGTATGCCCTGTATGATAGCGAAGTCATCACCGACCAGGACGAAGTCGTCAGAAAGATGCATGAAGAAAAGATGGATACCTGGGTCATTGTTAACGGCAAGGCTGTTCCTGACATCAAGAAGTATTCAACAGATCCGTCCTTCGAATGCTACGACATGGTACCAGGTACGGCAGTGGGTGAAGAAGGTATGCTGAAGATTCCGTTCTCTTGCGACCAGGTAGTGAAATGGATTGACTACTGGTACATCGACGAGAATGGTAACAAAAAGGATATGCCTCGTCTGACGCTGCCCAAGAACAGCTATTCAGGTTTCCTGCTGGTGCCTGCCACAGAGGCGCATCGGGAGTTGCACATGAATGTGCGCCTGATGATAGACGAACTGGAATATACCTACGACCCCAAGAGCGATGCCGTGATGCACAATCCACGCCAGTTGAAGGCAACGTTGCTGAACTACTCGACGAACAAGCAGTTGGCAGATGCTGGCGCCATCCAGTTGCAGTGGACTACCAAGGAGCCGAAGTATAACGACGCGTTGGGTGGCGACCAGTTCGTTGTGCTGCGCTCGCTGACGGGTAAGGATGAAGATTTGAAGACGATAGGTTCAGTAGACCTTGAAGATAACGACTCTGTCTATTTTTATAAGGACTCTACGCTGGTCAAAGACCTCACGCAGGAGCTGATAGACAAGGGTATGGTGCAGGTGAAATACGTGGTAGCTCGTGCCTCTGCCCAGCAGCTTTGGGGACTTAGCAACAACCCCGCAACAGTAGCTGTCACCTACGACCTGGAATTCCCACACCTGTTGCGTATAGCCGACTACAACGCCCAGTGGCAAGACGAGACAGAACGTACGGTGAAGGTAACATGGGACTATGCCAACGACTACGGCGCCATGTGGGACAGTCGTGCCAAATACAGTATGCTCGTCAGTTCAGCCAATAGTGCCAAAGAACCCGTAGACTCTACCACCTACGTGTTGACAGCTGACGAGATGCAGGCGTGCAGCAAGGAATTGCCGCTCGTTCGCTCGTGCGTGGACTTCAAGATAGAATTCTTGGTGGAACGAGGTTCTTCGCCACTGCCCCTCGAGGCTCAGGGCGAGGTCTTCAAGATTGCTTCTGCCGAAGACTGGGAAGCCTTTGCCAATGCCGTGAAGGATGCCAAGGGTAGCAAAGATGTCAACGCCATGCTGATGGCTGACATCGCGGTGAGCACCCGAGTCGCCACGAAGCAGGAAGAGGCCTATCGTGGCATCTTCAACGGTAATGGTCATACCATCACCGCTACGATTGAGTCTGGCAGCGATCCGAATGTGGCCTTGTTTGGCTATGCTTCCACTTCCACCTTCCGCAACCTGCACGTGGCGGGTTCTTCCAAGAGCAGCAATAAGTTCCTGGCAGGTATGATTAGTACGCTGACAGAAGACTGTACCGTACTCATCGAGGGCTGTCGCGTGTCAGCAATCCTCACCAGCACGGTAACTGGCGACGCCACCATGGGTGGTTTCGTTGGTAATGCCAACTACGCCGCCTTGCTCACCCTGCGCAACTGTAAGTTCGATGGTAGCTTCGAAGGTGAGAACTGCAACAGCAACGGCGGTATGGTAGGATGGAGCAATAAGTTGGTGACCATCGAGAACTGTGTCTTTGCTCCCCAGCATATCGGTACCCAGTATGGCGACTGTGCCACATGGGCCCGCATCAGGGAACAGAGTGGCTTGACAGTCATCAACAGCTATTGCACAGAGTTGTTTGAAGAGCGCTATAAGGACGTCTTCTACATCAACTCTGCTGACGACTGGAACAGCTTTGTATCGACGTTAGCGTCAGCCAATGGCGAGGCACTCATCAACGTCATCATGACTGCTGACATCAGTGTTAACACCACCACGCCATCAAACGTCTACTGGAAAGGTACCTTCGATGGTAATGGTCATACGCTGAACGTGAACATCGACAAGCCAGGAGATATTTTTATCGCTCCATTCATCGGTGCTAAGAACTACACCATCAAGAACCTCCATGTGACAGGTACTGTCAATGGTGCCAAGCACTCGGCAGGCCTTGTCGCCAGTTCAGAGAATGATGGCAGTAGCGCGAATGTCATCAGCAACTGTCGTGTGTCAGTAAAGCTCACCATTGCAGATGACTATGCTGGCGGCTTTATAGGTCATGGTCATTCTTCGAACCACACCATCACCAACTGTCTGTTTGATGGTGAAATCGTCTGTACGTCGACAAGTGGAGCACCTTCTTTTGCTGGCGCCATCATCGGATGGGAAGACGGTGGTACGTCGAACGTGATCAAGAACTGTTTGGAGAATGGTACGTATGCCAATTTCGCCAATACGGCGATGAACTTCAATGCAGAAAATGGCGGTACTCCCTATGGTGTCAACGGTAATTGTTCTAACAACTGGGGCTACCACTACTGGAATGAGCTTAATGGCAACAATGCTATCAACATGACGGTAGCGAGCCTCATTGAGAATTTGGGCGCTGACTGGCAGGACATGGGTGGTGTGGCACTCCCCGTCCTGTATAGCGACCAGGCAGTCGCTACACGTTTTAGCGGCAGAACGAACGATGAGATTCTGGAACTGTTGGGTGGCTACTGGATGAAAGATGGCAATGGCAAGCTGATGCCATGCGTCGAGGACAGAAGACAGGCTGACGTCAGTCCTGCACCTTCCGACATGCCTACCTTCTATCATGAGAATAATGGACATATCGACAAGCAGTCGCTGACGATACGGGAGTTGCAGACCTCCACGCTGCTCACATGGTCCAATGTGGACGACGAGCCTGTTGACTACTACGAGGTATGGCGCCGTGAGGTGAATGCCGAAGAGGCTGAGTGCATCGCCCAAAATCTGACGGAGATGCAGTTTGAGGACAAGAAAACCTCGCCAGTTCATCAGTATGAGTATTACGTGCGTGGTGTGAACGACTGCGAGGGTACCAAGTTTGAGGACACCGAGAAGGTCATCGGCCACTGTGTGCAGACGGCTACCATATCGGGCTCCTTCCGCTTCAAGGACGGCACGGGTATTCCTGGCAAGGAAGTCACGACCACGCTGCCTGACGGTACCACCAAGACAGCCATCACTGACGAGAGTGGTAACTTCGTTATGAGCGACCTGCCCTATGTGGATGCCACGGAGACGAACTACAGGATAGCACCCAACGTGCCCGATTTCAGTGACTATAAGAATATCACCATCGGTACCTTGCCTGGCCAGAACGTGGTGAGCAATGTGGAGTTCGTCTTGGAGACAAGTGTCAGGTTCTCAGGCTATGTGCAGTATAGAGGTACCAGCATTCCCGTGCAGGGCGTGTCATTCAAGGTCGACGGCTACGAGGTACACAATGCTGAGGGTAAGGTGGTCACCGACCACGAGGGTAAGTTTACCTTCCACATGCTGAAGGGTCCGCACGACAGCATCCAGGCCATGAAGGACGGTCACGTGTTCTTCCATGATGGTTTCTACCACGAGACTGACGACGAGCTCGATACAGAGAAGGAATGTGCTTTCTATGAAGACCAGGCCAGCATATATTTCTACGATGATACCAAGGTGAAGCTGATTGGTCGTGTGGCTGGTGGTAAGGAGCAGGCCGCCATCCCTCTGGGCAACTCGCTGTCGAAGAACAACCTCGGCGACGACCTGCAAATCGTGATGGCTCTGGAGGGCGACAATGCCTCACGTCTGGTGTGGGACATCAAGGACAAGAGCAAGAAAGAACGTGACGAGGAGTTCACGCATCAGGCCCACGACAAGATGTATGAGTACAAGACGACAGTACATACCACCATCAACCGCAAGGTGGTGACTCCCGACGTACATACTGGTGAGTATGAAGTCCTTCTGCCCCCAGTGAAGTGGAAGATTCAGCAGATTACAGCCAAGGGCTATGCCACGCTGTTCCAGGACGGACAGGTGGGCGACGTCATTGACCTGAGTGACTCGCTGACGGCCCACTCAGACACCATCAAGGGTCTGTGGAAGAACGCTGAGCAAGCAGATGTGACGGAGGCCGTCGTCAACTATCATGCCCAGTACAACCGCATCTACCATTCGCCTGTCGTCATTGACTACAAGCAGATAGGCTTTGAGAAGTTCGACTTCTTTGGCGACCAGTACTACAACTTCAAGAACATTACTGGCGACAAGCAGAAGCTGGCGCTGGCCTATGCCGTCAAGAAGAACAACTGGCCCAAGGGCAAGAGAGACTCCCTGGAGACCAAGTACACCTTCGGCTACCCCGTATTCAGCATAGAACGCAAGTACCCCGTGAAGATTTCTGCTACGGAGCGCTACTACTATAACAACAATACGAAGAGCGACACCATCGATGTCATCCGCCTGTCGGGTGGAGAAGTGACCATCCAGAACGGCATGGTGAGCTCTATACATCGTGATGTCGTGGAGTTGGACAGCGTGGGTGAGGCTACCTACAATCTGGCGGCTGCCCAGCTGCCTTATCTGCTGACAGGTGTCGATGCCCTGCGCACAGTGACCATGACGCTGGAGATGGATGGCACACACTATGAGGCTATACCGCTTCGCGCATACATCTTAAACATTAGAGATATAAAGGGTGCCAAGGATATCATCAACCATTCAGTACCTCAGTTGGTTGATATCCTCCGCGACCCGCCTGGAGGAGCCTCAAAGGCTACCATCAGCAAGGGCTCAACATTGAAATATTCCTACCAGATGGATATGAACTGGAGTGCTGGCTTGTCGATGCACATCAGCGAAGGAACAGGCTTTAATAGCTTCCAGGGTTTCGTGGGAGCCCCCTTTGGTAGTGGTATCGTAGGTGGTTTCAACTACACCACATCCTCCAAGTTCGATATGACCTTCGACCTGGTATTCTCGGGCAGCGGTCAGCGAGCCTTCACATACACCATGACAGCTAATGAGGACATCTCTACCAGTGGTGAGAAGTCTATGGTGGGTGCCGATGCCGACCTGTATATTGGTTTGGAGCAGAACATTATCTTAAAGCGTGCTACTGCCATTCGTGCCATCCCTGACAGTACCTTCACACAAGCAAAAGGTCTGTTGGCTGCAGGACGCATGGTCGAGATAGCACAAGGCCAGGATGACCAAGGTCACAAGCTGCACCTGGTGCGCGACGAGGTTATTACCTATGGACCTAAGGTGACTTCCAACTTCGTACACTCACAGAAATACATCCTGACCCAACTGCTGCCGTCGCTGAAGAACCAGTGTCTTGCCCTGATGTTCACTGGCACTGAGAGCGAGGCACAGCTGCGTGCCAACGCCACAGGTCAGCCCGTCTATTATTCGAAGGTTAATCCCGACGACGAGAACTTCGGCTTTGAGTACGATATGAAAACTCCTTCAGGAAGTAAGGAACAGTTTGTCGACGAGGTGAAGCACTATAAGGAAATCATCGCAAAGTGGATGGAGATGATAGCCCAGAACGAGAAAGAGAAACTGGAAGCACGTGACCTGGTGCAGAACTTCAGCACTGATGGCGGCAGCTCTCTCAGCTATAGTGAGACCTTTACGAGCGACTACTCGAAGATGAGCTCGTATATCAGTCCCATCACGCCGATGACCAGTGAGTATTTCGACAATTTCCTGAAAGACGGTGCTACCAGCATCGTGGCTGCTGTAGGACCTACCGTTGCCAAGTTCCTTGCAAAGATATTGCAGGATAAAGGCGGCTCGCGTGATATAGCCACCACAAGGGATGATGAAAATAATATCACATCGATTGATTTCAAGTTGATAGGTGTGCAGACTTCCCTCAGCTTGACTCCTGCCGTGAACTTCAGTGTAACACCCAGACATTCCGAGGCGAAGTCGTACAGCCGCAAGGAGGGCTTTACCATTGGTATGGACAATAGGAGTCACCTGGACTTCGACGTCTATCGCGTGAAGACCGCCAGCACTGGTCTTGAGGGCTACGACGTCCACGACGTATTCCTCAGCGACAACTTCTACGAGCAGGTAGACTATGACGAGGACTATCTGAGGCGTGAGATGAAGTTGGAGGATGTCACCTACGCCCACAGCTTCGTCTATCGCACCCGTGCTGGTGCAACGTGTCGTCCTTGGGAGGGTGAGCGTGTCACCCAATTCTATAACCCTGGAACGATGTTGGACGAGCGCACCAAGAAGATTGAGAACCCCGTCATCACGATGGACAAGCAGAGCATCAGTGGAGTGCCCTTCGGCGAGGCTGCCCGCTTCAAGATTTATCTGACCAACGAGAGTGAACAGCCCGAGGCTGCCTATGCTTATTTTGACATCTACCAGAGTGAGCGCTCGAACCCCGACGGTGCCAAGATGATGATTGACGGCATGCCACTGACGGGTAACACCCGTACGGTAGAGGTCAAGCCTGGCGTGGTGACGGAAAAGACCTTAGAGGTCTATGCTGGCGAGAAGTTCGACTATGAAGGGCTGAAGATTGGCATCATCTCACAGGGTGACGTCAATACCTACCAGGAGGTGTCCTTCGACGTACACTACCTGCAGACGGCAGGAGCAGTGGCCATCACCACCCCTGGCGACAAGTGGATTATGAACTGTGACGCCCCGCAGGATGGTGACAAGGGATGGTATCTGCCCGTCATCATCAGTAACTTCGACAAGAACCAGCATAACTTTGACCATATCGAGTTCCAATATAAGGAGTCGACACGTGGTGACGACTACTGGACGAACCTCTGCGGCTACTATGCCGACTCTACACGCTATGCGGCTGCCAGCGGTACGAAGGAGATGATTCCTGAGAACGGCAATATCACTACCCGCTTCTTCGGTGAGGGCACGGTCATGGAGAAAGCCTATGATTTGAGAGCCGTACTGTTCTGCAGAAACGGCAACTCATTCCTGACCTATGAGTCAAAGATGCTCAGCGGCGTGAAGGACACACGTCGTCCGATGCTCTTTGGCATTCCCGAACCGAAGGATGCCGTTCTTGGCGTGGGTGAGAATGTCATCTTCAGCTTCTCAGAGGATATCGAGTACAACTACCTCCAGGAGACCACCAACTTCGAGGTGAAGGGCGAGACCAACGAGGCCGCCATCCAGGAAGCTCCCGCACTGAGGTTTGGCGGAAAAGGCTATGCTCAGAGTGAGGTGCGTCGTAACTTCGCAGACAAGAATGTGACCATCGAGGTGATGATCAAGCCTGACGAAGTAGATCGTGACATGCCTATCTTCTCGCATGGTTCCTATGGCAAGCAGCTACAGCTGTGGCTGACCAAGGAGAAACACCTGCGTGCAGTCGTTGACGACAAGGTGCTGGAGAGTGACTCCATCGTGAAGACCACTGCTTTCCAGCGTGTGGCATTGGTGCTGGACAACGATAATGAGAAGCTATACCTCTATAGTGAGCATCAGGATGCTGTGATGGAGGGCGTGACCTATAGCGGCAATGGTCCGCTGGTCTTTGGCTCTGCCATTCCGACAGGCAGTCCGCGTGCCTATTACGAGGGTCGCATGTTGCAGGGGCGTATATGGCATCGTGCCTTAGACCTCACCCTGCTGAATGCCTATGCCGACCACCTCTTGACAGGTTATGAGAAGGGACTGACTGACTACTATCCGATGAATGAGGGCAAGGGCGACTATGCCACCGACCTGGCACAAGGTGCCCACCTGACGCTCAAGGGAGCTACATGGACACTGCCAGAAGGTATGGCATTGAAGTTCGACAAGAATGCAGCCCCACAGGACGCTACGAAGAAGAAGGGTGTGCAGGTAAAGGCCGACTTCTTTACGCGCGACGACGAGCAGAACTATACCCTGATGTTCTGGTTCAGGACTGCCGAGGAGAGTGCTGCCTTGTTCTCTAACGGTTCTGGCCGTACTACCGATGTCGATGCCAAGAACAAGTTCTTCATCGGTATCGAGGACCATACACTGAAATATCGTACCAATGGTCGTGAGTATGAACTGGGCGACAATCTCTGCGACGACGCATGGCATCACTACGCCATGGCGGTGAACCGTATGCGCCAGGTGGCCAGCATCTATGTCGACAACGAGCTGAAGGCACAGTTCTCTACCGATTCCCTGGGAGGTATGACGGGTACCGACTTCTACTTTGGCAACATGGTATGGAAGGATGCCTCTGACAATACCAAGCTGCTCGAAGATAATGCCCTGACAGGATACATCGACGGCATAGCCCTGTTCCAGCAGGCGCTGCCCGTCTCGCTCATCAAGCGTTATTCCAACAAGTCACCTGGCGGTGCGGAGAAGGGTCTTCTCACCTATGTCGACTTTGAGCGTCAGGAGCTGCAGTCTTCCGGAGATCTGGCGCTGCAACCCTATGTGCTGAGCAAGGTGCAGAAGTTTGACGATAAAGGCAACCTCACTGATAAGCATGACACTATCTTCGTCGATTCTGTCAGCTACGTCATGGCACGTGTGGACCAGAAGGTAGGTGCTCCCGTACAGGCCTATGTAGAACTGAAACACCTGAATTTCAGCTTCGTGGGACGCAACAACCAGCTGCTGGTCAATGTCGATGAGTTGGATTCTCGCATCAACAAGAAGAGCATCTCCGTGACGGTGTCTGACATCCCCGACAAGAATGGTAACTTCATGGCGTCGCCAGTAACGGAGACCTTCTTCGTCAACCGCAATCCATTGAAGTGGATGACCAATCGCTATGACAGGACGCTGAAGGCTGGTGAGGAGCACACTCTAAGCCTGATTATCGTCAACGAGGGTGGGGCAGCACATACCTACACTATTGAGAACCTGCCACGCTGGATGACTGTCAATAAGACCAGCGACATCGTGGAGCCCCAGTCTAATGACAACTTGGAATTCACCATCAGCAAGGATGTCAATGTGGGTACCTATGACCAGATTGTCTATCTGACGGATGAGAACGGCCTCTCTGAGCCGCTGGCTATCAATATCGTCATCGAGGGTGAGAAACCCGACTGGACTGTCGATCCCGAAATGATGCGCTACACGATGAATGTGGTGGGACGGGTATATGTGGGTAATACCATCGTCACTGACTCACGCGACATCGTGGGTGTCTTCGATGCCAACAACCGCTGCATGGGTCGCACCAATGTGGAGTATGACAGTGAGACAGGGCAGAGCATGGTCTACCTGACTGTCTACGACAGTACGACGGTGGTTACACCGCTGTTCTTCCGTCTGTGGCACTATGCTACGGGCAAGACCATGCAGCTGACAACCTCTGTGCTGGTTAACTTCGTCAACCAGTCTATCATTGGTTCGATGGACAGTCCTGTCTTGATGATGGCCGATGACCTCTATGAGCAGGAAATCAACCTCAAGAGAGGCTGGAACTGGGTATCGTTCAACGTCAATAATGTCAGTCTCCAGCGTGTGTCAAGCTTCCTTGGCATGTTCCCATGGAAGGATGGCGACATCCTTACCGAGGACACGGAAGACCTGACGCTGGTCTACAAGAACGGTCAGTGGATGAGCAATACCAGTACGGATATCAGCGCTGTCGGACTGTCACAGAAGTATTGCTATCGCATCAAGGTTCAGGAAGACATAGATGTGTCGCTCTGGGGTACCAGCCTGAGGGATGAGAAACTCCGCACCATCGATGTCAAGAAGGGATGGAACAGCATAGGCTATACGCCAATGGTCAACCTGCCCATCGCCACCGCTCTGGCTGAGTATTACGATGAGGCCATGCCTGGCGATGTCATCAAGAACCAGCATGAGTTTGCCATCTTTGCCAGCGACGGCGCAGGAGGTGGCAAGTGGTCGGGCTCATTGAAGTATATGAAGCCTGGCGAGGGATATATGCTGCACCGTCTGAAGGACAGCAATACATCGTTCACCTATCCTTATTATGAACCTGGTGCCACATTCATCGATATAGGCTCTACTAAGCATAACGCTTCACGCTTTGCCATGACCATGACGGTAGTGGCTGAGGCTGTTGGGGTAGACCTCGAAGAGGGCGATCAGCTGGTAGCCTATGCCAACGGAGAGGTCGTAGGAAGTGAGACGCTGCAAGCAGACGGCGATAACCTGTTCTACCTCAGCATTGAGGGTGAGAACAACACACCGCTGTCGTTCGCCATTGAGCGTGGTGGTGAGATGATTGCTACTACGAGCGATGTGATGAACTATGAGGCCAACGCCATCAGTGGTTCGCCTGCCAAGCCTACGAAGATTAGCTTTGTGCAGATTGACCAGCTGCCACAGGATGGCTGGTACACACTGCAGGGCATCAAGTTGCAGCATGCTCCTACCAAGAGTGGCGTCTACATCTACAACGGACATAAACAGGTAATCAAGTAAATGACACTACGATGAAGACAATGAAGACATTGTAATCTATTAAAAAAACTTAAATAACACCTTGCTTCGGGCTGCAGAGATTGCATATATTATAAAATATGTGTACCTTTGCAGCCCGAAAACGATTGTCGCTGAGCAAATGACTCTTTAGCGGCATCTCCGTTTCACATTATCAAATTGTTTAATTTTTAAATTTTTATTATCGTGAGTCAGAAAATTCGTATCAAGCTGAAGAGCTACGACCACAAACTCGTAGACAAGTCAGCAGAGAAGATTGTGAAGGCCGTTAAGGCTACTGGTGCCATCATCAGCGGACCAATTCCCCTTCCCACCCACAAGCGTATCTACACCGTTAACCGCTCTACCTTCGTTAACAAGAAGAGCCGTGAGCAGTTCCAGCTGTCAGACTACAAGCGTCTGATCGACATCTACAG
>JAEEGK010025036.1_pt1 | contig 12302 bp, 9 predicted proteins | sample 8958771 | NCBI WGS metagenome assembly JAEEGK01 (sample SAMN16246547, study PRJNA631951) | gut metagenome | biome: gut microbiome; feature: rumen; material: SC-attached | host: Bos | place: Iran: Karaj | collected 2018-10 | reverse complement strand
GCCGCGCCCACCTTGTCCTACGACTTCAACCTCCAGATAGCCACCGCCCTGTTCTTCCTCGTCAACCTGTGCCTCGGCGTCATCGGCACCTTCTGGATGCAGACCAAGCGGCGCACGGAGGAGTCGGGCATCATGCGGGCCTTCGGCGCCACCCGTCGGCGCGTCATGCTGATGTTCCTTGCCGAGGGCTGGGTGATGGCCACCGTCAGCATGTTCATCGCCTGCGTGCTTTACCTCAACTACGTGAAGCTGGGCTTCGGCGAACTGTGCATCAGCCCCCACCAGCCCGGCACGCAGCCCGACCCCACATGGGTGGCCGATAAGCCGCTACACTTCCTCATCATCTCCGCCGTCGTGTACATCATTATACTGTGTACCGTCCTCATCGGCACCGCCATCCCCGCCGTGAAGATAGTCCGCGCAAGGATTACCGAGGCGTTAAGGGAGGAGTAGGATACGAAACAACAAATCATTAACAATAAAAACAAAAGAACAATGGAAACAGTAATCAAACTGAATGGGATCAACAAGATCTATCGTACCGACGAAGTGGAGACACAGGCGTTGGAGAATGTGAACCTCGAAGTGCGCAAGGGCGAGTTCCTGAGCATCATGGGACCGTCGGGCTGCGGCAAGTCGACGCTGCTCAACATCATGGGCCTGCTCGACGAACCGACGAGCGGACAGATAGAGCTGTGCGGACAGGTCATCGACCCGAAGCTGAGCGACAACCGACTGGCCGAGCTGAGGAACAAGACGCTGGGCTTCGTCTTCCAGTCGTTCCACCTCATCCCGACGCTCAACGTGATTGACAACGTCATGCTGCCGCTCGTCTATCGGGGTGTGCGCAGTAGCGAGCGCGTACGGCTGGCTAAAGAGGTGATTGCCCGTGTGGGATTGAGCCACCGTATGCGCCATCGCCCCACACAACTTTCCGGCGGACAGTGCCAGCGCGTGGCCATCGCCCGCGCCATCATCGGCAACCCCGAAATCCTCTTAGCCGACGAGCCCACTGGCAACCTCGACTCGAAGATGGGTGCCGAAATCATGGAACTGCTGCACAAGCTGAACAAGGAAGACGGCCGCACCATCGTCATGGTGACCCACAACGAGAAGCAGGCGGCAGAGACCGACCGCATCATCAAGTTCCTCGACGGACGGCAGGTCATGTGATTTACGATTTACTCATTTTCGATTTACGATTTATATGTTGAGTAGATTCATCCTGTTCCTGCGCCACGCTGTGGCGCTCATCCGCGAAGACAAGCTCTACTCCGCCATCTACATCGCGGGCACGGCGGTAGCCATCGCCTCGGCTATGGTGGTGGCCCTCATCCTGCACATACGCATGGGCAACATCTACCCCGAGAAGCACCGCGACCGCACGGTGTATGTGAAGAGCCATTTCAAGGATGGCGACTCTTTCGTAGGCTACTCCGGCTATTCGCCACTAGCCGTCGAGGAGATGTTCAGCCGCCTGAACTGTGCCGAGGTGGTCAGTGCCAACGTGAACGAAGAGTACATCTTTCACTTCAGCGCCTGTGAGGAGATAGGCAAGCCCGAAGTGCCGGTGACGGTGAAGTTCACCGACGCCAACTTCTACCGCCTCTACGACTTCCGGTTTGTCGACGGCCGCCCCTACACCGACGAGCAGCTTGAGCACGCCGAGAAGTGCGTCGTCATTACCGACGCGCTGGCCCGCCGCGTGTTCGGCACGACGGAGCACGTGGCGGGCCGTCAGCTGCAGCTCAACTTCCTGCCCTACCGCGTCGTGGGCGTGGTGCGCGAGGTCAGTCCGCTGCTGGAGTGGTCCTCGGCCGATGTCTACCTACCCTACACCGTAGGCGACTCCCGCGAGCACTGGCGCAGTTCCGAAGTGAGCTATGCCGGCGGCCTGATGGTGACGGTGCTGCTGAAGGAGGGCTGCACCTACCAGGTGCTGAAGGACGAGTTGGAGCCGCTGCGCGCAAAATATCTCTCGATGCTGCGGCAGGCGACGGGCCGGGACTACACCTTCGACATCGATGCCAAGCCGCACTGGGCCCGGACGCTCAACTTCGACCCTTCCTACGACATGACCACGGGCGACATGCTGCACAACCTGCAATATCCCGCCCTGCTCATGCTGCTGCTCCTGCTGCTGCCTTCCATCAACCTGAGCGGTCTGGTCAGCAACCGCATGGAGGCCCGCCGTGCCGAGATGGGCATCCGCAAGGCTTTCGGCGCCAAGCGGCGATGGCTGCTGCAGCAGGTGATTCACGAGAACCTCGTGCTGACGCTCCTGGGCGGCATCGCGGGCTATGGGCTCTCGTGGCTGTTCATCAGCGCCATGCGTAGCAACGCCATGTTCCTCACCATGTTCGGCCGCGATAACGTCCCCGTGGGCAGCGTGTCGCTGCAGCTTGACATGTTCTTTACGCCGACGCTCTTCCTCATTGCCTTCGCCTGCTGCGCCGTGCTCAACCTCATGGCCGCCCTCATTCCCGCCTGGTCGTCGCTGCGCAAGCCTATTGTTGAATCACTAAATCAGAAAAGATGAGCATGATACTGAAGAGTCTGTGGACTCACAAGAAGCAGAACGGCTGGATATTCGTCGAGATAGCCATCATCGCCTGCCTGGGCTGGTTCATCGTCGACTACCTCGTCGTCACGTTCTACGCCACCCACCTCTGCACACCGGCCGGCGAGTTCGAGAAAGACCATCTGTGCGTGGGCCAGATGGGTGTCATCCGTAGCGAGAGTGCCTCGGAGCAGATTGTCACCGACGAGGAAGCCCAGAGTGTCTACGTCATACGCGAAAAACTGGCCAGCCTGCCCGAGGTGGCGTCGGTCTGCCTTACGCCCGACTACCTTGGGGCCGACCTCAAGCGCTACAACTGGCGCACGCTGGCCCTGGCCGACGACACCACGCGCACCATCGGCTTCTCGCAGCTTTTCTACTACCAGAACGAACGGTTCTTCGAGACGCAGGGTCTCCGCGCCATCGAGGGCAGTCCCGACGCTGAGACGCTGTCACGGCAGATAGCCCCCGACGGCATCGTCGTCACCCGCAGCGTGGCGCGGATACTCTTCGGCCACGACCAGGTGGTGGGCAAGCGCGTGGCCATGGTGGACACCCGCTATGCCGACGGCAAGATTGTCCATGAGGTGGCGGGCTACCATATTATAGCCGGCGTGGTGGAGGACGTGAAGGGTGCCCCCAACGAGCGCTACCCCTACGTCGTCTTCTTTCCCCGCCCCGACAACAGTGCCAACCCTTACAGCAAACTGCTGGTGCGGCTGAAGTCCGATGCCGACGCCGAAGCCTTCGTGAGGCGCCTCACGCCGACGCTGACCAGCGACTACCGCGCAGGCGTCTGCGTGCTGAACAACCTGGAGACCTACCGGCAGCACTACGACAGTCAGGTGGCCCACGACTACCCGATGTACACCACGCTGGCCACCGTCCCCCTGGCGCTCTTCGCCGTCATCGTCGTGCTCGGCACGCTCGGCACCTTCTGGCTGCAGATACGCAAGCGCACCGAGGACATCGGCATCATGCGCAGCTTCGGCGCCAAGCGCCGCGACATCTTCTGGATGATTTGGGGCGAGGCGGCCATCCTCACCGTCCTGGCCTGCCTGGTGGGCTGTCTCGTCTGGTTCCAGTTCGCCATCCACTGGGACCTGCTCTCCAACGGCAACGCCTACGGCAGCTCCGGCCTCGAGCAAGACTGGGTGGTGCGGTTCTGGCCCCACTTCCTCATCGTCAGTGCCGTGCAGTGCCTGCTCCTGCTCGCCGTCGTCACCCTCGCTGTGATGGTGCCTACGTTCATTGCGATGTATAAACGACCTGTAGAAGCGCTACATCATGAATGATATAGTAGGTATAAAGTTCTTGCAGGTACGGGTAAAGTGCTGGAATACTCCGTTCTTTTTGTGTGAAAGGCCGGGGGTAAAGTTAAATCTACGTCATCGGATGCTAAAACTGTGCCAATGGATGATAAAACCACGACGTGAGATGATAAAACGACGTCACCGTTTTAACTTATTTGTTGCCTCGAAGTTCTTATTGATAATTCTTGCCACATTTGGCGTTCTTCCCATGGCCGCACAGACGGATACGCTCCGACTTACCCTCGACGAATGTATCACGATGGCGCGCCGACAGAGCATCGACGCCGCCGTGGCATTGGACGAACTGCGCTCGGCCTACTGGCAGTGGCGCAGCTACAAGGCCGACCTGCTACCGGAGGTGTCGCTGCAGGGCACGGCCCCGTCGTGGAACAAGCGCTACAGCTCCTATCAGCAGGCTGACGGCTCGCTGTCGTTCGTGCGCAACGACTACCTCGGACTGGACGGTGCGGTGAACATATCGCAGAAGCTGTGGCCAACGGGCGGCACCTTGTCTATAAAATCATCCCTCGACTACCTGCACCAGAGCGCCAACGCCTCCCCTTCGGGGGGAGGTCGGGAGGGGGCTAACCAGTTCATGTCGCTGCCCGTCGCCGTCACGCTCTCGCAGCCGCTCTTCAGCGTGAACCACCTGAAGTGGAACCGTCGCATAGAGCCGCTACGCTACCGCGAGGCGCAGGCGCGATTCCTCACCGAGACGGAGCAGGTGGCCATGCAGGCCATCAGCCTCTACTTCTCGTTGCTGCTGGCCGGCGAACAGGTGAACATTGCCCGCCAGAACCTGCAGACCGCCGAGAAACTCTATGAGGTGGCGCAGGCCAAGCGCCGTATGGGTACCATCAGTGAGAACGACGTGCTGCAACTGCGCCTCGACGTGCTCACCGCCCGCAGCGCCCTGACCAACAGCGAGAGCACCCGCCAGGCTCGCCAGTTCGCCCTCCGCTCATTCCTCGATATAGATTTACCCATTGAAGTCACAGAACCAAAGACCCACCCCCTGCAGACCCAGCAGACCCACCCCCAGCCCCTCCCTGTGAGGGAGGGGAGTAGTTACTTTCAGGGGGAGAATTCAGCGGATAGTCTATCTACTCCCCTCCCTCGCAGGGAGGGGCAGGGGGTGGGTCTTCTCTACGAGGATGTTCTCGCCCACGCCCTCGAGAACAACGCCCACGCCACCACCATGCGCCGCCGCCAGATGGAGGCCGACTATGCCGTCGCCTCGGCCCGTGCCAACCGCCAGAGCATCAACCTCTACGCCCAGCTCGGCTACACCGGCACGGGCGACAACATGAGCAGCGCCTACCGCAACCTGCTGAGCAACGAGGTCATTCAGGTAGGCATCACCGTGCCGTTGCTCGACTGGGGCAAGCGCAAGGGGCAGAGAAAGATGGCCGAGTCGAACCGCGACATCATCCAGGGCCAATTGCGCCAGCAGTCGCAGGACTTCCGTCAGAACATCTTCATCCTGACCGAGCAGTTCAACAACCAGGCAGAGCAGCTGCGCATCGCCTGCGAGGCCGACACCATCGCCCGCCGCCGCTACCACACCAACGTCGAGACGTTCAAGATAGGCAGCATCTCGACCCTCGAACTCTCTGATGCACAGAAGGCCAAGGACCAGGCCCGCATTGGCCGCATCCAGCAGCTCTTCAACTACTGGTACTATTACTATCAACTCCGCAGCATCGCCCTCTGGGACTTCGAGCGCGGCTGCGAACTGATAGAGACCCTCCCCCCGCCCCTCCCTGAGAGTGAGGGGAGTGGTTACCTTACAAGAATAAAAGAAAACAGTATTGCTATAGAATAATGAACAAGAAAACATCCAATCACGAACTATCTACTCCCCTCCCTCACAGGGAGGGGCAGGGGGAGGGTCAACTGGGTGGATCTGCCATGGACAGGCAGATTCCTGTCAGTGAACAGCGCCGGCGCAAACTCCGTCGCATCGCCATGGCCGTTGCCATCGCGGTAGCGGTACTCGGCGCAGGTGTCTGGCTCGGCACTCAGATGATGCCAACCTTGGACCGCAAGGCACTCATCATCTCCGAGGTGGACCGCGGCACCATCGATGTCAGCGTATCGGCCACGGGGCGCATCGTCCCCGCCTTCGAGGAAATCATTGTGTCGCCCATCAGCTCGAAGATTCTCGAGGTCTATGCCCATAGCGGCGACAGCGTGGACGTCGGCACGCCCCTGCTGCGCCTCGACTTGCAGTCCGCTGAGACCGACTACTCCAAGGCCCTCGACGAGCGCGAGATACGTCGCCAGCAGACCGCCCAACTGAAGGCCAACGTGGAGACGCAGCTCTCCGACCGCCGGATGCAGATTGAGGTGAAGGAGATGGAACTCTCGCAACTCGAAGCCCAACTGCGCAACGAACTCTACCTTGACAGCCTCGGCTCCGGTACCCGCGACCGTGTGCGTCAGGCCGAGACAACCTTAAAGACCGCCCAAATGCAACTCTCGCAACTGCGCCAGCAGTACCAGAACGAGCAGCGTGTGCGGCAGGCCGACCTCCGTATGCAGCAACTCCAGAACGGCATCTTCGAGAAGGGACTCGACGAGAAGCGCCGCACCCTCGACGATGCCAAAATCCGCTCGCCGCGCCGTGCCACACTCACCTATATCAACAGCGAAGTGGGCAGCACCATCGGCGCAGGCCAGAAGATTGCCGTGGTCAGCGACCTGAGCCACTTCAAGGCCGAGTGTGAAATCTCCGACAGCCACAGCGAGCGCGTCCGCGTCGGCGGTGCCGTCATTCTGCGTATTGGCAAGGAGCGCCTCACGGGCATCATCAACACCGTAACGCCCCTGAGCCAGAGCGGTGCCATCACCTTCACTGTCGTGCCCGACAATATGTCGCACCCGCGCCTCCGTTCCGGCCTCAGAACGGAAGTCTTCGTTATCACCAGCATCAAGGACGACGTGCTCCGCATCCGCAACGGCTCCTTCTACAGCGGCCCCGGCGACTACACCCTCTTCGTCCTCGACGGCAACATGCTCCATCCCCGCCAAGTCCGCCTCGGCGAGTGTAACTATGACTATATCGAGGTCATCAGCGGCTTAGAATCTGGCGAGCAGGTCATCGTCAGCGACATGACGAAGTACAAAGGAAAGGAGAAACTGAAGGTGGAATAGGATAATTTTGTAAAAAACGTTAAACCATGTAATCTCTTTATGGTTTTGGCGTATATATTAGTGATGAAACAGCAAGACGAGAAAGATCAACAGATGATAGAACATGTGCTACGCGATGGTCGGCAGGCAGACTATGCTCTGTTGGTTGACAGCTATAGGACACGGCTCTTCGCCTTTGTTGCCACAATGGTGACATGCCGCGAAGATGCCGAGGAACTGACGCAGGACTGCTTCGTGAAAGCGTACACACAGTTGGCACAGTATGACTCGCAGCGCAGTTCGTTCTATACATGGCTTCGCAGTATCGCCTATCGGCTTTGTCTTGACCATATACGCCGGCATCCTGGCGTATGGTTTGAAACAGACGAGCTAACGCTACTGGCCATTTCTGACGACGAGGCCAACAGCGTGCTAGATACGGACGATGACCAGCGCATACAGTTGCTCGTTGAGGCCATCCACCGACTGCCGCCCACAGAGCGCCTGCTCATACAGCAGCATTACTTTGAGCAACAACCGCTCGCCGTAATAGCCGAAGTCACCGATACTGATGCCGGCACGCTGGCCACCCGTCTGCATCGCATACGCAAGAAACTCTATCAATACATCAAAACAAGAGAACATGGAAGATAAGAAATATAGCAAACTGAAAGCAGCCTTTGAGGCTACGCAGCCACAAGTGCCCGCTGACTTTACCAAGCGGGTGATGAAACGGATAGAGGAACAGACCTCTGTTCCGCACCCCAAGCGTCACCGCATGTGGTTCTACCCTACCATTGCCGCAGCCGCCAGTGTCCTGCTGCTTATCTCCTTTGGCATCGTTTCCAATAATCAAAATGATGAAGGAAACAACCTTGTGGTACAAACAGACACCACGATTGTCAGTCCACAAACAGGGGCTAAGGAAGTAGAGACTCTTCCGCAGGAGAAGAAAGAAAGTAAGGAGATGGCTGACACGGTGAAAAGGGTGAAAGAGATTCTTCACATGTCCAAGCCATCGAAACACTACATGGCGAAAGCAGAAACGACAGAAAGCACGCCAGAGCCTGAGTTCATGGATGCAACAGAACTTGCGGAAAAAGCCATCGCTGAGGAAATGAGACGTATGGAAATGGCAGTACAAATAAACGGCAGCCTTCAAACCGACTTCCAAAAGATGGCCAGAGAAATCCGCCAACGCGGTGAACATATGACCCAGCAAGTGGAAATGGCAATCAATAACGAGGAGTATTAATTTGTAACTAAATGACGAACAAGATATGAAAAAAATCACATTTACACTTTGTGCCACATTCATTGCCCTTAGCACGATGGCTCAGGTGACGCTTCAGGAGCGCATGCAAGGCAATCCGAAGATCGATAGTCTTGTGAGCGTAGTGCAGGCGCTGGGAGGCAGCGCACAAGTTTCCTATGACTATCACGGGAGACTCCACAAGACGGTCCACATCACCTGCCGACTGATGAACGACTTCCAGCCCACGCCACCTACGGGTGACCCCAAAAAGGACGCTCAGAACCTTAAGATAGACAGCATCCGAAAGGAGCAGAACGAGCGGACAAACGGGATATACAATGCTGTACGCAACACCAGTAAGTCGCTCACCGACGACGCCACGGAGAGCTACACATGGGAATACCACCGGGGCGGGGTGGACAGTGTGCGCTATACCATCGCGTTAGGAGAATATGAGAGTGGCGATACCCTCAGGACTTGGCAGCGCCAAAGAGAGGTGCTGTATGACGGTGCGCCCGAAATCATCACCTTCCGCTATGACCCTATGGCTGGCAACAACGAGAACCCATGGATACCCAAGGGGTTAGGTTTTTTCAGCTATGAGTACACGCCCGACAGTGTGGGTAGGCAGATGAAAGAGTTGGTGCCCTTCAATAAAGCGGCCTACACGGCCTTACTCCAGCCCATCCTAAAACAGCAGGGCATCGCCACCCGCCAGTTCAATGTCTATTGCGATACCACCTATACTTTCAAGGAGATGAAATGGAATGACAACGATGACTTCGTCATGCACCATAAAACGCTCACTCCCCTGCAGCCAAAGAGCGAGACGAAGGGAACCGTCTATACCATGCACTCCAGGGCACTGGCCGACTCGGTGCTAAGCCAACTGATACAGACGACATGGGCGTTCTTAGAGGACAATCCAGGCATCTGCTTCCGGTTCATGCCCCACACCACTTACGGACTTAGAACCATGAGCGAACTGTTCGAGAATCTCGACTACCGTAGAACTTTGGGCTTCTACCACATCTATCTTCACTGCATCGACGACCAGGAGTTCAACGTCATCATCGTCGAGGGCACGGGCGACATGATAGTGCCCATGGAGTGGCTCATTCTGAAGAGTTGGAAGAACGGCAAGGTGGTCTACGATAAGAAAAGGATGAAGAACATGACGCCCAAGCAAGCAAGGAACAGCACCTCCGGCCATCGCTTCACTCAAACCAGACAATACGAGCCCATCGACTAAAGCAAAATTATGAACAAGCAAACCATCATCACCATCCTGCTCGCCCTCGTCGCAGTGGCGGGGCAGGGGCAGAAACAAGTCGTATGGGAAAAGCCCTCGGCCTTTATGGGAGTATACAACTCCACGTTTGAAATCACCAAGGTGGAACTGAAACAAACGGAAACCGTACTGCATATCGTTGCCAACTACAGACCGAACGTTTGGATTCGCTTTGCCAAAGAGTCATTTGTGCAGACACCCGATGGCAAGAAGTACGCCATCACGAATGGGGAAAAGACCAACGAGCAGGAGTCAGACCTGCAACTCGACTCACTCTTCTGGATGCCTGAAAGTGGAAAAGCCAACTTGGCTCTTCACTTTAAGCCCGTGCCACTCGACACCAAAGAGATGGACTTCTCAGAAGGTGATGCTGACGGAGCCTTCCGGTTCTGGAATATCTGCGACGGCAAGACTAAGCAGAAGTTGGTATTGCCTGATGACTGGAAGAGTGTAAAGTACGCCAAAGACGAAACTTTGCCCGTTGCTAAGATAAATAAAGGTGTAGCAACGATCAATGTAAAGATGCTGGGATATAAACCTGGTATGAAACTGGAATTCTATGTGGGTGGCTTCAAGCCATTAGGCTCTACGGAGTCTTTCTCCAAGTTCTTCTCATTTGCTGACGATGGCACCCTGAAGGTTGAGATTCCCTTGTGGCTGGCTCGCGAGGTAACTGTCGGTGTTCAAGGTTTGGCCTATAGCAACATCATCATTGCCCCAGGGCAAGAGACTGATATTCTAATGAAGATTACCTCTGACAAGAAACCGTTCGTGGCTTTCAAAGGCTATCTTGCCAAAACCAATAGGGATTTGGCGGCTGCATATGATGAGGATTACGGGGACGACACGACAGTATTCCTGAAAGTCAAGGAATGCCAAACCAAGGAAAAACGCCTGATGTGCCTGACGGACATTTTTGACAAGCGCATTGCTGCTTTCATGAAAACGAAATACACCACTGCTACCAAAGATTTGCTCTGCATGATAGCAGAGGCTGACTACATCGAATGGACACGCCAGTTTGCAAACACATACTGCCAATACAAGGTAGATGAAGACGGCACCGTCTATATGACCAATGAGAATTACGAAGAAAACTACAAGAAGTGCATAGACATGCTTCCTCTTTCAGCGGACGAACTTGCCTACAATTGGAAATTCCTGAACGAACCTGGTTCTCCATGCAGCTCAGCATTCTGGCAAGTCGTTCTGGATGTCTATGACAAGAAAGCACAAGAAAAGAATGCTTACAACTCGATTCTTCGAGCAATACCATTGCTTCTTGAGAGTGAAAATGTTAAAGAAGAGGACATCAAAAACTTGCCTTTTGAAGATTGCAAGGCCGTCATCCTTGATTATCGAGCCAAACAGCAGCGTGTAGCCCTGCAACTGGCAAGTCAGGAGGACGTGTTCTATAAGAAGTACGACGACGTGGCCCCAGAGGACATCCTACAGACCATCATCGACAAGTATAAGGGCAAAGCCGTGCTCATCGACATCTGGGCTACATGGTGTGGTCCTTGTCGGGCCGGACACAAAGCTATGGTACCCATGAAGGAGCAGATGAAGGGACAGAACGTCCAGTTTGTCTATATCACCTCGCCCTCTTCGCCTCTGTCCACTTGGCAGGAGATGATTAAGGATATTGATGGTGACCACTACTACCTGACAAATGAGCAATACGGTTACATCCTCCAAAAGTACGAGTCAGAAGGCATCCCCACTTACGCCATCTACAACGCCAAGGGCGAACAGACCTACAAGAGCATCGGTTTTCCTGGCCCAGACACAATTAAGAATGAAATAGAAAAAGCACAGAAATAAAGTATGAACAAGAAAACCGTCATCACCATCCTGCTCGCCCTCATCGCAACGACGGGGCTGGCAAAGACATTCAAGACCATCAAGAACCCCGTGGCAATGGCCTGCGTGAATGTGGCGAACGGTGAGCTGAAAGCTCGCGAAGTTATCTTCAGAGACACAGCAACCACAGTACATTTCACAATGGAGTACTCCAAGGGACAGAGTTTCCAATTTGTCTCATCATCCTATCTCATGGACGAGGACGGCAACCGCTACCCGTTGCACTCTGCCGAGGGACTGAAACTCAACACATGGGTGCAGTCGCCAGAGAATGGAATCACCGAGTTTACCATGCATTTCGAACCTTTGCCGAAGAAGATGCAGATATTCGACTTCATCGAGGGCGACGGAACCAGAGCATTCAAACTGTTAGGCATCCACGATAAGAAGGCAAAACTGAAAGTACCTACGATGCAGGAATTGACTGAGGCAAATCCGTGGACAGTACCCGAGGACTGGTTCAAGACCGACACCATCACCGTAAAAGGCCGCATCGAGGGCTACGACGCCGAGCAGTTCGGTTTCACGTCGTTGGAATGCTTTTTCCAGAATGTTTTTGAGAAAGACGATGCAACGCTGGTACTCGACATCGCGCCCGACGGAACATTCTATAAGAAGTTCCAGGCCGGTTACCCCATCTGTCAGCGGTTCTACACATTGGAGTCGAAGGTGGGCTTCGGTGAAATACCATTCTTCGCCCGCCCCGGTGAGACCATCGACATCACCGTGCGCAAAGATGCTGGAGACAGGTACGTCTGTGTCTATAACAACGGCAGCAGCAGCGACGCTGCCCGCTGGCTCCGCACACGTGACGAGATTACCGACGTCCTTTTCCCTTTGATGCTCTTCGAAGGCTCTTTTGACGAAGGAAACGTCCTCGCCGAC
>JAEEGK010025031.1_pt1 | contig 12305 bp, 10 predicted proteins | sample 8958771 | NCBI WGS metagenome assembly JAEEGK01 (sample SAMN16246547, study PRJNA631951) | gut metagenome | biome: gut microbiome; feature: rumen; material: SC-attached | host: Bos | place: Iran: Karaj | collected 2018-10 | reverse complement strand
CATTCCGCCGTAAGTGTCAACGATGATCTTCCTGCCGGTGAGCCCTGTGTCCGCAACGGGACCACCGAGAACGAATTTGCCGGTCGGATTTACGAATATCTCGGTCTTGTCGTGCAGAAGATGAGCCGGGATCACAGGTTTGATGACCGTATTTATAATAGTTTCCCTGATGGTGTCGTAGGCTGCTTCCTCTTTGTGCTGAGTGCTTACGACGATTTTATCTACCGCTACCGGAGTGTCGTTTTCATAACGGACGGAGACCTGAGTTTTTCCGTCGGGAAGAACAAAGGGGGCTTCACCGCTCTTTCTGACGGCAGCGAGTCTGAATGCAAGCTGGTGGGCAAGATTGATCGGAGTCGGCATGAAATCTTCGTTTTCGTCTGTCGCGTAGCCGAACATGAGCCCCTGGTCGCCTGCTCCCTGCTCTTTGAAAAGTCCTTCGCCTGCGTTGACGCCCTGGGCGATGTCGGGAGACTGCTTGTCGATAGTCGAAAGGACGCCGCATGTGTGGCCGTCAAAGCCGCAGGTCCTCGTATCCTGATAGCCGATCTCCATGATCGTGTTGCGGACTATTTCGGGAATATCAACATAGGTGTCTGTCGTGATTTCGCCGCCTACAACGACGAGTCCTGTCGTGACAAATGTCTCGCATGCGACTCTTGCAAGTCTGTCGCGCTCTAAAATTGCATCAAGAATGGCATCCGAAACCTGATCGGCGACTTTGTCCGGATGTCCTTCCGTAACTGACTCAGATGTGAAAAGATAAGGCCTTGACATAAATACCTCCAAAAAACACAAAAACCCCCTCTTTTGAGGAGAGGGGGCGTAAAATCGAGAAACCGTATATAAAAATTATCTCTTCGAGAACTGGTATCTTGCTCTTGCGGAACGAAGACCGTATTTCTTTCTCTCTTTCATTCTTGCATCTCTTCTCAGGAATCCTTCCTTTTTAAGAGCTGGTCTCATTTCCGGATCGTATTCAACGAGAGCTTTTGAAATGCCGTGTCTTACTGCTTCTGCCTGAGCGCAGATCCCGCCGCCGCAAACCGTGACGAGGATGTCGAATTTGCCCTGCGTCTTGGTGATAGCGAGAGGAGCATCGATCTTAATAATGTTGCTGTCAGTGTAGAAATAATCTTTGGTGTTTTTGCCGTTGACAACGATTTCACCTTTTCCCGGTCTCAAAAAAACTCTTGCGACTGCTGTTTTTCTTTTGCCGGTAGCGTACCACTGTTCCATACTTTATCTCCAAATAGTTAAATTTTTTCCACTTTTCCGGTTACGTCAACTCTGAGCTTGGTCGGCTGCTGAGCTGTGTGGGCATGTTCGTTTCCTGCGAAGATCTTGAGCTTGGTCATGATCTGGTTAGCAAGTTTGTTCTTCGGCATCATTCCTTTTACCGCGTGAAGAATGAGGTAATCGGGATGTTTCTGGATCATTTCAGCTGCCGTAAGCGATTTCATACCGCTCTGATAACCTGAATAATGGTAATAATTCTTTTCAGTAAATTTGCTGCCGGTAAGGTCGATCTTCTCGGCATTCGTGATAACTACATAGTCACCGCAGTCAACGCTCGGCGTGTAGTCAGCTTTTGTTTTTCCGCGAAGGATGTTTGCAACGGCTGTTGCAAGTCTTCCGAGTCTGACGCCCGTTGCGTCGATCTCGAACCATTCTCTTTTAACGTCTTCTTTTCTTTTGTATTTTGTCAATTCCATGACACTCTTCCTCATGTCAGTTACCAAAAAAGCGACAGTATATTACGCGACTAAACTCTAAAGTCAAGAAAAAAGTGTGATTTTTGAGAATTTTTTAATGATTACGGTGCATTGACTTCCAAAATCGCCGCACTGCAGGCTTGCAGGGGAGAGAAAAGGTAAAAAGTTGCCATTTTCCGGAGGATCCCTAAAATTCGTTGATTTTTTGCAGGTTTGTTGTTTTTTGAGGTGAGATCATGAAAAAATTCTGTTTGATATTTGTTGTTCTTTCACTTTTTGTCTTTGCGGGTTGCGGAAGCTCAAAAAGCGAAACCAAAAACGACGACAAAACTGATCCCGGCGAAACCGTGAACGATGATGATCCGACTGACAGTGCTCCATCATCAGACGACAGCGACACGACTCCCGACACGAGCGATCCGGCATCAGACGACGAGAGCGACACGGCTCCCGACACGAGTGATCCGGCATCGGATGAAGACAAAAACGACACGGCTCCCGGCGACGATGCCGATCCTGCTCCCGACGGCGGCGATACGGCTGATGATTCCGATACTGATCCGGCACCGGACGAAGATGCCGACACGGCTCCCGCTCTTCCTGAATGCAAAGGCGCCTCAAGTGTTTTCCCGTGCAAGGATGCGGCGACCGGCTATATCTGGTCATCAAAATCCAACGGCAGCATTAAAGGGATCAATGCTGCGGAATACTGCGAAAACAACACTGAAGGCGGCCTCAGCTGGAAGCTGCCGGATATCGATGAGATCAGGACTCTGGTCAAAGGCTGCGAAAACACAAAGACTGGCGGCGAATGCCAGATCGGCAGGAAAAACGGCAAACTTTCGCAGAATTACTGGTCTTCAAAATGTTACTGCTCTGACGATGCGTTTGATGAAGGTATATACAGCATTTTCGGCGATACTGAAAACTGGTTCTGGTCGTCATCGCTCCGCGTCGAGGACAGCAGTATGTGGAGCATAGACTTCCATCAGGCACGCGTGACCGCGGAAGATCCCGCGGCAAAGGCTTATGTCCGCTGCGTCGTGAACGAAGAATATGACGGCGGAACGATTTCTGAATGCAGTAAGGAGACGAGTTCGATCCTGTGCAAAGATTCGGCTACCGGCTACATCTGGTCGGAAAAGTCAGAAAAGATGAAGTGGGAAGACAAGACTGATCCCGAAAATGTGATCTATCCGCCGGCTGATTACTGCGAAGGCTTGAATACATCGAGCTACGGAGGGTTCAGCAGCGGATGGCGTCTGCCGACGATCAGCGAACTCAGGACACTCATTCAAAACTGCCAGGCTACACAGATGCCGCCTGCCGGAAACGATCCCTGCCTTGTCCGCGAAGACAGCAGCGCCAACTGTCTGGCTTATGCGGACTGCTGGACTGAAAGCTCATGCAACTCATGCACTTTTGAGACGACCGGTATTTACAGTAAATTGGGTGATATAGAATATTTGTGGTCTTCTTCTTCCAGTCAGGCAAACAACACGGATCTGGCATGGTGTATACTGTTCTCCCACGGATCGGTGCTCGGCCTGACTAAAGGTAACAGATTTTTTGTCCGCTGTGTAAGGGATGCGGAATAAGGCATGTTCCGCGCCTGAATATTACCGCAGAAGAGATCGGATCTCTCAAAGGGATCGAGATCAACTACGAAGGCAAAAACCATACTGCTTACTTCGAGATAAAATAAAAATCTGAAAGACTTCAATCTCGAGCACACTCCTTCCATGCTAATACGAAACTCGTAAAAAATGTGTTGCAAAATTTATAAAAAGTATTATGATTAAAATCTCGAAAGTTCCCTGATATTCTTGAATTTTTAGTTCTGTCATTTGTTAACCATATTTTGGAGGCTGATCATGACTAAGAAATCATTTCTGACACTTGTTTCAGTTGTTGCACTTGTTTTCATGCTTACAGGTTGTGGAAACAACAAAAAAGAATCTGTTAAACCCGACACTGGCGACACAGAAGTTGTTGCTGATACCGATCCGACGGACACAGAAGTCGTTCCTGACGAAGATCTGACTGATTTAATCTCTCAAAAGTATCCGGAAGAATTTACCGCTTATTTTTATGATTCTTTTGTGCCGAACAATATCGTGGAACAGCTTTTTGGGGTGAAAATAGAGGGGGAAGGCGAAGGTATGCACAAAGATGCTCGTATTATCTTGCATAAAAGGGCCAAAAGCATCCAAGTTGTCATGAATAGAGAAATGAGTTTTTTCGTAAGTGAACAAGAATTGGAAGGGACGATTGATGAGAAATTCAACGAAGCAAAAAATATGGCAGAAGCTCTTACTTTACTACAACTTAAAAGTGATGAAATAGCAAGAGATACAAACGAGGATTTTGAGGTCGAAGGAAATGTAGAATCCCTCGACCAAACGAGAGGTTCCGTTACTTTTGTCTTCAGACCTGTGATTAACGGAATTCTAATATTTTCTGCAAGCATAGAAATTGAATATGATGCCGAAGGATTTTATCAATTGCGTTCTAATGTTCCTTATTCTGTATCGGAAATAAGAAGAAGTGCAATCAAATCCGAAGAACAGGTGGAAGAAGAAATATATTCTGCGTTAGGGAAAAAAGAAGACAAAATCATAGCTTATGTTTTGAATGAAGAAGGAGAATTTATTTTATCTGCTGTGACGAAAGATGATGCAAACAGCACATTTTTAACAATTTCATTGGAGGCTGATCATGACTAAGAAATTATTTTTTACCGTAATTTTAGCAGTTTTTATGTTTTTAGGTTGTGGAAGCAATGATTCCTGTGCGACCACGCATTCTTATGGTGTAAACTCGTTGACAAGAAAAGAGTCTGCTGAAATATGCTATGAAAAGATTGCCGGGAGCAGTTGTTACAGCAATTATTCTTCAGAACAGGTTGAAAGCATTATTCATGGTTGGCAGGACAAAAAATTTGTGTTTCATAAAGATAGTTGTAAAGACTCGAAAAATCTGGACAAAGCTGTTGAATGCCCCGATTTTATTCCTGATTTTTTCAAATTTTCAACGCTTGAAGGTTGTGAGATTTACACTGTAGATCCTGATACCAAATGTGATGCTCCGTGCTATGATTTATATTTTTCCACAAACGACAGGTATTTTCCAAAAGCGTTTTTCCAAGAATTCGGCGAGAAATACATAAATTCCGTGAGCAGTGACGGATTGGCAAAATTCTCTTCTACTATTGAGCTGAACGGTTCAACAAGTGCTTCTTTCGTCTGGTCAGAAAAGGCTGAAGACGGCACTGAGATTGAAAAGGGGGTAAGAGTTTATATGGAAGTTATTGATCCGAGTGCCGTCGAAGAGGAGCCTGTCCCCAGCGAAGATGCCGATATTGAAATTTCAGACAAGGATGAAGAATAATTGGAGGCTGATCATGAATGAGAAACTTTTGATTTTTATCGCAATGCTTGCGCTTGCGATGACACTTTTTGCTGAAACTCTTGACTGTCAGTCAGAACTCGGAAGATGTATGTATGAACTTTTAGACGATTCATTCACGAAAGAGTGCTTCTGCCTCGACGGAATCGGAACCAGTGAAATGGAAACGCCTTCTGAAGACGGAACTTTTGATTTTACTCTGCCGACAAAAGAAGAGTGTCTGGCAGAAATTGAAAACATCTGCAAAAATGCAGGAACCAAATGTAAAAACGAATCAGGATCGTGCTCAGTAAAACGTAACGGTGACTACGAATGCTATTGCGACTATGTTGACGGTAAAAAAACCGGAAACGGGTATTTCGGCCAGGAAGGATGCACCGCTGTTTTGGAGAAAGAATGCGGAACAGGACTCCCGACTCCAAGAAAAGTCTGCCAGGAAGAAATTCTCAATGAGTGTGTTTCCTATTTCAAAAGAATAAAGAACAATTGTTCCAAAGAACCCGTCAACATTGAAGAAATTCTCGATACTCCGATTGATGCTTCCGATTATTCGACAGAATCAGCTGTAACGGCGCATGAATTCGCGGATTGCTGCCGCTCCGAATATTGGAGAAACGAATATAAAAGGGAGTCAGACTGCATTGAAACCTTTGATTCATGTGAAGACCACGAGTGCTGCGAATGTACTATCCAAGTAGGCGGCGATGCTGCAAATACTGAAGCTCCGACCGACGGTGCAGCTAAAGAAGACACTGCTGACGGCGATTCCGCAACTCCCGCAACCGATTCTGAAGCTCCTGCAGAAAACAAAGAAAATAGCAAATCCGACGGCTGCTCGATGCTGTTTGTCTAAAATTTTCAGCGGCTCTTCGGAGCCGCTTTTTTTTGCTTTTTTTGCATACCGCAATCTTCATTTTCACTATTGAGCAAATTTAAAAAGGCATATAATATTGCGTTTTTTGCTCTAACAAGTTTGGAGGAAACTATGAAAAAGTTTTTTATTATTTTCGTAATTTTTGCTCTTGTTTTCCTTGTCGGCTGCGGAAACAACAAAAACAAAGAAGAATCTGAAAAACCTGACAGCGACATGGACACCGCAAGCATTCCTGACACAGATCCGGCTGATACAGGCGACACAGAAGCTGCTCCTGATGAAGAGCCGGCAGAAGTTGAAGACACTGAAATCGTTCCAGATTCAGATCCTACAGAAACTGACGATTCAGAATCCTGGACTGTTACACAAGATGGCTGCACGATAAAATCATCTTTCGGGACACATTCTGCGAAAAGAGAGCTTTCTCAAACCTGTATTCAAAAAATTACCGAAGCTAAATCTGCAACCTGCACATGGGATTACAAAAACGAAGAAGAAACTTCCAAGCATATCGAATATTTGCAGAAAATTGAAATCACTTTCGGTAATGAATGCAAGGAACAGGACAAAACCGTGGAATGTCCTGATTTTATTCCTGAATCCTTGAAGTTTATAAATCTTTCCGGCTGCGATGTCTATAGTGCTGATCCGGATACTGATTGCGAAGTTCAGTGCGCTGATCTGTATTTCCAGACCGACGACGATGTTTTCCACACTGTCTATGTAGGTGCTACAGGTGCTGAGGTCGGAAATGAAGCTTTTATAAGATCATCAGATGTAATCACAGAAGCATCTTTCAGCTCGACGCTGAAAGTCGGTTCAAACAATGCAGTTTTCAGATGGTCTGAAAAAGCAGAAGACGGCACTGAAACCGAGAAAGCGGTATCAGTAGAAATGGTTGTTAAGTAACATCAGCGACGAACCTATCGCAAGCCCGATCGTTCAGGCTTATGACGCGGCAGTCGTTTTCAACCAGCCTTCGCTTGAAAAATTCGAGTCGAAAGTAAAACCCGGCGGCGTTCTCGTCTGGGAAAGCTCCACGATCAAAAAGCACCCGACCCCGCTCTGGAATTTTTACCCTGAAAGAAGCATTTTTTGTTCTTAAAAATGTCGAAATTTGCATAAAAAATGGTAAAATGCCGCGTTTTTGAGTTTTTGAGACGGAGCGCCATGAGCGAACTTCTTGAGCCGGTAAAGGCGAATCTCACGATTTCGGTAATGTTCAGAGACGGGACGCTGCTTGAGGAAATACGCAGCATCCTCGAAAAAAAATATGGAAAAACCGACGCAGTTTCAGAGGTTTACGATTTTTCATCGATATCGCCGTACTACGATCCGGAGATGGGAAGCGGCATAAAGAAGATCGTTTTCAGTTTCAAGGAGCCCGTCCCGCGCGATCTTCTCAAGGATGTCAAACTTTTCTGCGCCGGACTTGAAAAAAAATATTCGGATAACGGGAACAGGCTTGTAAACCTTGATCCCGGCCTGGTCACACTTGAAAATTTCATTCTGGCGACAGGAAAAAACTACAGCCACAGAATATATCTCGGAAGCGGTGTCTTTGCCGAAGTTACGCTCATGTTCGGCAAAAAAAACGCCGTGAAGGAGCTTCCGTGGAGTTATCGCGATTATCTTTACGAACCTGCGCGTTCATTTCTGCTCGAAGTCCGTGAACTGTACCGGGCAAAAAGGGCTGCGCTTTTGAAAAATATGGAGAATTGAATTGAATCTCATCGTTTTTCCGCTCAAACACGAAAACCCTTTTCCAAACAAGGTCTCAACAGGTTCCGTCACAAAGATCCACGACAATCTGATGCTTCTCTGCTCCGGAATGGGAAGTTCCGGCGTCCTCACTTTAGGCAGAACCCTTGCGGAATATCCCGAAATAAAGACCGTGTGCGAGTTCGGCACCGCGGCATCGGTTTCAAAAGGAGTTGTCGGGGAGATCTACGAATGCACCACTTTCTGCGACTTCAACGGCGGGATAATCGCATCGGCGCAGAGCTTTACCGACCTTCCGACCGCGGCCGTAACAGGTGACGACAGGCTTTACACGGGCGACGGATACGACTGGGCCGACCTCCTTGAAATGCCGCTTCTCTACACGATGGAGACTTTGCGTTTTCGCAACATAACCCTTGAATTTAAAAAGCATTTTTTCTCAATACGCCTTGCCTCCGACATGGGAGACGGCAACATCCGGGAACAAGTGGTGCAGGAACTCTGCAAAGCAAAAAAGCAGATCCGCGGGATATTTTCCGCTTTTGAAAACCTTTCCGTCTAAGGGGCCTTATGTCCGAAGAGCGCAGATTCAGGATCTACAGAAGCAATAAACTCGAGAACTTTCTGACAGACGTGTGCCTGATCATAGAAAGGCTTGCGAAAGGAGCTCCGCTGCAGAAAAAGAGCATCGTCATCCAAAGCAACGGAATGGCGCGCTGGCTCACGCTGAAAGCCGCTTCGATACACGGAGCTTTCGCCAATTTCGACTTTGTCGAACCCGATACCTTCCTCAGGACTTTCGCCGTGGAACATCTCGGGATAGAGCCTGACTCGTTCTACAACAAGAAAAAGGCCGAATGGGCGCTTTATTCGCTGCTCAGAAGCGAAAAGAACTCTCCTGCGGCATCGTATATCGGAAACAACGATTCCCGCGCTTTCAGGTTCAGCATGATCCTTGCCGACCTTTTCGAGCAGTATTTCGTCTACCGTCCGAAAATGATGGAATGCTGGCAGGCCGGAAGGACCATGACCGACGACCCGAACGAATCATGGCAGTTCGAAATATTCCGCAGACTCGCGGAAAAGATGGCGGTACGCGGCTTTGCGCAGCTCTTTAACGAAAAATGCAAAAGCGCACCGCAAGACAGCTCCTACCCGAAAGAGCTCATTCTGTTCGGCATCTCGATAATGAACAGATATCAGCTCAACATGTTCCTCAACCTTTCCCGCCTTTTCCCGATCCACCTTTTTGCGGTCACTCCGAGCAGGGAGTTCCTTGATTCGGCCTCGAAGAAAAAGGGGGATTTTGAGGACGCACCCGAGGAAAGCGGGTTTTCCGCCGGAAACGCACCCGACACTTTTTTCAGAAGATTCTGCGCCGCAGGGCTTGATTTCGCCGACTTCACAGCCGAGAACATCTCTGACGAGACAGATCTTTTTGAACAACCGGCCGCAGGATCGCTGCTTTCGTCTATCCAGCTCGACATACTGAACGATGCGGAGACTCCGGAGAAGACAGACGCCGACAGTTCCGTGAAAATAATATCATGCCGCGACAAAATGCGCGAGATCGAGGTCTTGAAGGACATCCTTCTCGAACTTTTCAGAGACAAAGAGCTCAAACCCGGGGATATCGCCGTCATGGCACCGAAAATAAACGACTACGCGCCTTACATCTCGGCAGTCTTCGGCAGCACCGATCCTCAGGACAAAGATAAAACTTTCATTCCCTATGAAATTTCCGACAGGGGTTTCTCCAGCGAAAGCGGGATCACCTCGGCTTTTCTGGAGCTCCTCAAACTCACGAGATCCGATTTCGAAAAGTCGAAAGTCCTCTCGCTCTTCAATGCCCAGCCGGTCCGCACGCGCTTCGGCACTGACATGAAAAGCATCGGCCGGATCGCGGAACTTGTCGAAAAAAGCGGTATCCGCTGGGGCCTCGATGCAGATTCAAGAGACGGGAAAAACGGCCAGAACACCTGGGATTCCGGTCTTTCGAGAATAATGATGACTCTTTTTATGCCATTCTCTGAAAAAGGGGAGTGTTTTGAAAATATTCTGCCGATGGAAAATATTTCCAAGGACGATTTAGAAAATATTTCAGGCTTTCTGACCTTTGCCGCAAAACTTTTCCGCTGTTCAAAGGAGCTTTCCGCCACCGAAAGGTCTCCCGAAAAATTCAAAGAGATGCTCAAAGAGATACTCGACACCTTTTTTGCCTTCGAAAGCAGCGACAAGAACTCCCAAAAGGAAGCGGGCTGCATAAGGAACATGATCGACGACTTCGCAGAGACGGCCGGCGTTGCCGGAAAGATCTCTTTCGACGCTCTTCTGCAGTATTTTGACAACGAACTCGGATACGAACGTTCCGGCAAAGAGTTTTTGTCGGCAAAAGTGAACTTCTGCTCACTCAAGCCTCTGCGGGCGCTGCCGTTCAAGGTGATCTGCCTGATCGGGATGGGAGACGGCGAGTTCCCCCGCAGCGAGAACAGATACGCTTTCGATCTGACGCAGAAAAGACCTGCGGAAGAAAACGATGCGCCGCGGCCGCGTTCGGTAAGGGACAACGACAAGTATCTCTTTGCCGAAGCTGTCATTTCGGCGCGGGAAAAGCTCTTCATAAGCTACGAGGCAAAAGATCTTTCCGACGATTCTAAAAAACGCCGTCTGCCAGCCATGCCGGTGCGGATCCTGGAGAAATACATCGAAAAGAAGACCGGGGTGGATACTGAGGAACTGGAGACAAAATACCCGGCACAGCCCTATTCGCAGGAATATTTTGAAAAAGAGAGCGGTTTCAGGACATTTTCCAGGAAAGACCACGACATTGCGGAAGCAGTGTTTCACGTGGAGCAAAACCCGAGATCCCCTCTTCCGAACGACATTTCAGAGGAGAAATCCGATTCTTGCGGCGACACCGGGACCGAAGTCGTTGAGCTCGAAAAACTGATTTCCTTCTTAAAAGATCCGGCTAAATACTATCTCACGAAAAACCTTCACCTGGAATTCCCGGACAACCAGGAGGACAACGGTGACGAGGAACTTTTCGACTATTCCAAGGAGTATCTGCTCGCCTACAACATCCGCAGCACCTACATTAAAATGGCGAAAAACATGCCGGAAACGTTTTTAACGGAGCACGACCGATTCGAGGAAGCCTTCATCAACCGTATAAAATGCGAAGGAAACATCCCTTTCGGCTCTTTCGGAAAAGCCCTCCTGAAAACGTTGATCAACGATGGTACGTCACAAAATCTGGACGCCCTTGCAAGGAATGCTGTCGTGAAAGATCTTGAGTCTGAACATGTCTCGATAGAGCTGAGACCCTCTTCGACAAAGCTGGAGGGGATGATAAAAAACATCAGCCGCGCCGACAGACGCATGATCATCGTTTCACCTGCAAAATCAAAGGCAAAATACCAGATCGAGGCTTTGATCCGGCACCTTGCGGCCAACGCAGGCGGCATAGAAGTCGACACTGACGCCATGTACTTAGATAAAAAATACCGGCTGAAACACGTAAGTGCTGAAGCGGCAAAAATGCATCTCCACAGTTTTATTGAACTCTGGAAGTTTGCCGAGCACAAAATGCCGATCTACGATCCCGACCTCATCGATGCTTTCAAGGCACCTGTCAAAGCGGCCGGCACAGGCAATATGAGCAGTGAAGCTGTCAGAGATACCGTCATCGAGTTTTTCAAAAAGAAGCAGAATGATAAAAAGGGAGGTTTTGGTTCTCTTTCCCAAGGATTCCTTCTTCTCATGGAGCAGTTCTCGGATCCTGAGCGGCAGGAGCGCTTTCTTGAAAGCTTCCCCGCTTCGGAAGTTCAGGAAGCAGCCTCTCTTTTGGACGAATTTTACTCAACTACCACAAACAGAAGCAGTAAAAAATGAGCAGTAAAACAGTCGAATTTTTAGTAGAAAGCGGTGAAAATATTGAGAAAATACCAAACCATGTAACCGATGAGGCGGCGGGCAGATACGAATCCATCGAAGAGATCGCACGAGGCGGTTCAGGAAGGATCCTTGCCGTTTTTGACAGGCACATCGGCAGAAAGATCGCTATGAAAGAACTTCTCGCCGACCTCAACAAAAACCCTTCCGAAGAGGACGACCTGCAGGAAACAGCGACAAGGAACCGATTCCTCCGCGAGGCAAGAGTCACAGGGAGGCTCGAACACCCTTCTATCGTGCCGGTATATGAGATCGGCAGACACGCCGACGGCTCGTTCTACTACACGATGCGTCTTGTCAAAGGAACGACAATGCTCAGCGCGATCAAAAGATGCAGAGATGTCTTCCAGAGGCTTGAACTCCTCCCCCACTTCCTCAATGTCTGCAACGCTGTCGCATACGCCCACAGCAACGGGGTCATCAACCGCGACCTGAAGCCATCCAACGTCATGATCGGAGAATTCGGCGAAACGGTGGTGCTCGACTGGGGACTTGCCAAGATCAAGGATTCGGAGGAGACGATATTTGTCCGCCAGATCAGCGGCGGAGTCGGAGAAACAGTCTTCGGCAGAGCTATCGGGACCCCTTCCTACATGCCGCCGGAACAGGCGGAAGGAAAGATCAGCGACATC
>JAEEGK010025030.1_pt1 | contig 12305 bp, 13 predicted proteins | sample 8958771 | NCBI WGS metagenome assembly JAEEGK01 (sample SAMN16246547, study PRJNA631951) | gut metagenome | biome: gut microbiome; feature: rumen; material: SC-attached | host: Bos | place: Iran: Karaj | collected 2018-10 | reverse complement strand
CAGGCTGATCTTCATTTCGTGAGCGCGACGATGCGCCGGATGAAATCGGGGTCGGAGCCGTTGAACTTGCGGGCGAACAGGGCGGGGGAGGCGGCCAGCCGGTCGTAGTCGGCGGCCGACCAGTCCACGAGCTCGCTGCCGCGCCAGCCGATCAGGCGCATGCAGCCGGTGGCGTCGTCCGTGGTGTTGTAGATCGCGGCGCGCAGCGGGGATGCCCAGCAGAGCGTCTGGAACACCATTTCGTCCGCGCAGAACGTATGGCGGAAGGTCTTGCGGACCCAGTTTTCGTTGTCCAGGAAGCAGCGGACCATCGCTTCGGTCACGCTGACCCACTGGGAGCCTTTCTTGAAATCGACCCGGGCGTTGCGCCGGTAGCCGACCGCTTCCTGGATACGGATCCAGGCGGCGCGCAGCGCGCGTCTGACTTGCGAGCGGTTCTTGAAGTCGCCCGGGAAGAGGTGCCAGCGCTGGACCTTGCGGACGAGCTCCGGCGTCATTTCCGTGAGGGTGTAGCCGATGAATTCCCGGCCCTGGTGCTCCTCGAAGAAGCCGTGGATGTAGTCCTGGCCCTTGATCGGCAGGTCCACGCCCGAGAGGAGGTGGTAGTAGGCATAGGGACCCTCCTGCTGCGCGGCGCGGAAGAGGGCGTATTCCGCTTCCACGACGGAGTAGTCGCCCCAGCGCACGTCCACGCGCTCCCCGATCACGGACAGGCGCGCCTTGTCGGCGTGCAGGGCGGGCAGCTCCCGGACCTTGCGGTCGATGTGCACGAAGATGTCGTTGCGCGCGTCGTCCAGACACCCGATCAGGGTCTGGAGCAGCGCGAACTCGTGGTGCGCGAGGATGAGGTAGGCGTGTTTCATCCGAGTTTCCGCTTGAGGCCCCGGAAGGCGTCGAAGAGCCGTCCGAAGGGAGTGCGGTAGAATTTCCAGAAACGAAGCATCTTGCCGGGCGTCCATTCTTCCTTGATCTCGGCCGGCAGCGTGTCGTAGACCCGCCACCAGGCGCCGAACTGGACCGTGAAGAGGTTCCAGGGCTTGCCGCCCGTGTAATGGATGGTGGCCTCGCGCTGCACCCGCTCCCACAGCCCTTCGCCGTACTGGCGGACGAATTCGGGCTTGTACTTGGGGATGAAGAAGGTGCGGATGCTGTTGTAGAGCGGGCTGAGCGGCAGCACGCGTCCCTGGCAGACCTGGTTGAGGGCGTCCTGGTCCGGGAACTCGAGGTAGGGGACGCGGCAGGCTTCCAGCAGCTTTTCCGATATCTTGTCGGCGCGCATCTGCGCCAGGTTCATCAGCAGGAATCCGGAGTTGAAATAACGGTCCGGGTCGCAGCCCAGCGCGCGGAAGCGCTCCGCCTGCCCCTCGATGGCCGCCTCGAACACGACGCCCAGGTAGTTGTCGCCCAGGTCGGTCTCGCGCCACAGGCGGGCGAGATCCTGCCGCACGACGATGTCGCAGTCCAGGTAGATGATGCGGTCCAGCTCCGGCAGGAGCTCCGGCAGCAGCAGCCGCAGCGACGCCGCCTCGGAGTAGCGCGGGTCGATGTAGACGCCCTGCAGGCGCCCCTTGAGCGGGATGAATTCCAGCGTCAGGCGGCCGCCGCCCAGACGCCGCAGCTTGTCCTGCATCCGGTCGGGAAGCTCCTCGGTCAGCAGGCACACGACGCGGAACTGCCCGTCCGGGCTGGCATCCAGCACCGAGCGGAGCAGGGTGGCCGCCTGGACGAAGTAGTTGGGCGTGAACGCGATGGCGATCGGAATCATGCTTTCTTATGCTGTACACGCCAGCCGCAGGCGAAAGCCAGGGCCTTGGGCGTCACTTTCTTGAGGAAATAGAACAGGGCCAGGCAGATGGCAAGCACCACCACCGGCACGAGGAAATAGGTCAGCCAGCGGCTCGGGAGCTGCGCCCCGAACAGCCGCAGGCACAGGCCCTTCGTCCAGCCGAGGATGTAGATCTCGTGGGCGGCGTAGATGAAGAACACCGTCTCCGACAGGCGGAGCATCAGGTTTTTCATCCGGGGGCTCCACATCATGAGCTCACAGAGGTTCATGAACGTGATCATGCCGAACGGGAAGAACAGCAGGCGGAACAGCTGGTGCGACGCATGGCCGTACATGCTGGTGGCCAGCAGGGCCAGCGCAAGCGCCAGCAGGGCCGCCGGATAGCGGACCCGCCGGCAGAGGTCCGCGATGTTGGCCCGCCTGATGCCCAGCCACGCGCCGGTCCCGAAGAACGCGACGGTCGCGAGCAGCGTGCCCTTCGCGAAGTAAGAGCAGAGATACATGGCGACCAGCAGGAACAGGGAAGCCCCTGCGGGAATTTTCTTGATGACAAAGTATAAGACCGGCGCGAGCGCCGTGGCCGCGATCAGGTCGCGCAGATACCACAGCGGGTAATCCAACGGGCCGGTGACGAACCAGTAGAGGGGCCCTCTCAGGACGCCGTCCATCGGGTCTTCCGAGAAGGCGACGCCCAGCGTCCGGAACAGCCAGGTGACTCCCAGGATGACCAGGACATAGAACAGGTTCCAGAACAGATGGGGGATCAGGAGCGTATGCGAACGCGTCTTCCATTTGTCGATGAACCAGCCGTGTCCGACTTTCTCTTCCTGCAGGTTGCGGAAGAACAGGAAGCCCGAGAAGACGAAGAACCAGCACACGGCGATCGAGCAGAAATGGCGGGAGATCAGCTCCGTGGTGAAGTGGAAGACGTTGGGCCCGTCCAGCGATCGTCGCATCGGCGCCATGTCCGCGCCGACCGAGTGCTCGAAGAGCACCAGGACGATCAGCGGGAAACGCATGGCCCTGATGAGTTCCGACTGGCGTGTGTCGAGTCCGGACGTCATTTGCAGATCAGGAATTGACGACTTTTGCGGGGACGCCCACGACGGTCACGCCGGGCGTCAGGACATCTTTGACGACCACCGCGCCGGCCCCGATGCGGACGTTGTCCGCGATGCGGATGCCGCCGAGGACCTGGGCGTTCTGCCCGATGTCGACGTGGTCGCCGATCACCGGGGAATCGTCGGGATAGCCGCCGTTGCTGCCGATGCAGCAGTTGCCGTGGATGATGCAGCCCTTGCCGATGCGGGCCTTGGGGTTGACGATCACGGAGCCGTAGTGCTCCAGGTGCAGGTCTTCACCGAAGCAGCCTGCGCTGATGATGAAGCCCAGCCGGGAGCCCAGGCGGTTCTTGCGGCCGCGGTACCAGTAGCCCAGCAGTTTGTTGGGGCTGGCGAAGGTGTATTTCTCCTCTTTCCGCAGGAAGCGGAGGTAGCGCCGGATGTAGTATTTCTCCGGGCGGATCCACCATTCGAGGAATCTTTCTTTGAGCGTCATGGCCTATTTGTAGGTTAGCTTGTGGACCGGGATGATGGTCTCGATCCGCTCCCTGGGCATCAGGGAGAAGTTCGGATCGTTGATGGACTGCTGCAGGTAGTGCGGAAGCGTGTCGCTGACCAGCGGGAAGTCGCCGGGATTCCCATAGCAGTCAAAGAGGATCTGGAAGAAGAAGTAGTCGGGCAGGGCCGTATGCGTCTGCCACCACTGCAGCATGATGTCGCACAGGTCGGAGACCGTCCGGTTGCCCCGCTTCGCCACGATGAAGCTGCTCAGCATGTTGACCCGGAAGCCTTTGGCCCAGCCGAAGTAGTAGGCGAAGACATTCCGCCAGTACTTCTTGTCCGGTTCGGCCGGGTCCCGCCGGAACAGGAAGAGGTCCTGGTCGGCGTAATCCGCCGGGACCGGGCCGGTCAGCAGGATGGTCGCGTCCATCCAGATGCCGCCGTAGGTCTTCAGGAGCATCAGGCGCAGGAGGTCGGAGAAATGGGCGATGCCCATGTTGCTCCTGTTTGCGAGGACGAAATCCGGGATGTCCAGATACTTGTCCAGGTCGGCGTCCGACAGCCGCACGACGGTGTAGCCGTCCGCATACTTGTCGACGGAGTCCAGGCATTCCCTGACGCGTGCGGGGACGTCCGCGAAGCCTTGGGCCCAGTACTGCCAGATGATCTTCCCGGAAGGGAATTCCTGTTTGCGGGGAGATTCGAAATGGTAGGGACTGGCCTTGAAGTCCGCGATCAGCTGATCGCAGATCCGGGCCACGCGCCGGTGCGCGCGGAGGATTTTCTGCTCCCGGAGTTTCCTCCAGAGGAAGGTTCTGGTCAGGTCGGTCATGCCGTGAATTTTCTGGCGAACAGGAAGCCGCTCTCCGCAAGGGCCGGATAGTCGGCGAGGCGGAACGTGCTTGCGTTGGACCGCTGGATATCGTGCTTCAGATACTGCCCGTCATTCAGGATGGTCCCGCAGAAAAGGGCGGAGGCCATCAGCTCCGACGGGACAAAAAATTCGTCTCCGCAGAAGGAGTACCGGTATTTCCGGAGAATCTCTTTCTGGTTGTCAATCAGGTGTTTCGCTGCATCTTCCCGGAGGCTCAGCCAGTTGCTGGCCTTGTAGAACTCCTGCTTGGTGTGGATCCGGATGCCGAGGATGCGCTGGGCCGCGACGGCGGCTCTCCACAGCAGCTGGCTGGCCGTCCGGAGGGCTTTCTTCGGCGAAGTGTAGTTGCGCAGGAACAGGTTGAAGCGATGCATCTTCAGGGTCTCCTGGTAGGGCTCATCCTTCCCGAATCCCGTCAGGATGTTCTTGTCGGACCGGGCGGAGAAGTAAGCGTCGATCTCGTCAAACGGTTTCAGGGGCAGCGTCGTGCCGGAGATGATGTGGTAGAAATCGTGCTGCCCCTGTCCGGCCGCATAGGCGAGCAGGGCCAGTTCCACCTGGATCTGCGAGACGGAGCCCCAGCGCACGTCCAGCCGGTCCGGCAGCAGGAAGAGGCGCCCCTTCTCCACCTGGAGTTCGGGCAGGGAAGCGGCTTTCCTGTCGATGTGGACGAAGAAGTCGCTGCGCGCGTCGTCCAGCATCGAGACCAGCCGCTGCAGGATCCCGAATTCGTTGTGTGCGATGATGAGCCAGGCGTGGCGCATAGCTATGCGGAGTGTCTCTTCAATTTCATCAGGTCGGCGAACAAGGCGGGGCAGTGCAGGATGAGGCTGCCCAGCAGCCGGTCCTTGCGCGAGAGCAGGCGCCGGTTGGCGCTGAACTCCTGCTTGATGTAGGCGGCGTTCTTCTCCCGGAAGGCCCGGAACGTGTCCGTCTTCAGGCTGTCGATGTTCCAGAAGTGCGTGCCCATCAGGAAGGAGAAGATGTCGGCGCGGAGCCATTCGCGGTCTTCGGGCGCGGCCCCTTCGTCCGCGAAAGCCTTCAGCTGCTTGTAAACCGCGACCATGTCGTCCATAGACTTGCCGGATGCCGAATTCATGAAGGACCCGCCCCACTGCCGGTAGACGTAGAGCGGCCGGTCCAGCACCGTGAGCGACGGTGAGAAGTATTGCAGCGTCCGGCAGAAATATTCATCCTCGTGGCGCATCCCCTCCGGGAAATAGACCCAGGGGTTGGCGAAAAGCTCCCGGCGGAAGACGAACTGGACCGGGCAGACTGAGACGGGCTGCCGCCGGAGATAGTCTCTGCCGGACAGCGTCCCTTCCGGCGCTTCGGCGAACGGCTTGATCCATTCCCGTCCGGAATCCTCGTCGCGCATCTTGATGGGCGCGATGAACGTATCCGTGTCGGGATGTGCGGTGATCTGGTCCAGCATATAGTCCACGGCGTTTTCCTCCAGGTAGTCGTCGCTGTCGATGAACCAGAGGTAGGCGCCCCGTGTCGCCGCGACGCCGTTCCGGCGTGCGACGCTGACTCCGCTGTTCTCCTGCCGGACGACGCTGAAATTCGCGTGGGCGTCGCAGTATGAGCGGATGATTTCCGGGGAGGCGTCCTTCGATCCGTCGTCCACGACGACCACCTCGTAGCGGGCGGGGTCGCTGCCGCTGCGCAGGATCGAGTCGAAGCACGCGGCGCAGTAGGCCGCCGCATTGTACGCCGGGATGACGATGGACAGGATGGGCTGGGATGCCATTATCTGCGCAGTTTGGAGAGGACCAGCTCCCGGGCTTCCTGGTAGGCGTAGAGCCGGAAGGCCTTGTTGAGCAGGAAGTAGACCGCCACGCCGACGCTGAAGGAAAGGATCAGCGACAGGAGGCGGTTGCTGACGAAGGCCGATATGCACAGGCTCTCGGCCAGGACCACCAGGGCCAGCAGGAAATAGGGGAAAACGACCTTGAGCTGGCGCAGCAGGCCGTATCCAAGGATCTTCTTGGTGTATATCGTGTTGAGGTACAGGGCGATGAAGGAATAGAGCACCTGACCGTAGCACATCACTTTCAGGTTGAAGAGCATCGAGACGAACAGGATGGCGAAGGCGATCGTCTTCTTGATGATCTCGAGCCGCAGGACCAGGTCGGAGCGGCCCTTGACATAGAGCAGGTTGAGGTTGATGGTCGTCATCCCGTTCACCAGCAGGCTGAAGCAGAGGATCTGCATCAGCGGGACGCATTCTATCCACTTGTCCGTCAGGATGAAAGACACCAGCGGACGGGCGCTGCCGCAAAGCCACAGCAGGACCGGGAAGATCAGGAAACAGGCCAGCTGGATGTATTTCTCATAGACGCTCAGCAGGCGCTGGTTGTCGTCCTGGATCTGGCTGAGGACCGGGAAGGCGACGCGGTTGAGCGCGCTCGTGATGGTGTTGTTAGCCACGCCGGGGAACTGCCCCGCCCGGGTGTATAGTCCGCCGTTCGCCGGACCGAAGCATTTGCCGATGACGGGCGGGTAGGCATTGTCGTAGACGGTGCTGATGACGGACGCGGCCAGCAGCTTGGAGCTGTAGGAGAACAGGCGCTTGAAAGACTCCTTCGAGAAGACCAGCTTCGGCATCCAGTGCACGAAGGCGAGCGTCAGCAGGGTGATGATGGTCGCCGAGGCGACCGACTGGGCGACCAGCGCCCACGCTCCCCAGCCCTTGTATGCGCAGTAGATGCCCGCTCCTCCGGACAGGAGCGACGACGCGATGGAGATGATGGACTTGGTCTTGAAATCGACCCGGATCGAGAGCAGGGTCCCGTGGATCGAGGAGAGCGAGCAGATGATCAGGATCAGCGCCACGACCCGCATCAGGGGCTTCAGCAGCGGCTGTTCGTAGAAATCGGCGATGAGCGGCGCGGTGAAGAACAGGATGAAGTAGAAGACGAAACTCAGCGTCATGTTGACGATGTACACCGTCGAGAAATCCTTGTCGCTGGGGTTCTTGGTCTGGATCAGGGCGTTGGTCAGGCCGCCGTCCACGAAGATCTGCGAGAGGGCGATGAACACGCCCATCATGCCCACCAGGCCGTAGTCCGTCGGGCTCAGCAGGCGCGCCACGATGATGCCGATCAGGAAGTTGACGCCGCGCGTCAGGATCTGCTCGACAAAGCTCCAGGAGGCACCCTTGATGGTTTTCTGCTTGAGCGACTCAGACATGGGCGAAAAGGACGGGGTCGATCTTCCTGTAGAGGCGGGACAGGCCTTCTGCCAGCAGGAAGGTGACCGGGATGACGAAGAGAAGGAACAGCCAGGGCTGTCTCTCCAGCCCCAGCGAGACGGCGACGATCATCGGCAGCCGCTGGATGATGTATACGGTGAAGGCATTCTTGCCGGCCCACTGCAGGACCGGATTGCCGATGCGGATCCAGGAAGAGAGTGCGACGACGAGGCAGCAGAACAGGCAGGTGACGCCGCCGTAGATGTCCATCCCGATCAGCTTGTGCGCGAGGGCGAACGCGACGAGCGTCACGGCCGTCGCGATGGCGGGACCGCCTTTCCGCCCCAGGAAACGGCCCAGGGCCTCCCTGCAACCGCTGGCGACCATGCCGAGCGGGAATGCCGCCAGGGTGTCCACCCACCAGGATTCCTTCCGGGCGACAAACAGGAGCAACGCCCACAGCGCGGCCGTCGCCAGCACGGTGAAGGCGCCGCCGCCTTTGCCGCACTTCCGCTGGAGGGCCATGGCGCCCCAGGCGATCAGATACAGGCACAGGATGTCGAAGATGAACCAGTTGGAGTTGCCGACATCTTCCCAGCCGATCCAGCAGAGCACATAATTGCGTGCCGGGTAATGGACGGGAATGAACGCCTGGGCGATGATGTACAGCGCCACCGCGATGTCGAAATGCACCAGGATCTTCAGGAAGCGCCGGGAGAGGAAAGTCTCCCCGTAGCACTCTTTCTTCCGGAAGGATTCCCAGATCCCGAAACCGGAATAGAACAGGAACATGGCCACGATCAGCTGCCCGAGATGGTCCTGGACCGTCATGTAGACGGTATCCGTCCAGCTGTCCGAGAGCGTGAGGTAGCCCCGTGCATGCGAGAACAGGATCAGGAACGTGAAGATGCCCTTGATCATGGTCGTGCTGTCCGGCGAGAGATAATCCTCGCGGTACCCGGGGAAGCGGATTCCCCAGAGGCAGACCACAAGCAGTATCAGAAGCAGGAAGGTCATTTGTCGAATCCCAGTCCGGCCAGGATTTCCTGATAGATGGCTTCCGCGGCGGAGCGGCGCCCCGGCGCGCGGAGGTATTTGTCCACGAAAGCGGCGCGCTCCGCCTTCATCGGGTCTTTCCCGCCCAGGACCACGTCGTCCAGGAAGGCGGCGATGTCCGCCTCCGACCCGCCGGGATAGTGGGCGCGGATGGCGGCGCAGCCCAGTTCATTTTGTCCGGTGAGGGAGCGGTCCAGGTCGCGCGTCGTGAACAGGACCGGCTTGCCGGTGAAAGGATACTCGACCGAGAACGATCCGCTGTCGTGGATCATCGCGTCGGAGGTCTTGAACAGGTCGAGGTATTCGCCCGTGACGAGCTGCGTGTTGGCGCCTTCCGCCCAGGCCTTGTAGTAGGTGTCCGCCTTTTCCTTGCCCCAGGCCGGATGCGCATAGAGTTCCGACATCAGGCGCGGGTGCGGCTTGAAGACGAACTGGATCCGGTCCCGGTACTGCGCGGCGAGGCGCAGCATGCATTCGCTCAGCCAGGTGAAGGAATCGCGGTGCAGCAGGCCTTCGTCCACAATCGAGAAGTGGGGCGCCCAGATGACGCGTTTCAGCCCTTCGAGCGGCTTCCAGGGGTCTTTCTGCGCCGGAGCGGCGAACAGGTCCATCTGCGGGTCGCCCGTCACGCGGATGTTGCGGCCCCTGTTGTAGAGGATGGACGCGGCCTCGTCCCGGAGGATCGGAGACGGATAGAAGAGCCGCCAGGCGATCTCGTTGAGGCGGGTCCGGTACACCCAGGTCCCGGAAGAAGTCCGGATGGAGTAGGGGACGTAGCAGACCAGGCTGTCCGGGAAGGACGTGCAGTCCAGGTCGTTGCCATACAGGTAGTTGTACGGCTGCGGATAGAACAGGATGTCCGGCTGGAACCGCGCTTTGAGGGCCGCGCCCGGCCGCTCCTCGGCGGACAGGTCTTCGACCGGCACGCCTTTGCCGGCAAAATAGGCTTTGAGCTCCTGCACGCAGGCTTCCTGCTGCTCCTTCCCGTAGGAAGGGAAGGGGTAGACCGCGATGCGGACGTCGAAACGCGCGTCCGCGGCGAGCCGCTCGCAGAGCGACTGGCAGCGCCACATCGGCAGGGAGGAGACGAGGAAGACGACCCGGGCCCGGCCGCGCCCGCAGATGGCGCGGACGGCGCGGCGCTGGCGCCTGCGCGCCTGCGGCACGATCTGCCAGCAGTACTGGAAGCGTTCGATCCGGCTGCGGAAGGAATGGCCCTGCGCGTCTCCCATCGGTGGATTATAAACTGCGGATGAATTCCTTGATTTCGCTGGAAGAGATGCCCTCCGTGCGCGGGAGCCGCACCATTTCCTTTCCGTGTGCCAGGCACCAGCGCTCCAGGGCCTGGAATCCCGGGTGCTTCTGGTCTCCGCCGAACACGAATACGTCGAAATCCACCTCGTCCATGATCTTGTCTACATCCGTGTAGACGACGACGTCGTCGACATATTTGATCGCCTTGACGACGTACATGCGCTCAGCAGTGCCGTTGACCGTCGGGCTGCCGGGTTTGTATTTCTCCACGCTGGCCGAGTCCTGCACGGCGACGACCAGCCGGTCGCCCAGCGCCTTGGCTTTACGGAAGAGTTCGATGTGGCCGACGTGCAACAGGTCAAATACGCCGACTGTCAGGACCGTTTTCATCGCGGGATGTGATAGATGATGCCAAGAGAGAGCTTCGGCGAGAGGTCGAACGGGAAACCGGACGGATCGAGGCCGTCGTACCAGTCGGTCATGAACTCGAAGCCGGCGTCGATGAACCAGCCGAAGCCGGCCTCGCCGTCAAACTCCAGGATGCCGCCGAGGCGGAAGCCGGGGACGAGATTCGGCGACGCCGCGGTCTGGTAGGAATGCTCGACCGGCGTGAAATTGTTGGTGAGTGCGCCGCCGAGGCCGACATAGACTTTCGGGCTGAAGGAGACGAAGTGCTCCGCCATCGAATTGAAATCCCAGACTACGTCGGCGAAGAGGTGGTAGGCGTTGTAGCGGTAGGGGTAGAAACCGTCATACGGCTCGAGGGCGCCGGCCGGGCGGTTGAAGCTGCCGGAGAGGCGCATGCTGAAGGCGCTGGTGATGTGGTACCCGATGGAGAGCTGGCCGGTCAGGGCGGCGCGGCCCCACGCCTGGTTGTTGGCCGCGTAGGTGGCTACGTTCTCGCTGAAGGTCGTCATAACTCCCCCTTGGAGAGCGATGTACACGCGTTTTCCGTACTCGTACGGTGAGAGAGGGGATCTGCGCGGCGTGCCGGCAAGGCACGCGGAAGAAATCAGCAGTGCGGCTGCCAGAAAGACAATTTTGCGATTCATAGTTGGGAAAAAAATTAAGCTTGAGTCAACGGCTTCGCCGTCGGGCCTGCTTCGAAAGAGGCGGTCCAGGTCAGTGGGAAAGGGCTCCTTACCCACTGAACATAACAAAGATAGGAAAATTGGGATAAATAAACAAGCCTTTTGGCCTTTAAATCAGTCTTTGGCGCCATTGGGCTGCCTTGATGCGGCCCCGGTGAGGACGTTTCCCAGACGCGGGAAGAAGCGCTCGAGCACCCAGTAGAGAGCCAGGCAGAGCGCGATCGTGACGACCGTCCGGACGACCACGTCGGCGCAATAGTAGAACTCGTCCCTGGCGTCGGTTAGATGCAGCATGACGAAGCGTGCGATGTCGTCCAGGATCAGGATGCCGTGCGTCGCGAAGATGAAGAAGGCGCTCCGGGTCAGGAAAGGATGGTCGTGCAGGACGCCCCTGCGCAGGCCGGAGCCGGTCAGGGCGAACGCGGCGACGCAGCCGCAGAGGATGAACAGCTTGAGCAGGTAGTAATAGGCCGTCGGGTCGTGCCGGTAGGCCCAGGGAAGGCTGCAAAGCAGGATGAGCGACAGGGCGGCCGCCGGCCAGCGGAAGCGGCGGAAGGCCGTGAGCATGTTCCTGCCGCCGAGGCTCAGCCAGGCGCCTGCGGCGTAGTAGAACAGGTTTTCCTGCCAATGGAGGAAGCCGAACAGGAGGACGCCCAGCAGGAGGATGCCTGCGCCCTTGAGGTGCTTGCAGAAGACGTAGACGAGCGGCGTGGCGAGCGTGTAGAAGATCAGGTTGCGGATGAACCAGAGCGGGTAGTCCAGGGGCATGCCTTTCTCGCAGTCCCAGAAGACCCGCCAGCCGCCGGGGCCCCAGGTGGACGTGATCTCGGACAGGGTGGCTGCATCGCCGTTGCCCACGCGCATGCGGAGCCAGTGGTAGCCGTAGATCAGGACGGCCGCGAGGAGGTTCCAGAGGAAATAGGGGATGAGCAGCGTGTGGACGCGGCGCTTGAGCTTGGCGGTCCAGACGCCCCAGTCCCAGCGCGCCAGCCCCTTGAAGAAGAGATAGCCGGAGATGAGGAAAAAGCAGGGGACGGCGATCCTGCAGAGGCCCTCGCCGAGCAGGATGCACATCGTCGAATAGACGGGCAGGTCGCCTTTGGCGCCGGCGTTGGAGGCGTGGAGCAGGACCACGGCGAATGCCATCAGGAAACGGAGATAGCTGATGGTCCTCGACTGCAGCGCGTCGGGGTCCTGGCGGATTCCTGCGGGGGTGTTGTCCATCATCGCCTGGGTTCTAATCGAACCCAAATTTACGATTTTTCGTCGGAATTCTCTATCTTTATCCTTCGATATGTCCGATCAAGCGTGGAATACCTTCCTGGAATTACTGCGCGCAGGCCTGTGGGAGCAGGACCTGCGGCTGGCGGCCGTGCCGGACACGGCCGGCTGGGAGCAGGTCTTCCGGCTGGGCCGCGAGCAGGCGGTGATGGGCGTGGTGCTGCGCGGGATCGCGCATCTGCCGGCGGACCAGCGCCCGCCGGAG
>JAEEGK010025029.1_pt1 | contig 12305 bp, 8 predicted proteins | sample 8958771 | NCBI WGS metagenome assembly JAEEGK01 (sample SAMN16246547, study PRJNA631951) | gut metagenome | biome: gut microbiome; feature: rumen; material: SC-attached | host: Bos | place: Iran: Karaj | collected 2018-10 | reverse complement strand
GAATATTCATAGGTTGGATTTCTAATCAGTGCCTCGGGCGGGAATCGAACCCGCACGGCCGTTTCGGGCCAAGGGATTTTAAGTCCCTCGTGTCTACCATTCCACCACCAAGGCGTAAGGCGGGACTGCAAAGATAAGCTTTTTTTTTGATACTACAGCCGGTCGGCCGTGCGTTTGGCCCAGGAGGAGGCCAGGATGCGCATAATTCCGTCCCACCAGCGGGTGGGGAGGACGGCGTGCCAGAACACAATGCTGGAGGCGCCCAGGCCGGGGCGGTAACGGGTGCGGGGACGGCGGGACGTCACAGCTTTTACGATGGCCCTGGACACCACGGAAGGGGCCGACAACACTTTCAGGGAGTAGATTTTGTGCATGGCGGCGGCTTCGTTGGCCCCGGCTTCTTCGTATGCCGTGCCGGCGGTGCAGGCGGCCAGGTTGTCGGCCGTGATATGCCCCCAGTTGGTGCCGATGGACCCGGGCTCGATGAGCACCACGGACACCCCGAAAGGCTTCATTTCCATGCGGAGGGCATCGGAAAAAGCCTCCACGGCGAACTTGGAGACATTGTACCAGCCGCCGAAATACAGGACGGCCCTTCCGGCCACCGAGCCGATGTTCACAATGCGCCCGCTGCCGTGCTCCCGCATGCCCGGAAGCACCAGCTGACAGAGTCGCGCCAGGCCGAAGAGGTTCACTTCCAGCTGTTTGCGGGCATCGTCCATGGAAACCGTTTCAATGGGGCCGAAATAGCCGTAGCCGGCATTGTTCACCAATGCGTCGATGCGGCCTTCGGCCTCCAGGACGGCCCGGACACCCGCTTCCATCGACACGGAATCCGTCACATCCATCCGCAGCGGAACCACCCCGAGGGCCTTGAGCGGTTCCATCCGCTCCACCCGGCGCGCCGCCGCATAAACGCGGTGTCCCTGCCGCGCAAACGCCTCAGCGGCATCGAACCCGATGCCGCTGCTGGCGCCCGTAATCAATATGACCTTTGTCATTTCGAGCGAAGCCGAGAAATCTATTTCTTGAACCGGAACCCCTTCGACCTCACTTGATCTGAATTGCCCCCGTAAAGCAGTTCGTACTTGCCCGGAAGCGGGACCATGTCCTGCTTCTCTTCCGACCACCAGAGGAAAGTCTCGTCCTCCAGCGGGATGCACACCTTCACGGTCTTGCCGGCGGGAATGGTCACGCGGCGGAAGGCGCGAAGGGTTTTGGACGGACCGTTCGGAACATCTTTGCGGCGGACGTACACCTGAACCACTTCGGTGGCCTCCCGCTTGCCGGTGTTCTTCACCGGGATGATCAGGGTGTTGTTCTTCACCTTCGCTCTCTTATAACGGAACGTCGTATAGGAGAGGCCGTAACCGAACGGATAGAGCGGCTTGCCCTCGAAATAGCGGTAGGTGTGTCCCTTCATGTCGTAGTTCTCGAAATCGGGCAGGTCGTCGACGCTGCGATAGAAGGTGACCGGCAGCTTGCCGGACGGAGCCACGTCGCCGAAGAGAACATCCGTGATGGCCAGACCGCCTTCCTCGCCCGGATACCAGGCCTGGAGGATGGCGTCGCAGGACTCGGTTTCGGGGACAAGGCCGATGGCGCAGCCGGAGAAGTTCACCAGGATGACCTTCTTGCCGGCGTCATGCAGGGCCTTCATCAGGTCGCGCTGCACCTGCGGCAGCTGGATGTCGGTGCGGTCGCCGCCCTTGAATCCGGGCAGGTTCACCGGCATTTCCTCCCCCTCGAAGCGCGGGGAGATGCCGCCCGCGAAAATCACGACGTCCATGCCTTCCAGTTCCTTCAGGACGGCCTGGATATCCAGTTCAGGCAGGAAGCTCGTCCGCATCCGTTCCTGACGGCGGACATAGTTCAGAATATCCTGGACGCCGATGGCATATTGACGTGCGATGGCCTCCAGCTCCTCGCGGCTCTTGCCGAGCGCCTGGGAGAGCGGGTTGTTCGGATCGGGCTTGGGAGCGAACTCCGCGCCGACGATGCCGCAGCCGCGGACATACTTGATGTCGGGGAACCGCTCTTTCAGGGCGTCCAGAAGAGTGACGGTGCGTCCGGGCACGGGATTGTAGTTGCCCCACTGCATCTCGCGGTCATCACCGTTCGGGCCGACCAGCGCGACGCGGACGTCGGGAGCCAGCGGCAGGATGCCCTTGTTCTGCAGGAGCACCATCGACTCCTGCGCCATCTTGCGGGACAGCGCCAGGTGCTCCGGTCCTTCGATGATGGAGGCCGGCAGGTTGTCCCAGAGGGAGATGTCATCCATCTCACCCAGCTGGTAGCGGGCGGTGAACAGGCGGACCAGGTTCCGGTCCAGGTCCTTTTCGTCCAGCAGGCCGCGCTCCACGGCCTCCGGAATGTGCCGATAGGCCTGGCCGCACTCCGTGTCGACGCCGGCGTGCACCGCGGCCGCGGCGGCCGACGCCACGTCGGGCGAATAGCCGTGCCGGCCCTGGACATAGAAGTCCTCGACCGCCCAGCAGTCGGAGGTGATCAGGCCCTGATAGCCCCATTCACCCCGCAGGATGGTGTTGATCAGATAGTCGCTGGCACCGCAAGGCTCGCCGCGGAAGCGGTTGTAGGCGGTCATCACCTCCTGCACTTTCGCCTTGGTCACCAGGTCCTTGAAGGCCGGCAGATAAGTCTCACGAAGGTCGCGCTCGGATACTTCGGCGTCATAGCTGTGGCGGTTCCATTCCGGTCCGGAGTGGACGGCATAGTGCTTCGCGCAGGCATGGGCCTTCAGAACCGGGGAATCCGACGGCCCCTGCAGGCCGCGGACCACGGCCATGCCCAGCTGGCCGGTCAGGTAAGGATCCTCCCCGTAGGTTTCCATCCCCCGCCCCCAGCGCGGGTCGCGGAAGATGTTGATGTTCGGCGTCCAGAACGTGACGCCCTGATACTGGCCGATATGCCCCGACTCCTTGGCGATGCGGTACTTCACCCGCGCCTCGTCGCTGACGGCCGTGAACACCTCGTACAGGAGCGGCTCGTCAAAGGAGGCGGCCATGCCGATGGGCTGCGGGAACACCGTGGCGGCGCCGTTGCGGGCCACCCCGTGCAGGGCTTCGCTCCACCAGTTGTAGGCCTTGACGCCCAGCGCCTCCACCGGGGCGGACGGATGCATGGACAGGGAGGCCTTCTCCTCCAGGGTCAGACGGGACACGAGATCCTTCGCCCGCTCTTCGGGCGGCAGGGAACGGTCTTTATACGGTTGGGCGGACAGGGAAAGAGTCGCGGCGCACAGCGCCAGAATCAGGGTCAATCGCTTCATTTCGATAGGGTTTTCACAAAAATAAGGATTCGAACGGAAAAAACCTTCGGGTTTCCGAACAAATCCTTTCGATTTCGATACCGACGCCCGGTCAGTCAACCCACTCCGGATAGGACACCTTCGGAATGAGGGCCCGGATCTGTCTTTGCCGGGAAAGCAGGTAGGATGTGGGCTTTGTGGGATCGCGCCGGAGCGGATCCGGCAGGCAGACGGCGACGGCGACGGCCCGGGTGCGGTCCAGGTCGGCGGCATGGCAACCGTAGTATTCCCGGGCGGCGGACTCGACGCCATAGAGGCCCCGGCCCGTCTCCGCCACGTTCAGATACACTTCCATGATGCGCCGCTTGCCCCAGATCTTTTCGATAAGGAAGGTCCAGTACCATTCGAACCCCTTCCGGACCCAGGTATGCGTCCCCCACGTGAACACGTTCTTCGCAGTCTGCTGGGAAATGGTGCTGCACCCGCGGAGCCGCCTGCCCTTCTCGGAATGGTCCTTCCACATCCGCCTCATCTCCTCCCAGTCGAAGCCGCCGTGTTCGCCGAACCGGTTGTCCTCGGAGGCGATGACAGCCTTGACCATTTCCGGGGAGATCTCCTCCAGCGGCTTCCAGCGCTGCCGGGTGTGGAAATCATCCGCTTTGGCAAACTGGACGGACCGCCGGATCATCAGCGGTGTCACCCGCACCGGCGCCCACTTGAGGAGCGTCACCCATACGAGGCTCGCCACGACGAACCAGAACGAAAACCGGACCAGCGTCCAATACCAGAAACTTCTTCTTTTTCTTTTCATCCGGGTCGGACTTCCAGCAAAAATCTTGCCTGGCCCGTCATTCCCGGCCTGACCGGGAATCTGCGGTTTGATTTTTGCAGATTTCTCCTTACTTTTGTTCTATTATGGCAGACATGAAATCTCTGGCCAAGGATACGGCCATCTACGGACTCAGCAGCATCATCGGACGGTTCCTGAACTACCTGCTCGTCCCGCTCTATACATACAAAATCGCGGCGTCCAGCGGCGGATACGGTGTGATCACGAACCTCTACGCCTACACCGCCCTCCTGCTGGTCATCCTGACGTACGGGATGGAGACGACCTTCTTCCGGTTTGCGAACAAGGAGGGCGAGGACCCGAAAATGGTCTATTCCTCGATCCTCCGGATGGTCGGTTTCACCTCGCTCCTGTTCATCGGCCTGGTGCTCGCCTTCATCGGCCCCGTTTCCACGGCGCTGGGCTATTCGGAGCATCCCTCCTATGTCTGGTCGCTGGCCATCGTGGTGGCCCTGGACGCCTTCCAGGCCATCCTGTTCTCCTACCTGCGATACCAGAAACGGCCGATCAAGTTCGCGACGCTGAAACTCCTCTTCATCGGCCTGAACATCGCCCTGAACCTGGTCTACTTCGTCCTGCTACCCAAACTGTACGAAGGGAATCCCGGCCTGTGGGGCAAGCTCTACAATCCAGAGGTCGGTGTCGGCTACGTATTCTACATCAACCTGTTCTGCACCGGACTCGTCACCTTCTTCTTCGCGAAGGAACTGCGTGGCATCGGCTATGGCTTCGATTGGAAGCTTTGCAAGAAGATGCTCTCCTACAGCTGGCCCATCCTCGTGCTCGGCATCGCCGGCATCCTGAACCAGACGGCCGACAAAATCCTCTTCCCGAAGGTCTATCCCGGCGCCGACGCCAACGTCCAGCTGGGCATCTACGGGGCCGTCGTGAAGATCGCCATGATCATGGCGCTGATCACCCAGGCGTTCCGCTACGCCTACGAGCCGTTCGTATTCGGCAATTCCCGGGAGAAGGACAACAAGGAGACCTATGCGAAGGGCATGAAATACTTCGTCATCTTCACGCTGCTGGCCTTCCTCTGCGTGATGGCCTACATCAACGTGCTGCGCTACATCATCAAGAGCGACTACTGGGACGGCCTGAAAGTCGTTCCCATCGTGATGGCGGCGGAGATGATGATGGGCGTCTACTTCAACCTGTCTTTCTGGTACAAACTGACCGACAAGACCATCTGGGGGGCCGTCTTCTCCGGCATCGGCTGCGCCGTCCTCATCGCCATCAACGTCTTCCTGGTCCCGAAATACGGCTACATGGCCTGCGCCTGGGGCGGTTTCGCCGGCTACGGAACGGCCATGCTGCTGTCCTATTTCGTGGGGCAGAAATACTACCCCATCGACTATCCGATGAAGGAAATGCTGCTTTATGCGCTGCTGGCCGCGGTTCTTTTCGCCGGCATCACCTGGGCCAACGCGCACCTCGGCTTCTGGCCGGCGCTGGTCGTGAACACCGTGCTGGTCGGCATCTTCCTCGTCTATATCGTCAAAAAAGACCTGCCGCTTTCGGAAATCCCGGTCATCGGGAAGTACTTCAAGAAATAGCTATTTCATCCGGGAGTCCATGTGCACCGGCGACCAGGCGACTTCACCGTCGGCGTCGCAGTGCACGCGGACCAGGTAGTCGCCCGGCTCCGGGTTGTTCTTTTCGCACATCGTGTCCAGGGTGAGATAGTGGACGCCGTTGTAATTGCGTTCGTCCCAGGTGTGAACGTGGCCGCAGAAAGCGCAGGTGACGTTCCATTTCTCAAACTGGTCCAGCAGGAAGAATGTCTCCTCGCGGGTGAAGGTCGATGCGAACTCGAAGAACTGCGGGCGGAAGATGTTCGTGTGCGAGAACACGAAGGTGTTGCGGTACATGGAAGTTCCGTCGTCATACTTCCCGTTCAGGACGCCCTGGTTGATCAGGTCGATCTGCGTCTTCCCGAGGGTTCCGCTGGCGGAGTCCAGGAAGATGAGGTGGTCGAAGGCGATGTCGTCGCCCAGGTCCACGATGACGTCGATCTCATAGAAGGATGAGTGGAAGATATTGGACCACAAGGCCCATCCGTTCCGCGTGATGTCATGGTTTCCCACCACCGGGAAGAAGGGATATACAATGTCGTCGTACAGGTACGTGATGGGATTGGGTTCCGGATTGTCGACGCTCACATACTCGTAGGTGTCCACTTTGCGGTAATGCTTCTCCACATACCGCAGCTTGGCTTCATCCAGGAGGGAATCCAGGGTGACATAGTACTCCGCCTTGGTGTCCGCGATGTCCCCCAGGTGCGCATAGAACAAGTCGTCGTCTTTCAGGCCGATGGCCAGCATCTCGTCCATGCGGGAGGGATCCGTCGTCACGTGGCTGTCCGCCCCCACCAGGAAGGTATAATCCCCTTTCGCCACGAGCCAGACTCTGTCTTCATAATGGTTCCGATAAAACAGGTCGGACATCGCCACGCGGTCTTCCACCGCCGTGCCGGCGACCAGGATGCCGATGGGGCTGACTTTGTTGCAGGAGACCGCGAGAAGGGCGGCCAGAAGGATATGGAAGGCAATCTTTTTCATCTTACAGGACATAATGGAGACCGGCTTTGAGGGAGGTTTCATAACGCGTGGCGAGCTGGCTGATGCTGCCGGCGGGGCGGACGTCGAATTCACCGAAAAGCTTCATCCGCGGATTGAGCGTGGCATGGAGCCGGACGCCCCAGTTGATGTTCCAGTTCTCATAGTAGAAGTGGTCGTAGTTGCGGAAGAAAAGGCCCAGGTTCCAGGGATTGGAACGGGGGCGGATGTTGACGCCGATCCCGAAGGTCATCACCAGCGGCTCCGTATAGGAAGCGTCGGTATGCTCCAGGTATTTGTCCCGCACGCCCATCTTATGGTAACTGACCAGGCTCTCGCCGAGACGGAGGTCCAGATAGTCCGTCTCCCAGTATACGGAAAGGTTGACGATCGGTTCGTTCACGTTCCACCGGTCATAGCGGTTGAAGAGCAGACGGCCGTCGAAATAGAGGTTGGTCTTCCCGGCCGGAAGCCGGTATGTGCCCATGACATCCAACGAATAGAGCTGCTTGAAAAACTGCACCTGCTCCCCCGCGGACACGCTCCAGCGGTCGGTCAGATGACGGGTATAAGTCCCGGCTTCGCCGATGAACCAGCCAGTTACGACATTGAACCCGCCCAGCATATACCCGTCGACCACGTTCCGATGTTCGCCGTCATACCGCCGTTCTCCGCTGTAAGGCTGTGCGAAGGCGCCCGTCGAAAGCAGCAGGGCCAGAAGAAACCATCCCTTGATTTTCATCCTTTGAATCGTTTTGGACAGGCAAAATTAAAAAGAATTCCTTATCTTTGAAAGATTAAAACTGATAACCACTCTATGAAAAAAATCATCGAATGCGTTCCCAATTACAGCGAGGGACGTGACCGAGGAGTCATTGACGCCATCGTGGCGGCCATCGCCGCGGTGGACGGCGTAAAGGTGCTGGACGTGGATCCGGGAGAAGCGACGAACCGGACGGTCGTGACCTTCGTAGGCGGGCCGGAACCGGTTCTCGAAGCCGCCTTCAAGGGCGCCGAGAAAGCCAAGGAATTGATCGACATGCGCGTCCACCACGGTGCGCATCCGCGCAGCGGCGCCACCGACGTGCTTCCGCTCATCCCCGTGTCGGGCATCACGCTGGAAGAATGCGCCGTGCTGGCCCGGGGGCTTGCGGAGCGTCTGTACAAGGAACTGGGCATCCCCTGCTATTGCTACGAGGCCGCGGCCTTCACGCCGGAAAGGCGGAACCTGGCCGTCTGCCGGGCGGGCGAATACGAAGCCCTGCCCGAAAAAATGGCCGATCCGGCCTGCAAGCCGGACTTCGGCGGCGCGTATGACGAAACCGCCGCCCGCGCCGGAGCCACCAACGTGGGCGCCCGCAACTTCCTCATCGCCGTGAATTACAATCTCAATACGACCTCCACCCGCCGTGCGATGGCCGTCGCCTTTGACGTGCGCGAGAAGGGCCGCAAGGCCCGCGAGGGCGGTTCCCTCACCGGCAAGCTGCTGAAAGACGAAAACGGAAACCAGCTCTGGATTCCCGGCACGCTGAAAGGCTGCAAGGCCATCGGCTGGTACATCGACGAATACGGCATCGCGCAGGTGTCCATGAACATCACCGACATCGACGCCGTGCCCCTGCATGTCGCCTACGAGGAAGTCTGCCGCGCCGCCGCGGCCCGCGGACTCAAGGTCACCGGCGTGGAAATCGTGGGCCTCGTGCCCAAGCGCGTCCTCATCGACGCCGGCAAGTTCTATCTGGAAAAGCAGCAGCGGTCCATGGGCATTTCCGAGGAGGAAATCATCAAGATCGCCGTCAAGTCCATGTCGCTGGACGACCTCAAGCCCTTCAACCCGAAGGAGAAGGTCATCGAATACCTGATGGAGGACGAGGCGGAGCTGGCCCTGAAGGAGCGCCTCGTGCGGATGACAGTCAAGGGCTTCGCCGCCGAGACGGCCTCCGAATCCCCCGCACCGGGAGGCGGGTCCATATCGGCCTATATGGGCGCGCTCGGCGCCGCGCTCGCGACGATGGTAGCCAACCTTTCCGCCCACAAACGCGGCTGGGACGACCGCTGGAAGGAATTCTCCGACGTCGCTGAAAAGGGCCAGGCCCTGATGGCCGAACTCCTCGCGCTGGTCGATGAAGACACCGCCGCCTTCAACCGCATCATGGACTGCTTTTCCATGCCGAAGGGCACTCCGGAAGAGAAGGCTGCCCGTGCCGCAGCCCTGGAAGAAGCCACGCTCTACGCCGCCTCCGTACCGCTTCGCACGATGGAAGCCGCGCTGAAGGCACTGCCGCTGGCGCTGGAGATGGCGCAAAAGGGCAACCCGGCCTCGGCCTCCGACGCGGGCGTCGCGGCCCTCGCGGCCGTCGCCGGCATCCGCGGCGCCGCCCTCAACGTCCGCATCAACACCGCCGGCCTCACGGACAAAGCTCCCGCCGAACCCCTCCTGAAGCGCGCCGACGCCATCGTCGCCGAAGCCCTCGCCCTGCAGGAGCAGGTGCTCGCCGAAGTGAACAAGCATATCGAAGCCTGAACCATGAACAAATTCCAAGAAGAAATCTTGGCGGGCATTCCGGCGGAGCTGCCGGAGGTGAAGCCGTATGATCCGGAGATCAACCACGCCCCCAAACGAAAGGATATCCTGACCGACGAGGAGAAAGTGCTGGCGCTGAAGAATGCGCTGCGCTATTTCCCGGAGCGGCACCACGCCGTGCTGGCGAAGGAGTTCGCCGAAGAGCTGCACAAGTACGGTCGCATCTATATGTACCGTTTCCGCCCGTCCTATGAGATGTATGCCAGGCCCATCGACGAGTATCCGGCCAAGAGCCGGCAGGCGGCGGCCATCATGGCAATGATTCAGAACAACCTGGATCCTCGTGTGGCCCAGCATCCGCACGAACTCATCATCTATGGCGGAAACGGTGCCATTTTCCAGAACTGGGCGCAGTACCGCCTCGTGATGCAGTACCTGGCCACGATGACGGACGAGCAGACGCTCGTCATGTATTCCGGCCACCCGCTGGGCTTGTTCCCTTCCCATAAGGATGCGCCGCGGGTGATCGTCACCAACGGGATGGTCATCCCGAACTACTCGAAGCCGGACCACTGGGAGAAGTTCAACGCCCTGGGCGTGAGCCAGTACGGCCAGATGACGGCCGGCTCCTACATGTACATCGGCCCCCAGGGCATCGTGCACGGGACCACCATCACGGTGATGAATGCCGCACGGAAGCAGTTGAAGGCCAAAGGCATGAACGGTGACGACCGCGGCGGACTGCTGTTCGTGACGGCGGGCCTCGGCGGCATGTCGGGCGCCCAGCCGAAGGCGGGCAACATCGCCGGCGTGGTGAGCGTCACGGCCGAAATCAACCCCAAGGCCGCCGAAAAGCGCTACGTGCAGGGCTGGGTCGACGAGCTCCACACGGACCTCGACGAACTCATCCCCCGCATCCGCAAGGCGGTGGCCGCCAAGGAGGTCGTATCCCTCGCCTATGTGGGCAATATCGTGGACCTGTGGGAACGTCTCGCTGACGAAGGCTTGCATGTGGACCTGGGTTCCGACCAGACTTCCCTCCACAACCCCTGGGCGGGCGGCTACTATCCCGTCGGATACAGCCTCGAGGAGTCCAAACGGATGATGGCCGAGGAGCCGGAGCGTTTCAAGGAGGCCGTGAAGGCCTCGCTGCGCCGCCATGTCGCCGCCGTCAACCGCCTCGCCGAGCAAGGGATGTACTTCTTCGACTATGGAAACGCCTTCCTGCTGGAGAGCTCCCGCGCCGGTGCCGATGTCCTCAAGGCCGATGGTTCCTTCCGGTATCCGTCCTACGTGCAGGACATCATGGGACCGCTCTATTTCGACTACGGGTTCGGCCCGTTCCGATGGGTGTGCATGAGCGAGAAGCCGGAGGACCTCGCGAAATCCGACGCTCTCGCGGTGAAGGTGCTCGGCGAAATCGCCGCCACCGCCCCCGAGGAAATTGCCGGCCAGATGCGCGACAACATCCATTGGATCGAAGAAGCCGGCCGGAACCACCTCGTGGTGGGCTCCCAGGCCCGGATCCTCTATGCCGATTGCGAAGGCCGGACGAAGATCGCCCTCGCCTTCAACGAGGCCATCCGCAAGGGCGAAATCACCGCGCCCATCGTCCTGGGCCGCGACCATCATGACGTTTCGGGCACGGACTCCCCGTTCCGCGAAACCTCCAACATCTACGACGGCTCGCAGTTCACCGCCGACATGGCCGTCCAGAACGTCATCGGCGACGGATTCCGCGGCGCCACGTGGGTGTCCATCCACAACGGTGGCGGCGTGGGCTGGGGCGAAGTCATCAACGGCGGTTTCGGCATGGTCATCGACGGTTCCGAAGACAGCGCCCGTCACATCCGTGAAATGCTGTTCTGGGACGTGAACAACGGCATCGCCCGCCGCAGCTGGGCCCGGAACGAAGGCGCCCGCTTCGCCATCGAGCGCGAGATGGCCCGCACCCCCCAGCTGAAGGTCACCCTTCCGAACTTCGCCGACGAAACCCTGATCCGCAAAACACTGAACGAACTATGATCCATACCATCTCCAAGGAGCGCCTGACCCTCGAGCGCCTGAAAGAAATCATCGACAACCACGCGACGATCGTCCTGTCGGACGAAGCGAAAGAAGCCATCATCAAATGCCGGAAGTACCTGGACAGCAAGATGGAAGACATCGTCCGACCGGTGTATGGGATCACGACGGGCTTCGGTTCGCTGTACAACGTGACCATCCCGACGGAAGACCTGTCACAGCTCCAGCACAACCTGGTGATGTCGCATGCCTGCGGCGCCGGTGAGAAGGTCCGTCCCGAAATCGTGAAGCTGATGCTCTTCCTCAAAGTTCAGAGCCTCTCTTACGGTCATTCCGGGACGCAGCTCATCACCGTCCAGCGGTTGGTGGACATGTTCAACGAGGACATCCTTCCGGTCGTATACCAGCAGGGTTCGCTCGGGGCCTCCGGCGACCTCGCCCCCCTCGCCCACATGAGCCTTCCGCTCATCGGCCTGGGAGAGGTGCTGTATCACGGCCGCGTCCGCCCTTCGGCCGAAGTGTGGGCCGAAAAGGGCTGGGAGCCCATCCGGCTCCAGTCCAAGGAAGGTCTGGCCCTCCTGAACGGCACCCAGTTCATGAGCGCCCACGCCGTCTGGTCCCTTCTCAAGAGCATGCGGCTCTCCAAGTGGGCCGACCGAATCGGCGCCATGTCCCTGGATGCCTACGACGGCCGTATCGAACCGTTCCTGCCGCTCACCCACCTGCTCCGTCCGCACACCGGCCAGATCGAGACCGGAAAATGCTTCATGGAGACCCTGGAAGGAAGCGAACTGATCAACCGTCCCAAGGAGCACGTCCAGGACCCGTACAGTTTCCGCTGCATCCCGCAGGTCCACGGTGCCGTGAAGGACAACATCAACTATGTGAAATCGGTCATCGAGAACGAAATCAATTCCGCGACGGACAATCCGAACGTGTTCCCGGACGAAGATATGGTCATCTCCGCCGGCAACTTCCACGGCGAGCCCATCGCCATTCCGATGGATGCCCTGGCCATCGCGATGTCCGAACTCGCAAGTATTTCTGAAAGACGTACTTACCAGCTTATCCACGGTC
>JAEEGK010025028.1_pt1 | contig 12306 bp, 11 predicted proteins | sample 8958771 | NCBI WGS metagenome assembly JAEEGK01 (sample SAMN16246547, study PRJNA631951) | gut metagenome | biome: gut microbiome; feature: rumen; material: SC-attached | host: Bos | place: Iran: Karaj | collected 2018-10 | reverse complement strand
ACCTGACTGTCGATATCATTTTGGAGATGCCTGTACACCGCAGACTTCGAGGAACCGTTCTCTATCAGCTTGAGATTGTCAGACAGAATGCCGAAGGAGAAGGATATGAATGGATCCTTAATCGAATAGACGGGTTTCTTGGGAGAACCGCCCATCGGGATCCTGCGCTCGACCATTCCCACGAACTCGAGATCGTCCAGAATCCTTTTGCAGGCGGCGCGGTCAATATGCAGTCTGTCCGCGATTTCCGACTGTTTTACAGCTCCGTCGGAGATGCATTTGACGGCACCGGTGTAATGGGTGTTCCCGTTGAATTCCTGAAGGATAATGCTGTGTGCATCCCCCCGCCAGGAACTGTCTGCATCGAAGAACTTCCCTTCTATCAGCTGCCGATAACTCTTCCCGTTGGTATTCAGGTGGTAGTATGGTATCCCTCCGACGGTACAATACCACCTCAGCGAGGTCTCATAATCCATATCGGGATGGAATCTCTGGCAGGTTTCTATCGGAAGCGGTTTTATCTGTTTTCTGTTTTCGAATCTTCCGTACAGCGGCTTATCCGCTTTTTCCGTCTCACTGCGCAGTACCGAGATGGCGGAACCGCAGATTACGAACACGCAGTCAAGATCCTTAAGCCCCTTATCCAAGGATTTCTGTATCACTGACGAAGCCTGAGGTGCCGATTCGATCAGATACGGAAGTTCATCGAAGATCACAAGGGTATGTTCCTCTCTGCAGATGTCTTCTATCATCTTCATTAGATGCGATAGATCGGAAGCCTGCTGAACCTCCCTGCCGAGGAATTCGGACAAATCAAGTGAGAGCGAGGAGAGATTCTCATAATAGGATCCTCTGATTCCCTGAAGGAAAATGGTTCTTTTGCCTTTTCCGAATTCCCTCAGGAGAGAAGTCTTCCCCACCCTTCTGCGGCCCCAAATACAGCAGGTGACAAGCCCGCGCTGGTTCCACAGGTTCTCCAGATAGGATAGTTCCGAATCCCTTCCGATTATCCTTCCGTTTTCCATGCAATAGTATCATTAATTGATTATAAAACAATTTCTAAATTTATTGATTTAAAATCAATTTACAAATTAATTGTTTACGAAACAATTAATCATGTAAACAAATGGTTACGAGTGCGGCCGTTCTCCCCCCGGCCTTGGGATTCACTCGTCGTTCAGAGCATTGATCAGTTCGGGTTCCGAAAGAACGATTTTGCCGATAATCGCAAGGAAGTCCTCATTCTGAGAGATGATGCTCAGCACAAGGGGGTTGTCCAGCGCGGCCCTGCCGATCTTGACGTATTTCCCGACCACCAGTTCCTTCGCATAGGAGGTCTTCAGGGCCATGGCGTTCTGTTCGTCGGCCAGGTCGGATTCGCTCAGGGAAGGCAGGTAGTAATCGTTGTAGATACCGACCATCCTCTCGGGAAGAGAGGCGATGTCGTACAGATCGCCGGTGAAGTCCACGGAACCGTCCATCAGATCGTCCACGATCGATTTGTATCCCCTGATATCGTTCTTCAGGAACTCGATGAGTCCCTCGTAAAGTTCTGCATCCTCGGGAGAAGCCCCCGAGGATTTCCCAATGAGATCGTCGATCTCCATATACTTGCGTCCGATGACGGTACGCATGAGCCTGACTTGGCTCTCCACATCCATTTTCCCATCCATGGTTCGCACCAGCAGGTTTCCCTGCGTTTAACCCTATGCGATACCTGTTTAAAAAACTATTTTTCTATATAAAGAAACGAAAGAAAACCGCAAAAATCGAAGAAAAACGATGGTTTCCGGCGGTATCCAAGACCGCCGGGAAAGGGGGTCAGTAGACCTTGTCGTGAGGCACTATCCTGGGGACTTTTCCGCAAAAGGGACATTTGTCGAGGACGATCTCGTTGCCCTGTTCGTCGGCCCCGAAGAGCTTGGGCCCCTCGAAGGTGTCGTCGGTGTAGATGTCCTTGTTCCTCACGGCGTCGAGCATAGGCTTGCAGCAGCAGGCCTCGATGTCCACGTCGGAGATGTCGAGGTTGAGAATCGGCCTCGCATTGATGTTGGCGTTCCTCTGGGCGTCGATCTTGTCCTCGATGCGGTCGGCATCGGTGTCGGCGCCGCTGAAGTTGGCCGCCACGCAGAAGGCCATCATCTTGAGGGCCTGATAGAGGTCCTGCTCCACGCCCTTCCCGTATTCGTACATGAGCGCGAGATGGGAAATCGAATTGACGTCCATCTTGGCGGCAGTCTTGGAGATTAGCTCGAAGGCCTTCTGATAATCGGCCTCCACACCGTCGCCGTTCAGATAGAGGATCCCCAGGTCCCTTACGGCAGGCAGATAATCCATGTCCGCCGCTTCCTTGAGCATGGCAGCACCTTTCGCGCTGTCCTGTACCACACCGTTGCCTACGACGTATGCGATGCCGGTGTTGTAAAGCTGTTCGGGACTCTTCTCTGAATCGCTCATGGGGGATGAATCGGGGAGGTAGGATTTAACTACTTTCTAAGCTGGCCAGTGCCTCGGCGGCCTCATTGTGGCCGTTGTCGGCCGCCAGCTTGAGCCATTTCCTGGCCTCCTTGAGGTTCTTGGAAGTGCCGAAACCCTCCGCATAGAAGCATCCGACCGCGAACATGGAGTCGACGATGCCGAAGGAGGCGGCCCTGAGGAACCATTCGAAAGCCAGTTTCTCATCCTTCCTCAGACCGGGACCTCCCTGATAATAGAGGACTCCCAGACGATCCATGGCGGGGGAATCGCCCTGCCTGGCGGCCATCTCGTAGAATTCCTTCGCCTTACCGAAGTCCACGGCGCATCCGGAACCGGTCTCGTAGCAGGTGCCTGTCTGGTACTGGGCGTTCATGTTGCCGGAGTTGGCGGCGTTCTTGAAGAGTTTGAAGGCCTTGGTCTCGTCCTTTTCCACCCCGAGGCCGTTCATGTACAGGTATGCCAGGGAGTTCCTGGCCTCCGGATCGCCCGACTGGGCCGCGGTGCGGAACTCTTCCGCTGCTTTGGCATAATCCTGCTCGACGCCGATGCCGTCCATGTAGGCCAGGCCGGTGTAGAGATGCCCCTCGGGAAGGCCCGCCTCGCGTGCGGCACCGATGTATTCCCAGGCCCTGTCCTTATCGAGATTGAGGTATTCTCCTTCGAAATAGAGCTGGACCAACAGGATCTTGGCATCGGGATTGCCCTGAGCGGCCGATCTCTCGAGGAGGTCGTATCCCTTCTCCTTGTCCATCTCGACAGCGTGGCCGAAAACATATGCCATGCCGAGTGCGAACATGCCTGCGCTGTCGCCTTTGGAAGCGAGTTCCTTCACCTCAGCGAGTGAGACTTCTACCTCGCCGGAATCGGTCTCCATGACGAAAAGCTTGTCTTTCTCATTATCGGCGGGGTTCATAGCTCAGTAACCCAGCTGAAAAATTAAAATCTTTTTGCATCATTATTTATTTAGTTAGTAAAGTTTTTTACTTAATTAATTGTATATAACAAAATAATACATATGTGATATTCGTGTCCTTTTACCATAAGATATGGGCAAACGACACACATATCAAATGGAGGTTACCGGCAATGCGTAAACTCCTTCTCTGATAGGATACATTTTTTCTGTCAGACACAGGACCACTCTAGCAGTTATAGGATACTGAGTGGGAATCCCCTTTACAATTGCTTTAATGTCGTTCCAGCCAAACTGTGTAGCTGATTTACACTCAATCAATGAAACCTGCCCATCCTTAATCAGCACCAGATCAATCTCAGTATCGTTGCTGTCGCGGTAATAGTAGAACGGGGAGTCGAGTTTGGCGTTACGATATGTCTTCAACACCTCATTCACAAGAAATGTTTCCGTCATCGGACCTTTGAGATACCCTGCGATGAGACTCTGGACGTCCAATACTCTAGCTAGATAACATGCTAGACCTGTATCCCAAAAGTACAATTTGGGTCTTTTGATTAGCCGTTTAACCGTTGAACGATCGGAATACGGCTGAAGCAGGTGGATGATGTCACCCGCAATCAATACTGAAATCCATGATTTCACTGTCTTCCCATCAATGCCGATATTCGAAGCGATCGTTTCATAATTCAGCTCCTGTCCTGTCAATGAAGCTAAAAGTTGCATGAACGAATAGAACTTCTCCTTGTTGTGAACGTTAATTATCTCCGATACGTCTCTGTCGATATAAGTGTCAACATAATCGGAATAGAATTCCTGCGTTGTCAGTTCCTTCTCGACTTCTGGTTCGGGGTAACAGCCTCTCAGAACCCTTTCAAAGAATTCCGATGCATTAATGGTTTTCTCGGCGGAACGTTTGGCTGCCTCGGTTATGGACATACTGAAAGGTATCTCTTCTCTGCCTAACATTTCGCTGAGGCTCAAAGGGGACATATTCAATATGGATATCCTCCCAGCCAGCGAATCCGAGATACCTTCCATGAGTTTGTATGCCTGACTGCCGGTGACGACGAACATTCCACGATTGTCCTTGCCTTCTGTAACTGCACGGTCGATCACAGATTCCATTGATTCCAGGAGTGCGGGGGCATATTGGACTTCGTCGACTATCAAGGGTGCGGGATGCATTTGTAGAAAGAGTTCTGGATCGGACCTAGCCATCGATCTGTCGTTTTTATCCCTTAAGGATACGTATTCGAATCCTAATTCATCCCGTAGTTTTAGGCACAGCGTAGTTTTTCCAACCTGGCGGGCTCCCGTTATTAGCGTGACTGGTCTGAGTCTGATGCTATGGAGAATCTGTTTGTAGATTGTTCTCTCTATCACAGTTTATAAATTAACTTTCGATTATTTATGTATTTTCGGAATTGAATTCCGAATTTGCATAAAACTACCTGTCCGTATGGGAGATTTCGGAACAGAACAAACCCATCCGGGCAGTAAAATCAGCTCTTTGCCATGCGGTGCAGGGACTTCAGCTGGGACTCCATCTCCTCGTAGCGGGGGAACATGCGCTCCTGGCGCTGGAACTCCGCATCGTGGGGCCGGCGGTTGAATGGACGGTATCCCTGACGGAGATGCAGGCATTCGTGAAACACGACGTAATCCAAGAGCTCCTCCGGTACTTTCGGGTCGTCGAAGATCGACGATATCACGACGATGCGGAACATCTGCGCGCAGTAGCCGAGCTTGGTGCGGTTGCTGCCCGTGGTCCAGGAGAAGACCGTGTTGTCGATGTCGCGAGCGTCTAAAAGGCCCATGTCCAGGAGTCTCTGCACGGAATCGAAGAGGTTGCGGTGCTCCCCCATGTCCGAACGGGTGAGCCTGCGGCACCTTTTGAAGTAAACGGGGCGTTTGCGGAGGATGAAGTCCTCCGAGCGCATGTAGCGGAGGTAGTCGTCGCCGAAGATGTGGCGCCCTCCGAAGATGTACGTGGAGGCTCCTTTCAGGAACTGCTCGATCACGATGTCGGGGGCATCGTCGAGGTAATCCGATACATATATCGAGATGCCGCTCCCGCGGAGCTTCCATTTGAAGTTGAACTCCTTGGTGGAGATGAATCCCGCCTCCGCCACGGTGTAACCGCGGGATGCGAACACCGGTTCCGCTATGGCTTTCAGACGGGCATCGTTAGCGTTCGTTGGTTTTCCTCCTGTTCACCAGGTCCTTCTGCTTCTGCTTGAGCTGCGGAACGTGCTCGGACCATACGTTACGAGTGTCGTTAAGGTCCCTGCGGGTATAATACATCAATGTCGAAACTGTTGAAGGCGTAGGGGTGAAGATCTGAATCTGCTCCGGGTTCGTATGCAGCTCGCTGTGGGCGAAACGGCCCAGCTCGTCCATGCTGCGGTTGCCGCATCCGGGATGGGCGGCCATGAAGTAATAGGTCAGGAACTGCCTCTTCCCCTGTCTCTCGTTGGACTCGTCGAACATGTCCTTGAAATCCAGCAGGACGTTGGGCCCGGGCTTGCCCATGAGAGCTAAAACCTCCGAGTTCACGTGCTCGGGAGCGAGCTTCAGCTGCCCTGACACATGGTCCCTGACGATGCAGTCCACATAATCCTGACCGTGTTCGCGGTCCGCTATGACCATGTCGTGCCTGATACCGGAGGTCACGAAGACCTTCTTCACGCCGGGGATGGATTTGATCCTGCCGAGGAGTTCGATCTGGGGCGAATGGTCTATCTTCAGGGAGGGGCAGGGGCGGGGATAGAGGCATCTGCGGTCCTGGCAGGCCCCCTCCTTCAGCTTCTTCCTGCATTCGATGGCGTACATATTGGCGGTGGGCCCGCCGACGTCGTAGATGTAGCCGTTGAAACCCGGCCTGGAGGTAATCCTCTCGGCCTCCCTGACGATGGAATCCGGACTGCGGGATACGACGGTCCTGCCCTGATGGACGGCGATGGCGCAGAAGGAGCATTCCCCGTAGCATCCGCGGTGGGAGGTGATGGAGTTCTTGATGGTGTCCATGGCCTTCACGATGCCGTCCTTCGCGTAGTAGGGGTGTACAGCGTCCTCGTAATCGTATTCGTATATCCTGTCCAATTCCTCGGAGGTAAGCAGCCTCTGAGGAGGGTTCTGGACCAGGAACCTGTCCCCGTGGCCCTGGCAGAGGCCTTTGGCGGTGACGGGGTCGCAGTTGCGGTAGAAGGTGCGGAAGGCCCGGATGAACTGCTTGGTATCGTATTTGCAGTCCTCGAAAGAAGGTATGACATCATATCCTTCGCGGGGTTCTTTGGAGATGTAGCAGATTCCGCGGATATCATGCCAGTCCTTGCCGTCCCTCAGAGCGCGGGCCAGTTCTGCATTGGAAAGTTCGGCCATGCCGTATGTGATCATGTCTGCTTTGGCGTCGAAGAGGACGGATCTGCGGAGTGAGTCCGACCATGCGTCGTAGTGGACGATGCGTCTTAGACTTGCCTCGATACCGCCGAGGACGATGGGCACGCCCTTGGAGTAGCGGCGGATGAGGTTGGAGTATGCTATGCAGGCGCGGTCGGGGCGCCTGGTGTTAAGTCCGCCGGGGGTGAAGTCGTCGTCCTTGCGGAACTTGTTGGTGGGGGTGTAATTTGCCACCATGGAGTCGACGCATCCGGAACTGACGGACCAGAACAGTCTGGGAGTACCGAGACGCAGGATATCCCTGTCGGAATCGGTATCTGGCTGGCAGATGATCCCCACACGGAAGCCTTCGGTGATGAGATGGTGTCCGATTACGGCGCTTCCGTTGTACGCGGAATCGATGTAGGTGTCCCCGGAAACGAGGATCACATCGAGTGAGTCCCAGCCCCTGGCCGAGACCTCTGCCGCCGTGGTCGGTATGAACATGAATCAGTCTATACAAACTCGATTTAAAGAAATATCACTCGTTTGGAGCGTTTTTTCAAGCAACCTTCCGTCCTCTATTCCGAAAAAATGTGACATGTAACAAATTTTCGGAATAGGAATCCGAGAAGACGGTTCAGAGCGCCATGCGCATGACGTAGTCGTTGCGGATGACCCCGTCGCCGATCATCTGCAGACAGCGGTAGTAATCGGTCATCCCCGCCCTAACGTAGGCTTTGAAGGCCCTCTGGTTGTGATAATACACGTTCAGGTAGACCTCGGAGCATCCGTTCCTGCGGGCGATGTCGAACATGCCCATGAGGGCCTCGTGGCCTAGTCCCTTCCCCCTGAAGCGGGGCTCGAGGTAGAGCTTGTTGATGTAGAATCTGCCGTCGTCCTGGATGTGATAGGAATAGAGACCCAGGCGCTCCCCGTCCTTGTACACGTATCCGAACTCGTACCCGTGTCCGATGGACTCGCGGATGGCATCGGGATTGGTCCATGTGGAGAAGATGTACTCCGCCTCCTCAGGCGGCATGAGGGGGTCGAATACCTCGTGCCATATCGGGTGCAGATAGGATGACAGCTCCTCGGCGTCCTCGGGACCCTTCCTTTCGAATTCCATCACGACCCGATGGGCATCCGAATACAAAAAACCGAGAGGTCAGAGTTTCCCGGCCTTCTTCGCCAGGCGCTCCATCCTCATCCTGCGGATGTCGAGGTTCATGACCACGATGGAGAGGGGGATCAGGGCCATGCCGATGAAGTTCAGCAGACCGAGGCTCTCGCCGTAGATCACGTATCCGACGATGACGGCGGAGGGCACCTCCAGGATGCCGATGAGGTTGGCGGTGACCGGCGAGAGGTACTTGAGCGAGTACACCTGCAGATAATAGGGGATGAGGGACATCAGGATGCCCATACCCAGGATGTCCATTATGACCTGGTTCGATACGACCTTGCCGGGAATGGAGACGACATCCGAGAAGGGCAGTGACACCAGCGCCGCGGTGAGGAAGACGTAGAGGATCACGGTGTTGCCGGAATACCCCCTGTTCATCAGAAGCTTGTTGCCCACGGTGTATCCCGCGAAGGTCACTCCCGCCAGGGCGGCGAAGCTTATACCCAGGAGGTCGAAGTCGACGTCCTCGGAGAGCACCCCGGTGACCAGTATGCAGCCGACGAACGCCATGCAGATGGCGAACACCTTCCGGGCGGTGATGGCCTCGCTGAAGAGGATCATGCAGAACAGCAGCACCCAGTAGGGGGAGGTCATCTGCAGCACGGTGGAGAGGGACAGGTGGATGCGGATCTGCGCCTCGAAGAGGAAGAAATCCGACACGATCCTGATGGCGCCGATGAGGACGAACAGCCACACGTCCCGCCGCTTTATGGTGAAGCTGGTGCGGTCGAAGACCGCCAGCAGGACCGCGAGTATGACCGCGCCTATGAGCATCCTCAGGAAGGCCGTCTGCATGGCCGTGAAGCCCTCGGAGGCGAGGTTCCTGGTGTACATACCGATGAAACCCCAGATGGCCGCGGAGAAGGTCATCGCGGCGATTGCTGAGCCTGCCTTGCTGTCCATGTGGGCGCCTCAGTCCTCGAAGACGGCCCTGATGGCGCGGAGCCTGAAGGTGCACAGGAAACCGCACAGGAGGAAGTAGAAGCCGTTCAGGTTGCCGATGCCGCACAGTCCGCCCATGATGATGGTGGATGCGAGGCAGGAGTAGAACGACACGTTGAAGTAGCGCCTCTTGACGAGGGTGATCATGCTGACGGCGGCCGCGGCACAGCTGGAGGCGAAGAGCGCCAGCTCGAAGGAGGCGATCTTCCCGAGTCCCATGAGGCCCTCCACGGATCCGATGTATCCTGCGAGGAGCATGTACAGCGCGACGGACATCGTGGAGGACATGGCGATCCACACGATGAGCATGAAGATGGTGAAGGACCTGTTGCTCTCGAGAATCTGCTTCTGGATCTGCTCGGCCATCTCGGCGTACGCCTGCTGGGCCCTCTGGATCTGCTCTGCCTGAGCCTCCGCCTGGGAATCGGTGCGGATGTTGGCGCTGCCGGTACGCTGCTGCGGGCTGACGCGGTACTCGCGGCCGCAGCGGGGGCAGAACCCGTAATCCTCAAAGAACTGGTATCCGCATTCGATGCAGAACCTTCCCTCAGTGCTTTCCATCGCACGTCTATATTGGTTCGGATTTTAAAAATTTCTTAAACTGCGGCGGCGGGGAAGAATGAAGCGGTTTCCCCCGGGCAGGGCCGCCTTGGCCTCATCGGAGAGGGTCTTAGCGAATGCGGAGACGTTTCCGGAGGCATCGGTGATGACGGAAACCCTTTTTATCACGCGCACCGATGGGGGATTCCGAGGGATTCTACCCATGATGACGAGAGGAACGATTATCGCATTTTCCGCCGCGGTTCTGGCGGCTTTGGCGTTTGTCGCGGTCCTCTCCGATTCCTCTGAGGCCGTACCCATCGACATCGACGGCGGCCAGTACGAGCTCGACTCGGTGGAGCACGAGGCCACCCTGGTCGCGGTGGACGCATTCCTGGGAGACTTCTACATCCCCGCCCTCGTCTTGGACGGCACCGACACCTATCGGGTCACCGCCATCGGTCCCGGGGCGATCCCCAGGAATCTCTACGAGCTGGTCATCGGACAGAACATCGAGGAGATCGACGAGGACGCCTTCGTGAACGCCAACCTGGTCGAGTTCAGCGTGGATCCGGACAACGAGAACTACGAGGTCCACCTAGACGCCCTTTACACCGCCGACTGGACGCTCTTGGCCTATCCCGTCGGGAACACCCGTTCCGAATACTCGGTCATGGACGAGACGGTCGCCATCGCCCCCAAGGCGTTCCAGTTCGCCGACAGCCTCACCAGCATCGAATTCCCCGAAAGCCTAACCCAGATAGGCGACTACGCCTTCAGGAACTGCGCCGCCCTGACCGATGCGGACCTCCCCGAAAGCGTGACCGACGTAGGGGTCGGCATCTTCAGCAACTGCCACTCCCTCACCAAACTGCCCAAGATGCCTTCGTCCGTCATCTACGACTCCACCTTCTCCGGCTGCATCGGCCTCAAGGAGATCGTGATCGACGAGAGCATCGTCGCCGTGGGCCCGTCGGCCTTCGCCAACTGCAAGGCCATATCATACCTGTCGGTGCACGAGGGCTGCACCGTCGACGACACCGCCTTCCAGGGCCTCACCGTCCTCGACCCTTCCGGCAACCCTGTGACCGGCTCCGCCCTCCGCGGCAACCTCTACTACGGATCCGGCATCGACAAGAAGCTTTACGATTCCACCACAGGATTCACCATCCATTTCTCTGCCGGCGTGAGGGAATGCTCCTCAACGATTATGACCACCGTCGGCGGCAAGCTGCCCTCGCTCCCCACCTACACGGGGCTGTTCTGGGATCTCGACACCTGGTACCTCAAGGACGGGACCCAGATCACCACGGAGACCGTCTTCACCTCCGACGATACCGTTTACACGAGCGGCGAGCTGCCTGACGCGGATCCTCTGGACGACAACCTGATCATCGGCGGGGTTGTGATCGCGCTGATGGTCGGGTTCGTGATCTGCATAATCGCCATGGCGAAGAGATTCTGACCTCACTCGGAAGGCGCGTTGATGTTCTGGTCGGCGGGCTTCCTGCCCTCGGAGAACATGTCCTTGATCCTGCCGAAGATGTCGGAGGAGAATCCCGCCCACCATTCGGGGTCGTAACCGGTGAAGCGCAGGGTGATCTGCCCGGGCTTGTATCCGACGGAGACGCTGTCCTGGGAATCCACACCCTTCACGGCGGGTCCGGGGGCTTCCCTGAACCTGGAGAAGACGTCGTACTTCAGGAAGATCTCTTGGAGGGACTCCCAGTCGCCGTCCTGCATGAAGTAGGTCCCGTCCTGGTCGTACCTGTCGAAGAGGTTGTAGAAGGTGAACGTCCTCTCCATGTAGTCGGCGATGACGATTGGGCACCTCTCGCCCTTCTGCTCCACGACGGTGAAGTTCCTGAAGTCGGGGATGCCGGGTTCCAGCTGCCTGCGCTTCATCCTCATGAAGTCGATCATGTCCCTCTTGAAGGACTCGAACTCGCGGGGGAACCTGTTGTATCCCTCGGTGATGGTGTGCCTGCCGAGGACGTGGATCTCCAGCGACCAGACGGCGCCGTCCTCCTCGGAATCGTCCACGTAGGCGGCCTCCCATTTGGCGGCGTTGGCGTCCTCGATTATCATCATGAGCTTGTCCCAGTCGCCCTCTTCCATGATGTAGTCCCAGCGGAAGTCGGGGACGGTATCCTCCATGCCGAAGAAGCCGTAGCAGCGGAGCATGAGCTTGCCGGTGCTCTTCTCGGCCGCCACCTGCATGCAGTGGGTCTTCTCCTGGAAAACGAAATTGAAGCGGAGGATGTCGCTCATAGTCGTTAATCAGAGCGGCAGTATATAAAGTGTAATCGTGAAAAGTACACTGAAACGAGAAAACGATAAAAATTCGGTGAAGGGGGAAACCCCCCTCACACCGCCCATCTCTGGGCTCCATCCAGCCGGAGCTCGACGCTCCCGAGCGGATCGGTCCTCCTTCCCGCGAACCACGGGGGCTTGCGGGAGCTCTTGCGGACATGAGCAATGCGCAGAGAACGAACACGTAGGACGGTTTCACGCGGTCGTGTCGCGCGTAACGATTTAATAATATTACCCGCCGGACTATTTTAACAATTGTTGAAAAAAACGGTTGAAATACTCCTGGCCTGATAACCCCCTCCGTGACCGAGACGTACGATTCGTCATATCAGGCAAAGCTCCTCATCGCCGTCTGCTTAGCGACGGTGATCACGCCCCTGATGAGCACCATGATGAACCTCTCGCTCATCTCCATCGGAGAGGATTTCGGCGTGGGCTCCCACGCCCAGGCGTACGTCAACACCGTGTTCCTCCTGGGTTCGGTGGTCAGCATGGTGCCGGCCGCCAAGTTCGCCAGCATCCGCGGCATGAAGAAGGTCTTCGTCCTCGGCCT
>JAEEGK010025026.1_pt1 | contig 12308 bp, 7 predicted proteins | sample 8958771 | NCBI WGS metagenome assembly JAEEGK01 (sample SAMN16246547, study PRJNA631951) | gut metagenome | biome: gut microbiome; feature: rumen; material: SC-attached | host: Bos | place: Iran: Karaj | collected 2018-10 | reverse complement strand
TACTCATGAATTATTTAAGAATTATATTTTAGAAAATGATTTGGATAAAGATATTTATATTAATTTAAAAGAATCTTTTCAAATTTTTTTGGAAAAAATTTATATTTTTTCTTTAATCAATAATAATAAAAAATGTAATGAAAATTATTTTAATGAAAATAAAGACAGAGAATTAATTCCAGTTAATTTATATCAAAAATTATCTTTAGAAAACTTTGAAAATAAACCATTTGCAGAAATAATTTTAAAATTAAATGAAAATTTACCAAAAGAAGAAAATGAAACATTTAAATTATTATATAAAAATAAAATAAATAATGATAAAATTATAGAAAATATTTTTGAACATTTTAAATTTACTTTTGAAAAAATATCAATGAGAATTTATATGAATCAAAACATGTTATCATTTGGTAAAAGAATAAACTTTAAATTTATACCTCTTGAAAAATCAATGATACACTTTTTAACAACAATACAAAAAAAAAGTTTCAATTGTGGAAAAGAAGAAAAGCAATTTTTTTATTGTTTATTATGTGGAGAAAAATTATGTGATAATACTTCTTGTATTCCAACAGAATATAATCAAAATAATGATATTTCTTATGTTTATCATTCTAGAATATGTAATTATGGGAATGTGGCTTATATAATTGGAAATGGAAAAGTTATTTTTTTATATCATGGAAAAATTGTTTATATTAATAATGGAATTTATTTAAATCAATTTGGAGAAGAACCACTTCAATATGTAATTACCAATGATTATTTATTAGTGGAAAAAGAATATGAAAAATGTCAAAATATTTTTATTGATTTTTCTTATAGAAGTTTACAGGTTTCACAAAATCAATAAATATTTATTTAGGATTTAATATCCTTAATATTTATTTTGATTAATAAAAAAATAATTATAACATGATTTTATAAAATTTAACTTATAAAATAATTAAAAATAATTAAATAATTAACGATATAAAATAAAAGAAATAAATTATTTGAATAATAATACAATCAAATTTTCCTAAAATGGGAATTACATGTTTAAAACAAAAAGAACCTGAAAAAGAACCTTCAATAAAAGATACAATTGAATTTAATCAATTTGATTTAATTGAAAAAGATTATGATAAAATATTAAAATATAAAATAAATTCTGATGAAGAAGGAACAAAAATTTTTTGGAGAGAAAAAAAAAATTATTTAGATATTCCAATTAAAAATGATTATGAAAATTCTTATTATATTAATGATGATGTAAAAACAAATTATAATATTTTAATTGGACATGATGCAGTTTTAAATGATAGTAATAAATATTTAAATAATAAAGAAGTTATAAAAGAGATAAATAATTTATTTGAAGAAATTGAAGATAATGAAAAAAAAAATAAAAATAATACTAAAGAAAATAAAGAAGATATATTTAAAATTAAAGAATTAAATTTAAATGAAGAAGATAAAGAAAAAAAAAATGAATATCTAAAATTTAAAACTGCTTCAGATTTATGTTTAAATATAAATTTATTTCATAATGATAATCAAAAAAAGAAAAATAATTCGAATAAAAAATCAATGATTATAGATATGTCTACTTTAAAAAAAATGATTAGAAACAATAATATATCAGCAAATACAATTGGATTAAAAAACAATATAATGGAATCAAAAGATAAAATTAAATCTAAAATTATTAGTCCTATTCAAGAAAATAAAGGTTAATGAATAAAGGAATATAAATTTTTTTTGTATAATTTTTTATGACTATTTGTAAAAAATTAAAATTTAATTTATTCTATGAATTTCTTTTAAAACTTAATATTAAAACAAGTTTTCTTCCTTAATTCAAGGATTCTTATTTAATTAATTTGTACTCAAAAAAATAAAAGAGTTTTCCTTAAAGTTTTAATTTAATAAAAAAAATAAAATATTATTTAAATAAAATTATCATTTGTATTTTGTTCTATATAAGAATAATCAAATTTTTTTACATTTTTTCTTTTAAAATACCTTCTTATATAAAGTGAAATAAAGATAATATTAATGAAAATAGATGTAACCAATATTGTTTTAATAATAGGAAATTCTTTATTATTATTCTTTAAATAATATCCAATAAATAAGTCTTTTTCATGGAATATAAGTTGATATTTAGATAAAAATGGTAATCCAATTTCTCCATATCTTAAATCACCATTATTTAATTTTATTAACAAAAAATATGTGTTATTTATTTTATAGAATAAATCTGAATAATCTAATTCAAATGAGATTTTTTGGATTTTTAATGATAATTTAAATATAGGAAAATCTTTTATATTAATATTATCATTACAAATATAAGTATATTTTAAATATTCTAAATCATATTTTGTACAATTATTGCTATAAATTGATTGAATAATTTTATCAAATTCTTGGGATAATTCTTTAGGCAAAAGAATATAATTTTCAAAATTAACTTTAAAATGTATTTTTTTTTCAAGTTCAAATATAATATCATTACTATTATTCATATTTTTTTCAATAGTGTTATTTATTATGGAAAAATAATTGAAATTTATTATCCATTCTTCGAAAAATTCTTTTCCAATTACTTTTAAATTTTCTATTTTATAATTTTCAGGTTCATATTCATGAGGAAAACCTCCTATAATAATTTTTCCATTGTTTTTTGATTTATCAAAGTTAAATGTAAAAATATTTGAAAAAATATATTCTTTTTCCTTAAGTTGATATAAAAAAGAAATATTTTTTAATTGTCCCTTTTTAGAAGGAGATAATCCAATATAATTTCTGTAATATATATTTTTATTTAAAGAATTAACTAATAAAAAAGACATAACATAATTCCTCTTATTGAGTCTTAAATCTTTAAAATTAAAAGTATCTTGACATAATATTGTTGTTTCAAAATCTTCATGATACCAATTAAGTTGTTTAGGAGGATTTTCGATAAATTTAAAAGATAATGATTTTTCTTTTATATAAGTTCCATTTATATTTCTATTTGAAATAAAAAAATATGAATTTTTTAAACTGATTAATGTTGGAATTATTTGTTCTGGATCACCTATACCAATATTTGTGTAAATTCCTGTTTTATAAATTTTTTCAAAATTATTTTCTTTAAGTTCTTCAAAAGTTATATTATTTTCTTTTCTTGATAAATTTGAATATATTGGTAAAATAATTAATGAAGTTATTATAGGATTATAATAAATAAAACACAAGAATATATTTCTAATTATATTTTTCATTATTTATAATATCATTAAATAAATAAAGTAAAAAAATAACATTAAATTTTTAAAATATATTAAATTATTGATTTAAAATGTATAAATAAATTTTTTTTTGATTTATTATCTCCATAGATTAAAATATATTTATCAAATTTAATAAAACTATAAATATAATGTATATTCTAAGAATAAATTTTGAATATGTTTGATATTATGTTTTCTTATATTTTTAAATTTATATTTTTAAAAGCTTAATTTATTATTAAATTAATATTAGAAAGGAGAATGAAAAAGAATTAATTAAAAAAAAATTATCATATCAACTCAACTGAATGATAAAAAATAGCTTTTGATTTTCAATTTCTCATAACTTGAATTTAAATTTAATTTCTATTTATAAAAATATATTAACAAATATTACATGTCTTTTTTAGATTGAATAATTTTAAAATTTATCAAATGTTTTTTATAATAATAATTAGAATAAAAAATGTTAAATAAAATAGTATGTGTTTATGATATTAAATTAAAAGAATTACAAAAGCCAATTCAATTAATAAATTGTTTAGATAAAGAGAAAAACAAAAAATATTTAATTAAAGAAAAAGAAAATGAAGATGAATTAACTGCAAATTGTACTTTATTTTTAAATGATGAAGAAATAAAATTCACTTTACAAAAAAAACTAACAAAAAAAGGTAAAAACACAATGATTATTGAATGTGAAAGACTTTTAATAAATATATCTTGGTTTTTTTATAATTGTACCACATTAATAAATTTAGATTTATCAAATTTTAATAGTAGTGAAGTAAATAATATGTCACATTTATTTCATAATTGTTCTTCTTTAAAAGAATTAGATTTATCTAATTTAAACACAAGTAAAGTAGAAAATATGAGTTATATGTTTTCAGGTTGTACGTCTTTAGAACATATTGATTTATCAAATTTCATTACGGAAAATGTAAATGATATGAATTGTATGTTTTATAAATGTTCTATATTAAAGAATTTAGATCTAAGTAATTTTAATACTTGCAATGTTTCAAATATGAAATATTTATTTTATGATTGTTCTAATTTAAAATCTATTAATTTGTCAAATTTTAATACAATAAAAGTTACTGATATGAGTGGAATGTTTTATAACTGCTTTTCTTTGAAAGAAATTAATTTATTGAATTTTAAAACAGAAAATGTTGTTTTTATGAATGATATGTTTTATAATTGTAAATCTTTGACTTCTTTAGATTTATCTCATTTTAACATTGATAAAGTTAAAACCACTAGTTGGATGTTTTGTAAATGCTTATCATTGATTAATTTAAATATTGAAAAATTTAATTCTAAAAAAATTAAAGATATAAATTTTATGTGTGAAGGAATTAATAGACATTGTAATATTATATGTAAAGATAGAGTTATGGTAACAAAAATACTAAATATTTAATAATCTCTTTTATATATTAATATAATTAGTTTATTTTTTATTTAAAAAACATATTATTTTTGTTAAATTTCCCAATTCCTTTAATAAATAAAATTTATATATTTTCAAATTTTTTAAAAAAATTTGAATGAAAAAATTTTATAAATTTCTTAGTTATATATATTATTATACTATGTTTTAATGAAAGACAATTATATTAATCATAATATATAAGGTATATATTTCAATTATAGGTTTTATTGATAAAAGAGATGGGGCGAAAGGAAATTTTGAATTCAATAAACTACAAAACAAAGGAATAATGATTGATATAAATTTTTTTAATTCAATAATGAAAATAGTATAAATATATTATATTTACCTTTTTCTTTAAATTTTATAATATCTTTTGAAATCTAAACATATATCTTTATTAAATAATTCATTATTCAATAATATCGAATTCATGGATAAAATATGAAAAATATTTAATAATATAAATTAAATTAATATTAAATTCTTGTTTTAAAAAAAATTTAAATTTTAAATTCACAAAATAGAAAATATATTTATATATTATTTTCTCATTTTAAAATCAATTTCCTCAAAAGTTTTCTGATACAATTCTTGAATATTAGGAAAATAGGTATTTCTTTTTTTATAAAACAAAACATAAGCACTTTTAGAAACAATTTTATTTTCATCAATTTCAGAAACATAACTATCATTAAATTCATACCATTTCTTTTCAAAATCATTTTTACAATAAGCAATATAATGTCCTCCATGTAATCCTCCAAAATGATTTGCAACTGCAAATAAATCATAAATATTATCTGAAGTTTCAATTTCATTATAAGTTATATATTTTCCCATGTCTAAACCTTCAATTGGGAAATTTACTGTATTCCCTAATTTTGAATTATTTTTAAATCTTTTTAAATGAAGGATTAATATTTCTGGACAAGTAAATATTTCCATTTTTTTTTCTGCTAATTGATGTTCTTTGCATTTAGGACAATACCATTTATTTTCTTCAGTTAATTTTTCTTTTTTATTAAAATTTTCTAATAAATCTAATAAATTTAAATCTGGTTCATCATCATCACTGTGATACCAATAAGTTCTTTTTTCTATTTTTTCCATTGAATTATAATCATTAAGTCTTTGTGCATATTCTGGTAACCAAGCAATTTTAAAATTTAACTGATAATCTTTAATAGATTCATTTTCTTGAAAGTTTATTTTTGCAATGTTTTCTTTTATTATATATTTATTTTCTGAAATTTCTAATATATTATTTTCTTCTGATTTATGCATCAATAAATTTTCTTCTTCTTGATTAAATGCATTTATATTTTTTAAAAATATTATTACAAAAGGATATTTATATTGTTCATGAATTGAATATGTAATATTAAAATCTTCTGTTTCATTTACTTTTCGAGAATTTTCTTTGTAATCATTAAAAAATTCTTGTTTTAAATTATCTTCAATTTCATTTCTATCATAAATTACTCTATAATAATTTACTAGATAATCAAAAATTTGAGAATTATTCCATTCAATATTAAAGTAAAAAACTCTAGGAAATAAAAAACTATCTTTTGGAGGATATTCATTTTTTTGATCTTCAATCATTTCATTTATATTATATGTAAAATTATAAAAAAGACATCTAATATATTTTGTCTTATCATATGTTTCTTCTATTTGTTCAAAATCTTCTATTTTTCCTTTATTTTTATCAAATTTTTTTATTCTATCAAAAAGAAGATTACTAGTTGTAATTTCATTATATGTATTTTCAATTTCTGTATTTTCTTTTTGAAAAACATGACTGGAAATCTGATTCAAAAAAATAAATGTTTCTTCACCCAAAAAATCCACGATTTTATTATATTTACTTTCATCAATTAATTTCAATTCATTATCATTGTGAACCAAATAAATTTCAAAAGTATTTAATCCACATCTTAAAAGATAATTAATTTTTTCTCTAAAATACCTAATAGTAGTGTCTCTATTAATTTCAATATTAAATTTAATAACTTTAAATTTTACATTTTCATAAATAAAAAAAACAGTAAGATTCATTTTAGAATCAGTTTTCAAAGTAAAAGGAAGACTTATAATGGCATAAGGATCATAAGTATTACTAATATTAAGGCAATTACTATTTGGACAAAATAAAGTAGATTTAAACATTCCATAAAATAAATCAACAATTAAAGATTGATTTCTTGCTAAAAATAATCTTTTATAATATTTAAATTCTTCAATATTATTTTCAAAAGTTAAATCATCTTCAGGACAAGTATAAGGTTTATTTAATACTTTATTTAAATCTTCATGTAATCCATCTAATAAAAAAGATAAAAATTCTTGAGTATCTTGTTGTTGATAACCACGAAACATAGTTCTAATATCTCCTATAGTTTCTTTAAAACCATATGGTTCAATAGAATCTTCTTGACCATACCATAAATGTTTTATTAATTCAGAATATGCTTCAACTAATTTTCCTTGAGAACCTATTGGATTATTTTCATTTATAAATTGTTTATATGTATCTTCTAAGAAATAATTCGTTAAAATATTACAATTTGATAAACATTGTAATGAAGTATTCATATAACATGTATTTCCTATATTTCTTAAACCTACTAATCCATGTTTATTATCATTTTTATCTAAAGTTTGTCTTTGTAATGCTGTTCTTCTATCATAAAAATAACTTTTTGGAGAAGATATTTTTCTTTTTGGTTTTTTTACGTCATCTTTTTTTTCTAAATATAAATTAAATTTATCCTCATCATTCGCAAAAATACTATTATTAGTTTTTCCTATTTTATCCCTAGGAACTGAGTCTTCATTTATGTAATCTATATCATTATCATTAATAAGATAATCAAACAATTCTCCTTTTTTATTATATGAAAATTCTACAATTAAATTACTATATTGTAATTGATTTATTTGAAATTTTTCAGGAATTTTTTGAAGATAATTACTTCCTAAAATTCTCTTATCTTTCTTTAATTCTTTTATATTTCTATATATAAAATCTTTAAAATATTTTAATTTATTATCTTTATGTAAACGATATATTCTGATAAAAGAATTTAATAATTGCTTGTTTATTATTGAAATCCCTAAATCTTTCTTTATTTTTTTATTCTTATCCATATTTAGAATATTTGATAAAAATTGGTATAAATGTTCTTCAGTTAATAATAATGGAATATATATTTTATTTGTTATAATTTGTGAACCTTCAATCAATGAATGCTTTGCTGGTATAAATGAAACATAAAATTCTTTTGAATAAATATTATATTTTTTTAAATTTGAGTTTCTCACTTCCATTAATTGACTTTTTATTATATAATCATATCCAAATTCTTCCTTTAATAAATCAAAACTTTCTTTTGGTACAATTTTATAATCTATTTTTTCTTTTTTATTTTCTTTCAAAAGGTTATCATTAGGTAATAAGCAATCTTTTTCATCTTTTATAATTAGAGATTCATTATTAATTTCACCTGGAAATTTATTTGAGTCTAGTTTATAAATAATAGGTTTTTTAGATAAATATAATTCAGGATTTCTAGAAGTACTTTTTACTTCATTATATCTGATATATTCTTTAAATTTATTATACCATTCAGCATTAATTAAGTATATTTCATTAGAATATTTAAATTTTTTAATATCATTATGATATAAAACTTCATTAAAATATATTTTTCTTGCTAAAGAAAGGATTTTTTCTGATTCTTTATTTTCAGTTATTATCGTTTTATCTATTAATTCTTTGTTATATTTATTCCCATATTTATCGATTATTTCCTCAAGTTTTTTACTCATATTTGAATCAGATTCCATTATTAAATAAATAATTTTTGATTAAACACTATTTTATTAAATTCTAATTAATTATTTTTAAACTCAAATTAATAAATAATTAATATAAAAAATTTATAATAAATTAAAAAAGTATATTAAATTCAAATGTTTTATTTATCTCATAAAATTTTAACTATATTAAATTAAATTTTAGAAAGTTAGATAATACAACTATTGTTTTTATTAAAAACTCCCATTAGAAAAATTGAAAATTTCATATATGAAAAAATGTAAGACACTTACATTAATTTAATTTGGAATTCTAAATAATAATTTATAATACATATTTAGTAAACTCACATTAAAAACAAAATCTATGATTTTTAAAAACATTGTTTATTGATTTAATAATTTGTAAATAAAAAATTAATAAATAATAATTTTATTTATAAAACGACAATAATAAATTACTATTCTTTTCTTACTACTATTATTAATATTAATCATTTTTAATTATAATTCAATCAAAAATCCTTTTAAGATCATTGATTTTTTTTGAATTTGAATAATATAAACCTAAAATACTAATTTTTTCTCTGTTTATAGTAAAATATTTTTTATTTTTTAATCCTTCATTTGAAAATTTCATAGTTGCACTTATTTTATTAACTTTAATCTTTTTTTCAGGTTTTATTGTTTTCATATTTGTTAAAAATAATTCTAATTTTTTTCTTTTTTTTAATTTTACTTCATTAAAAATTCCAGATCTACATGAATTTAAAGGTTTATGCAATTTAATTTTTGAACTTATATTTCTTTTTTTTAAAGGAGTTTTTATAGTTTTAGAATTACTATTATTTTGAAATCCTGAAGTTACATTTTCATAATATGAATTTTTAAGTATAAAATCTAATTCTTTCATAGGAGAATTATTCAATTTTATTTGTTCAACTTTTTTTTTCTCTTGATAAGATTTTTTTAAAATTTTTTGGAAAGGAGTTAACTTATATTTATTTGAAGAAAAATAATTAATTTTTGTTTGACTGAATTGATGGATTAATTTTTTATTATTTTTTATATCATTATTTTTATTTGAATATTTTACGCTATCATTCTTAAATTTAGATATTAAATTATATTTTCTTATTTTTCTAATTTCTAATTTAATTAAACTATCTCTTCTAAATTTTTTCTGATTAATTCCTTCAGTTTCATAAAATTCATCGTCAATTTTAGAATCAATTAAATCATAAATTTTTCCATTTCCAATATCCATAAATTAATTTTATTACTTCAAAGAATTAAATTTATTAAAAAATGGAATCTTCAAATTTAAAAACAAATGAATCAAAAGAAGCATTATTTACAGTTAGGAATTATAGTTTTTTAAATAAAAAAAGATTAGAAATAAAAAATAAACAAGAAAATAATTTTATCCCTTGGACAAAAGAAGAAGATGAACAATTAAAATATTTAATTCTTAATTATGAGAATTTATCTTGGGAAATAATATCAGAAAAAATAAAAGGAAGAACTCCAATTCAATGTATGTGTAGATGGAAAAATAGTTTAAATCCTATAATAAAAAAAGGAAAATGGGATTTAAATGAAGATAAAATAATAATTGAATATGTGAAAAAAAAAGGAGAAGGAAATTGGAATCAAATTCAAAGTTCTTTAGTTGGAAGAACTACAAAACAAATAAGAGAAAGATATATTAATCATTTAAAAAATAAAATTTTAAATGATAATGAAAATATTAATTTTAAATGGAATGAAAAATTAGATATTGAGTTAATTCAAAATTATATTATTTATGAAGGTTCTTTTGTTAAAATTTCAGAAAATTTAAAAGGAACAACACCTAATATGGTTAAAAATAGATTTTATTCTTTATTAAGACAATGTGTAAATAAATTAATGAAAAATAAGATTTATTGTGAAAGTCAAAAAATTAAATTATTAAAAAACGAAATTTTTTCCCAAAAAATTAATAATAATTATAATAATGAATATAAAAGTAATAAAGAAAAAAATAATGATTTAAATATAATTTTTTCAAATGAAGAAATTTCTAATAAAAGTCTTATATTATTTAATCCTGAATTATTTTTTAATTCTTTAAATAATATGCAAAGTAAAAAGAAAAATTACACTGTTAAAATTTTATTAGAATTTCTTCCTGAATTAATTGAAGAAAAAGGAATAAATATTGAAAGAGTTAAAACAATGGTTAATGATAGGAAAATTGCAATAACTAAAATTGTAACAGTACTTTCAAATCATTTATATATTAAATTTATGAATGAATTGAATATAGAAAATAAAAATATAAGTAATGAAGTTAAAATATGTAATGTTAAAGAAGGTAATTCAAAATCTTCAATATTATTTAATATGCAAATGGCTCAACTAGGATATGTTATAGAAGCTTTAAAATTAAAAATGATGCAAACTTATTTTGAAAGATTAAAAAGAAAAACTTTAGGAATTTAAAATCTTTTTTTTATTTTATTTTTAGGTCATATAAATTTTATTTATTCATTACATATTGGCTTTTTTAATATATTATTTAAAAATATCATTTGTTTATTTAAATATTTTTTAAAGTTAAATTTTTTATTTAAAAAAATGAATTTTTTATCGTGAAATAAAAGCTTTATTTCATAATAATAATTCCAATGAATAAAACACATAGTTTGAATTTCTTCCTTTAAAATCAAAATTCTATTATAAATTATTAAAAACAAAAAATAATTAATAATTAGAAAAAATTCGTGAAGAAATGATTAAAAAGTTATTTAGAATCAAATGTGCAATTCAATATAAATTATACAACAAAATTATATAATAATATTATTAAATTTATTATTATTTTTTCTTTATATATAAAAATATTTTATTTATTTTACCAAAGGTTTTTTAATTTTAATTTTTAATTCTCAATTATTCTTTTTATTTTTGTTTCTTTTTTAATTATTTTCATCAAAATTATTCAATTCCAATTGATCTTCGTTTTTAATTTGATAAAGGACATTAAAATAAGGATAAAAATTTTTTGTCAAATACACTTTTTCATTCATTATCATTCCCATTTTTTTTTTTAAAATTTCCAAAATTTCTTGATTTTCTTTATGATTTTTTTTTAAAATAGGTGTAAAATCTCTTTTAATATAATCAATAAATCTTTTTCTTTCATATGATCTTTCAATTTTTCTTTTCAAAGCATCAGCTTTTTCTTGTTCTTTTTTATTTTTTAAAAAGAGTGGACTATAAATTTTATATTTTTTATTTTTCAAAGCATTATTTTTTAATAAATTGTTTTTTAATTTAGGAATAGAAGGAGAATTATCAATTGTTTTTAATTTTAATTTAGAAACTGAATATCTTTTTGTAGGAAATAAACTTGAAGTTGATTTATTAATATTCTTTGAATTTAAAGATATTTGATTTGTTCCTATTGATGTACTTTTATCTAGAGTTGTTAATTTTATTGAATCATTAAATTGAAATTTGGGTGGCTTAATTACATTAATTCTTTTTAGTTTCTCCTGGTTTTTTATTGGAATGTCTTTTATTAATGAATTTAATGAAAAATACTTTGTTGATTTTGACTGTTCTGGAATAAAAGTTAATTTGAATGATTTATTTTTTTTTAACATTTTAATTATTTTTTATATTTTCTTACAATATTCAAAAAAGAAATAAAATATATTCTCATTATAATTATAAATAAATAAATAATCATATAGAATTTGAAATACTATTAAAAAAATTAAATA
>JAEEGK010025021.1_pt1 | contig 12309 bp, 9 predicted proteins | sample 8958771 | NCBI WGS metagenome assembly JAEEGK01 (sample SAMN16246547, study PRJNA631951) | gut metagenome | biome: gut microbiome; feature: rumen; material: SC-attached | host: Bos | place: Iran: Karaj | collected 2018-10 | reverse complement strand
CTTTCATGAAGGAGTGATGCGGTGCATCATGACTGAGTGAAAGTCAGCAAGATGACAAAAGCAGGCCGAAATCTCAGAAAAGTATGTAATAAAGCTCTTATTGTTCATACGTGGAATTTATAAAACCCACCTGAAGGGAATAACATCAATCAGTGTGGGCGGAATGGTATTGCACTAGCCCTTGCATCGGGTCGGGCAGAAGGGTGCCGAGGGTGACGCGATGGCTTTCGGCAGCCTGTCGGATGGCGGGGAGGAAGGTGCGGACGATGCCTCCCACGAGATGGAGAGGCTTGGTGCGGTAAGCTTCGAAATAGTCCAGCTGGTTGAAGAAGGAGCCGAAGCAGTCGTGCAACAGGGCGGTGATGTAGGGGTCGTCCTGGTGCTGGGCAGCAAAGGGGGTGAGCGAGGCTAGGAAGCGGTTGGGGTAGGGCTGGGAATAGAGGCGGTCGAGGAGCTGGCTGTGGGTCATGCCATAACCATCATGGAACATGGCTCGTAGGTGGGTGGGCATACGTTCCTCGAGGTAGTCTTTGAGCAGCCGCCTGCCGATATGGTTGCCCGAGCCTTCATCGCCGAGGATATAGCCGGTGGAAGTGCGCTGACGGACTATCACGCTGCCATCGTAATAGCAGAGGTTGCTGCCAGTGCCCAGAATGCCCACCATGCCGGCATTACCACCACAGAGGGCACGACAGGCCCCTAGCAAGTCGCCCTCGCAGTGGCACGTGGCTTTGGCAAAGACGACAGAAAGCTGTGACGCCATACGCTGCTGCATCTCTTGGGAGCCGCATCCCGCACCATAGAAGAAGAGCGCGTCGGGGCTGGCGAGTTGCTCCCTCGCATGGCGAAAGACGGTGAGAAGAGTATCGTCATCAGTGAGGCGGGGATTGAGCCCTTGCGTGACGAGCTCGCGCACAACGCCGCCATCCACACTGCACCAATGGGTCTTGGTGCTACCGCTGTCGGCGATGAGAATCATATAATGCCAATGATGTCGTTGATGTCGGCGATGTGGTGACGCTGACAGTAGTCCTCTAGGCCTTCTACGATTTTCACCGTGACGGTGGGGTCGAGGAAGTTGGCGGTGCCTACCTCGACGGCTTTAGCACCAGCCATAAGGAACTCAAGGGCGTCGGCAGCGGTACTGATGCCACCCAAACCCACCACGGGAATCTGCACGGCGTGAGCCACCTGCCACACCATACGCAGCGCCACGGGTTTCACGCAAGGACCCGAGAGACCTCCCGTACCTATTGACAACATCCTGCGACGTTTCTCTATATCAATGGCCGTACCCATCAGCGTGTTTATCAGCGACACAGCATCGGCACCCTCTGCCTCCACAGCCTTGGCGATGGACACTATGTCGGTGACATTGGGCGACAGCTTCACGATGAGCGTCTTTCCGTAGGCCTTCCTCACAGCCCTCACCACCGATGCCGCACCTTCGCACGTCACACCGAACGCCATGCCTCCGTCCTTCACGTTGGGGCATGAGATATTGAGTTCAATGGCCGGAATGCGCTCCAGCGCTCCGATGCGCGCCGCACACTCCGCATAGTCCTCCGGCGAGGAGCCCGACACGTTGACTATCACGTTGGTGTCGATGCCGCACACCTCGGGGTATATCTTCTCGCAGAAATGGTCTACGCCCTTGTTCTGCAGTCCCACGCAGTTGAGCATACCGCCGGCCGTCTCTGCCATGCGAGGGTAGTCGTTGCCCTGACGGGGATGCAGCGTGGTGCCTTTCACTATGATGCCGCCTATCTCCTCCAGAGGCACGAAGTCGCTGAACTCGATGCCGTAGCCGAACGTGCCGCTGGCTGTCATCACGGGATTCTTGAGCTTCAATGCTCCTATATTTGTAGTCAGATCTGCCATGTCAGTTCATTGATGTTGAACACCGGTCCTTCCGTGCACACACACACATTGCCCTTCACCGTCTTCTCCACGCAGCAGAGGCAGGCTCCCAGTCCGCACGCCATCATGTTCTCCAGACTCACCTCGCAGACGATGCCCTCCGCTTTGGCGTAGCGTGCCACAGCCTTCATCATCGGGCCGGGGCCGCACACGTGTATGCTTGTGAAGCGCTCCTTGGAGAGCACGCTGTGCTGCGTCACGAACCCCCTTTCGCCGTAGCTGCCGTCCTCCGTGGTGACGAATGTGCGTCCCAGCGCCTCAAACTCCTCCAGCTGCAACAGCAGCCCCTTGGAGCGTGCTCCCAGCAGGAATGTGGGCTCTATGCCCTGAGTCCTGAGCCACGCGCCGTAGTAGTAGAGCGGAGCCACTCCCACGCCGCCTCCCACGAGCAGGGGTCTGACGTCAGCTCCGGCAGCCGACTCGCGCAAGGCTTCCACCCGGCTGAATCCGTTGCCCAGCGGCATCACGAGATTGAGCGTGTCGCCTTCTCTGAGCCGTCCGAGCTGCCGTGTGCCCTCGCCCACCATCTGCACCAGCAGCCACACTTCTCCCCTCTCCCTGTCCACGTGGTGGAGCGATATGGGGCGGCGCAGGAAGGTGTCCTTCGCTCCGTCCACACGCACCTGCACGAACTGTCCCGGGCGGCACTCTGCCGTCACCTCCGCCGGCGCAGCCAGACGCAGCAGCACGGCGTTCTCGCCTTTGCGCTCTGCGGCGTTCACTCTCAAGTCGACAATGCTCTTCATCGCCCTGTCCTATGAGAATATGATGGTACGGTTCTTGTATGCCAGCACCTTGCGGTCGATATGTGCCTTCACGGCGCGTGAGAGCACTATCTTCTCCAGATCCTTTCCCTTGAGCACGAGTGTCTCGGGGGTATCCTTGTGTGTGATGCGTATCACGTCCTGTTCGATGATGGGTCCTGCGTCGAGTTCGGCTGTCACATAGTGGCTCGTGGCACCGATGATTTTCACACCTCTCTCGTATGCCTGGTGATAGGGCTTCGCACCCACGAATGCGGGCAGGAACGAGTGGTGTATGTTGATGATGTGGTTGGGATATGCTGCTATCATTTCGTCGCTGATGATTTGCATGTATCTTGCCAGCACGATGAATGTCACGCCGTGTTCCTTCAGCAGCTTCATCTCGGCCTCCTCCACTTCGCGCTTGTTCGACCAGTCCTTGTTGATGGAGAACACGTAGTAAGGCAGTCCGAACTGCTCTGCCACGTAGCGCAGGTCTTCGTGGTTGGACACGATGCACGGTATCTCCACGTCGAGCTCTCCCGCCTTCCATCGTGCCAGCAGGTCGTAGAGGCAGTGCGACATCTTGCTCACGAAGATGGCCATGCGCGGGCGCTCTGCTGAGAATTTCAGCATGAACTTCATTTCGTAGCGGCGTGCGTAGAGTGTCTCAATGTATTCCGCTATCTTCTCCTTCGGTATGAGGAAGTTCTCGAGGTCCCATTCCACTCGCATGAAGAAGCGGTGGTCTATCTGGTCTACGCTCTGGTCGAGGTGTAGGATATTGCCCTGATTGTCGGTGATGAACTTTGTCATCTCCATGATGATGCCCACCCTGTCGGGGCAGTGCAGCAGCAGTATGGCAGTTGATTTTTTCATCGTTTTCTCGTCGGATTTACTTATTTCGGCTGCAAAGGTACGAAAAAAAGTTTAGAGTTCAGAGTTTAGAGTTTAGAGTTTGGGGTTTTCCGAAAAAAAAACGTATCTTTGCTGCGAAAAAAAACAAAACATCATACTATGAAAATCCTCGGCAACATCATTTGGCTCATTTTCGGCGGCTTGGAAATGGCAATAGGTTATCTGTTTTTCGGACTCCTGCTGTGCATCACCATCATCGGCATACCCTTCGGCTGGCAGATTATCTGCCTTGCGGGTTTGGCTCTGTGGCCTTTCGGCAAGAACGTAAGGGACAAGGAGAGCGCGAGCGGCTGCTTTCCCCTGCTGATGAATGTGCTGTGGATTTTGCTGGGCGGCTTCTGGCTGGCTGTAGGTCATGCCGTTTGGGGTCTGCTGCTGTGCATCACCGTCATCGGCATTCCCTTCGGCATGCAGCATTTCAAACTGGCCTTCCTCATTCTCGCCCCCTTCGGCAAGGAAGTGGTGGATTAGTTGCTCTGATTATTTCCATAATATCACGTTTTCCATCAGGTGGTTCTCTTCGATATTTACGGAATAACTAACTGTCAACTGTCAATTATCAACATTGCGATTAAGCAAGAGCGGTCACAAACTCGTTTGATGACAGCCGAGCGTGAGCAATGTCTATGGAACGAAGTTTCATGAATTATCAATTATCAATTATCAATTTACTCGTCTACTTTCAAAAAAAATCATTACCTTTGTACCCTGAAAACAGAAAAACATGGCAGAAAACACAAATCAACTCCCCCACCCGCTGGTGGCAGCCATACCGCTGCTGACACTGATATCGCTGATAGCACTGATAATCGTCTACGTGCCCGACGACGCCCTGAGCGGAGCAAGCCAGCTGGCAATGGTGCTTGCAACGGCAGTGTGCGTGGGCATATCCATCATAGCGAACAAGATGTCGTGGGAGCGATTCGAGATGGCAATACAGGCCACTGTGGGCGATGCAGCTGTCTCCGTGCTCATACTGCTGATGATAGGCATGATGTCGAGCGCATGGATGATAAGCGGCGTGGTGCCTACGCTGATATACTACGGGGTGCAGCTGATGTCGCCCATGTTCTTCCTGCCCTGCGCCTGCATCATATCGTCGCTCATATCGGTGATGACGGGCACGTCGTGGACCACCATAGCCACGATAGGCATAGCCCTCATGGGCATTTCGGGCGCTCTGGGCATACCGCCCGCACTCAGCGCAGGAGCCATCATCTCGGGAGCCTACTTCGGCGACAAGATGTCGCCCATGTCGGACACCACGGTGCTCGCATCCTCGATGGCCAAGGCCGACCTCTTCTCACACATACGCTACATGATGTTCACCACCGTGCCGAGCATCACCGTATCGCTGCTGCTCTATCTGCTGATAGGACTGAAGTTCGGCGGACAGGCGCCGGAGATATCGCAATACGTCGACGCTCTGGACGGCACGTTCAACATCACGCTGTGGACAATGCTGGTGCCCGCCTTCACGGGTTATCTCATCTACAGGAAAGTGCCCTCGCTCGTCACGCTGACACTATCGGCGCTCGCCGCATGTCTCTGCGCCGTGGTGCTGCAGCCCGACGTCGTGGCCGGCATCGGAGGCGAGGGAGAAATGACGGCACCCGCGCTGCTGAAGGGCATCATGAAGACCTGCTACACATCCACACATGTGGACACCGGCGCGGAGGCCATCAACAGCCTCGTCGCCACGCGCGGCATGGTGGGCATGATGGGCACCGTGTGGCTTGTCATCTGCGCCCTGTGCTTCGGCGCGTGCATGGTGACGAGCAACATGCTGCAGAGCATCACCAACGTGATGCTGCGCGCCATCAAGGGCACGGTGAGCCTCGTGGCCGGCACGGTGGTATCCGGCGTGCTGTTCAATATGATTATGGGCGACCAGTTCCTCTCCATCATCATGAACGCATCCATATTCCGCAAGGAATACCATGAGCGCGGCTACCGTCCGGAGCTGCTCAGCCGCAGCACGGAAGACTCCTCCACCGTCACCTCCGTACTGATTCCCTGGACGGCCTGCGGTATGACGCAGAGCACCATACTGGGGATCCCCACCGTGGTCTATCTGCCCTTCTGTTTCTTCAACCTGATAAGTCCCCTGATGAGCTGTCTCGTGGCCGCACTGGGTTTCGTGCCCACACCTGAGAAGAAGCCTTCCGGAGAGCAATCAAGCACACCATCATGAAAAAACTGCTGACCATAACACTTGCCCTGTGGGCTGCGGCGGTGAGCCTGAGGGCTCAGTACACCAACAAGACGGATCTGCCGACGATATACATCGAGACATTCGACGGAGGCGGGATATACAGCAAGGACACATACAAATACTGCCGTCTGCACTACGTGGACGAAGCGGGCACAGTGACCAGCTACGACTCGGTGTCCATACGCGGAAGGGGCAACTCGACGTGGAACATGGCGAAGAAGCCCTACAGGATTAAGTTCAACGAGAAGGAGAAATTCCTGGGCAAGGGCTACGCGAAGTGCAAGAGCTGGACGCTGCTGGCCAACGCAGGCGACAAGACAATGATGCGCAACGCAGTGACGTCGGCCATGGGAGAATTCTGCGCCGCACAGCATCCGGAGGGCGGGAAGAAGTCGCTGCCCTTCAATCCCGCGGCGAAATTCACCGACCTGGTGCTGAACGGCACGTACGCGGGCACCTACCAGATAAGCGACCAGGTGGACGTGAGGCCGCACCGCGTGAACATCACGGAGCAGGACACACCGGCAACGGCCACCTCCGACATCACGGGAGGATACCTGCTGGAAGTGGACGGATTCAGGGACGGCAACAGCTTCAACACAAGCACCTACAACGTGCCGGTGCGCATACACTATCCCGACGAGGACGACATCGCAGCCAGACAGACAACATATATCAAAGGCCATATGGCGCGCTTCGAGAAGGCGCTCTCGTCGGCCGACTTCACCGACCCCGAGGCCGGCTATCGCGCCTACGTGGATTCGGCATCGCTCATCGACTGGTATATCTGCACGGAAGTGAGCGCCAACATCGACGGATTCTACAGCACATATTTCTACAAGGAACAGGACGACGACCGTCTCTATTGGGGACCGCTGTGGGACTACGACATAGCCTACAACAACGACTACCGCGTGACACAGGAACAGGGACTCAGCACCACAGCCGAGTCGATGATGACGGACGTAGCTTACAACGGGTCGAAGGTGTGGGTGAACAGGATGTGGCAGGATCCGTGGTTCCGGCGCTGCGTATATGCACGCTACAAGAAACTGCTGGAGGCCGGACTCGTGGCATACATGCACCAGAAGGTGGACAGCCTGCAGCAACTGCTGGACCTCTCGCAGAAGAAGAACTACGAGAAATGGGGCATCAAAACGAGGATGTATCACGAGATGGTGCTCTACTCCAGCTACAGCCAGTACGTCAGCGACCTCAAGACATTCGTCAGCGACCATTGCGCATACCTCGAACAGGAGTTCGCCAACCGCAAGCCGGACGACCCCACCCCGCCCTTCGTGCCGGAGCGCTACTACTACCACATCGTGAACGTCAAGACGTCGAAAGCGATAGACCTGTCGGGCAGCAATGCCGTGCAATACACCGACGACAAGAGCCGCGAGAGCGAGGACTGGGAGATGAGGAGCCTGGGCGACGGACTCTTCCTCATAGTGAACCGCAGCAGCATGATGGCGCTCAACGACCCCACACAGGGAGATGTGGGTCCCACCGTGAACGTGGGCACTCCGCTCAACACGGCACTGCCCGACGAGGAAGACCCCAGACAGCAATGGCAGCTGATGCCGCAGGGCAACGACGGACACTACAACCTGCTGAACGTGTACACGCAGCATGTCGCCAACCTCAGAGGCGGCAGCGCGGACGACTATACCGACATACTGAGCTACACCAACGACTCGCGCAACGGCGAGAGCCAGAACCGTCTGTGGCTGCTGACACCCAACGGACAGCTGCCCGACGACACCGGTGTGGACAGAGTGGAGCCCGAGGAATACGCTCTGGCATACAACCCGGCGACAAGGACGCTGCACTTCGGCTCGGAGACGCCCGAGAAGCTTCACTTCAGGGTGAATGTCATATCCCTGAACGGCGTGCGCGTGGGCTCGTTCACAGCCGACGGGGAGTTCCCGATGACAGGTCTGCCTGCCGGCATATATGTTGTCAGCTGGGCTGTCGACGGCAAGATACGCTCCGTGAAGTTCAACTACAGATAACGGGAATGAGAAAAATACTGGCGGCGATAGCGGCAGCAATGACTGTAGCAGCTGTGTGGGCACAGGAGAAGAGCATCGTGGTGCTCTACGAGAACGACGTGCACTGCGCCATAGACGGATACGCACGGATGGCAGGACTGCGCGACGCCATTGCCGCACAGGATACGGCATACGTCGTCATGGTGAGCTGCGGAGACTTCCTGCAGGGAGGCACGGCAGGAGCCCTGTCGCAGGGACAGTACGTAGCCGACGTGATGCGCAACATGGGCTATCAGGCCGTCACGCCGGGCAACCACGAATTCGACTACGGCACAGAGCGTATGCAGGAACTGCTGAGCGGCATCGGAGCACCCGTGACATGCGTGAATCTCTGCAAGGCGGGAGCCGCGGAGCCCTGCTACGCGAAATACGTGATGCAACAGTGCGGCGACAGACGCATAGCATTCATCGGAGCCCTCACACCCGAGACGATGCTGCTGGAGAAATACGCATTCTACGACACGAAAGGCGCCGCGACCTACGACCTCAGGGCCGACAGCTTCCACACCCTGATACAGCAGGCCACAGACGAGGCACGCAGAGAAGGTGCCGACTACGTGGTGGCACTGCTGCACGTGGGCGAAATGACACAGTCGATGGGATTCAACTCCCACCTCACAATAGCCGCCACGAGGGGTATCGACGCCGTGGTGGACGGACACAGCCACTCTGTGGTGAGGGGCGAAGAGGTGAAGAACAGGGACGGTAGAGAGGTGCCTGTCACCCAGACGGGAACGCTGTTTGCCAACGTGGGAAAACTGCTCATCAAGGACGGACGCATCACAACGGAGCTCATCCCGACAGCAGAGATTCCCTACGAGAACGCCCGCGTGAAGGCGACAACCGACAGCGTGAGAGCGCTGATGAAAAGCGTGGCAGGGAAAGTGGCGGGCAGCAGCCGTTTCCCCCTCGAAGTGACCGACGGGAAAGGCAACAACAGCGTGCGCTGGCATGAGACAAATGCAGGAGACCTGGTGACAGACGCCTACCGACACTTCTTCGGAGCCGAGATAGCGCTGGAAAACGGAGGAGGCCTGCGCAACGACATAGCGGCCGGCACCGTCACCTACGGAGATATCATATCGCTCCTGCCCTACAACAACAATATATGCTGCATCAAGGCCACCGGGGCGCAAATCATAGAGACACTCAAGAAGTGCACGGCAAAGACACCTGAAAGCGACGGCAGCTTCCCGCAATGCTCGGGACTGAGATACACCATAAACACAGCCGGCCACACGGTGAGCGACGTGATGGTGGAAGTGGCCGGAAGCGGCGAATACTCAGCAATCGACCCTGAGAGAATCTACAATGTGGCCGTGGGGTCGTACTACAGGATTGGCGGATTCTACAACGTGCTGCGCGACTGCCCCGTAGTGACAGCTGCACCGACACTGTGCCGGGACGTTGTGGAGCAGTATATAAGGGAAACGCTGGGAGGCATCATACCCGAACGCTACGCACGCCCGCAAGGAAGGATTGTTTTAGTGGACAAGTAGACGAGTAGTTACTTCCAGGCCTTGAGATTGGAGGAAGCCTCCACCCTATCCTCCAGGGAATCGGGCAGCAGGGGAAAGAAATCAAGACCCGTGAGCATCTCCACGCTGTCCACAGTGCACACAGCCGAATCCATAGGCTGACGGCTGTCGCGATTGGAATACACAAAACCTATCGCCTTCTCAGCGCCCTCGCACAGCGAGAGAACCACCTTGAAGAAACCGTTTGGCACACGCACCCTGACATTGCCGCCTACCGTCTTCTGACGACGTGAGGACTTGAAGAGAGGACCGCAGCAGATATACACGCTGCCCTCCCGACGGGCCCAGCGACGGCAGGCCGACTCAAGATGCTCCCACCAGCGGCGGTTGAGTTCACCCACCTGAGGACAGATGTTGCTCATGTAGAAACAGTCGGACATCGACCGGCTGCTCCACTTCATGTCACCGGCCGGACACATGTGACCGCGATCGTAGCCCGACTCGCGATAGTCGGAGGCCTCCACCCTGTGAGAGGCAGGCACGAGAGGGTCGCCCCTGAAGTCGTTGCCACGCACCACAGCCTTCGTCTCCACCTCCTCGCCTGTGAGCTCCCAAGCCACCCAGCGGGGGCAGTTGGTCTCCATATCGAAAGAGAGAGCAAAGCCCGTGTGCTCCACCAGAAAATCGTCGTCGGAGAGCTGCGGACGCTCGTAGAGAGGCGTTTCTATAATATTAGAGTCACGCTTTAATCCCACAATGCTATCTCCCTGACATACACCTTTATTACTATCCATCGCTACAGACACAAGATATGCCGCCAGAACGACGAAAAGCACGAAGAGAAAGAGCGGCGACTGCTTCATCACGGAGGGCATTACTGGAAATAGACGCGCTTCACACGGGAGGAAACGGAGGTGAGTATCTCGTAGGGAATCGTGCCGATGAGTTCGGCAAGCACGCTGGGCGAAAGGGCTTCTCCGAAGATAACCGCCGTGTCGCCTTCCCGACAGGGCACATCAGTGACATCTATCATCGAGACGTCCATGCAGATATTGCCCACGTAGGGGGCCTTGTGACCGTTGACCAGGCAATAACCCCGTCCGCCGCCCAGAAGACGGTTGAGACCGTCGGCATAACCGATGGGAAGCACTGCGATGCGGGAATCGCGCTGCAGACGTCCCTTGCGGGAGTAGCCCACCGTCTCGCCGGCCGGGATATCATGTATCTGGAGGATGGTGGTCTTGAGCGTGGAGACATTGGAAAGCATGGCGTTGGTGCGCGAGTCGATACCGTAGAGACCGAGGCCCAGACGGCAGAGGTCGTGCTGGTATTCAGGGAAATGCTCTATACCGGCAGAATTGCAGATGTGGCGCAGGATATGATGGGAAAAACCTTCCTGAAGAGCGTTCGCACCAACGGTGAAGCGACGGTACTGCTCGCGGGAGAAGGCATCGAAGTCATCGCTGTCGCTGCCCACGAAATGGGAGAACACGCTGCGGGGCACAAGTGCCGACTGACGATGCAGATGGCGCAGGAGTTCGGGCATATCCTTCTCGGGGTCGAAACCCAGACGGTGCATACCTGTGTCGAGCTTGATATGTATGGGGAAATCCGTGACACCCGACTTCTCTGCTGCACGTACAAGGGCATCGAGCAGACGGAAGGAATATACCTCCGGTTCGAGATTGTACTCGAAGAGAGTGTCGAAACTGGACATCTCGGGGTTCATCACCATAATACCCGCAGTGATGCCGGCCGCACGCAACTGAGCACCCTCGTCGGCCACAGCTACGGCAAGATAGGAAACACCCTGATCCTGCAGCGTCTTCGACACCTCGACGGCACCGGCTCCGTAGGCATCCGCCTTGACCATGCAGACGAAAGGCGTAGCGTGGGTGTCGCGCGAAGCATCGTGAAGGAGGAAGGAACGATAGTGATTGAGATTCTCCACCACAGCAGCGAGATTGACCTCCAGGACCGTCTCGTGAACCTTCTGCTCCAAAGCACCCGTGATGGCCTCGAAACGGAAACGGCGGGCACCCTTGATGAGGATGAGAGCTCCGTGAAGCCTCTGGAACAGTTCGCTCTGCATGAACGACTCCGTGTCGGCAAAACCGTATCCCAATCCGCTCTGCGACAGCACAGGACCGATACCTATGAAGATGTCGATGCCGCGACTCTGAAGGAGAGCACGCACGTGCCTGACGAGCTGCTGCTCGGAGAGTCCCGTCTGATAGATGTCGGAAAGGATGAGCACACGCTGACGGTCACGGCGCTCAGGACGGCGCATCATGAAATCCAGAGCGGTGTCGAGCGACGAGAGGTCGTTGTTGTAGGAATCGTTGATGAGCACGCAGTCGTGACGTCCCTGCTTCACCTCCAGACGCATCGCAACGGATTCGAGATTATTCATACGCTCTGCGATAACATCCTCGCCCATACCCAGATAGCGGCACACTTCGGCACACAGCCTCTTGCCCTCGAGCAAGGGATCGTTGCCCTCGCCGATGGAGAACACACGCTCGCAACCATCAAAGAGACGCCACTTCTCACGGCGCTTCTCCTCCATAGAAGAGAAAAACTCCTGGTGGGCGTCGCCGAGACCCGTGAATACGCCTATCGTAGGCTGTATGATAGCAGCCAGAGACTCCATCTCGCCCGGCTGGGAAATACCTGCCTCGAAGATACCAATCTGGGTGCGCCCGGAAAGTCCCCATACGGACAGAGGCACACCTATCTGCGAATTGTAGCTGCGGGGAGAGCGCGTCACCACGTAGTCGGGAGAAAGCATCTGATAGAGCCACTCCTTGACGGTGGTCTTGCCGTTACTGCCCGTGATGGCAATGACGGGAATATCGTATTGTTCACGATGGCGGGCAGCGAGACGCTGGAGAGCCTGCAACGAATCTTCGACGACGAGATATGTCGCGGAGGGTTCAGGCTGGCGGGGAAGCTGCTCCACAACGAACATGTGCACACCG
>JAEEGK010025020.1_pt1 | contig 12309 bp, 13 predicted proteins | sample 8958771 | NCBI WGS metagenome assembly JAEEGK01 (sample SAMN16246547, study PRJNA631951) | gut metagenome | biome: gut microbiome; feature: rumen; material: SC-attached | host: Bos | place: Iran: Karaj | collected 2018-10 | reverse complement strand
CGCCCTGGGGGAAAAGCGCATCGGCCACGGCGGGACCCTGGACCCCATGGCCACCGGGGTGCTGCCCATCTTCGTGGGCCGGGCCACCCGGGCGGCCTCTTTTTTGGAGTCTGCGGATAAGGAATACCTGGCCTCGGTCCGCTTCGGCCTCACCACCGACACCCAGGATACCACCGGGCAGGTGCTGTCCGAGAGCTCTCTGCGCCCCTCCGAGGGAGAGGCGGAGGCGGCTCTGCTCAGCTTTCTCGGGCCCCAGGAGCAGCTGCCGCCCCTTTACAGCGCCGTGAAGGTGGAGGGGCGGAAGCTCTATCAGTATGCCCGGGCGGGCAGGGAAGTGGAGCGGCAGCCCCGGAGGATCGAGATCAGCGCCATTGAGCCCCTGGGCTTTGGGCCGGAGGGAGATTTCCGCTTCCGCCTCACCGTCTCCAAGGGCACCTATGTCCGCACCATCTGCCACGATCTGGGGCAGAGACTGGGCTGCGGCGGGGCCATGAGCGCCCTGCGGCGGCTGCGGGCCGGGGTGTTCTCCATCGACGAAGCCTCCCCTCTGGAGGCGTTCCTGGAGGACGGGGGGCGGCTTCTGCGGCCCCTGGACAGCATTTTCCGGGCCTATCCGCCCCTGACCCTGGGGGAGGAGGAGACCCGCCGGGTCCGCTGCGGCAATGATTTTGCCACAGAAGCGGAGACCGGGACCTATCGCCTTTACGACGGCGAGGGGGCGTTCCTCGCCCTGGCGGAGTCGTCGGAGGGGCGGATGAAGACCATCAAAAACTTTTTCGAGGTTTAGGATATGACGAAGCGCGTTCTGGCCCTGGGCTTTTTCGACGGGGTGCACCTGGGCCACGGGGCCCTGATCCGCAAGACGGCGGAGCGGGCCGCGGAATTGGGGGCCGTCCCCGCAGTGCTGACCTTCGACGTGCATCCGGATACCCTGGTGCGCGGGGAAGCGGTGCCTCTCATCACCTCGCCGGAGGATCGGGCGGAGCTGATTCGCCGTTTGTATGGGGTGGAGGAGATCCTTTCCCTCCGCTTTGACCGGAGCCTGATGGAGATGCCCTGGGACGAGTTTATCACCTGGGTGCAGGCGGAGTTTTCTGCCGTGCATCTGATCTGCGGCCATGATTTCAGCTTCGGCTGGAAGGGGGAAGGGGACCCGGCCCGCCTGCAGCGCAAATGCGCCGAGCTGGGCCTGGGCTCCGATGTGATCCCCAAGGTCACCGTGGACGGGGAGACCGTCAGCTCCACCCGCATCCGCTCGCTGCTGCTGGAGGGGAAGCTGCGGGAAGCCAACCGGCTCCTGGGCCACCCCCACGCCCTCACCGATTCTGTCCACACCGGCTACCGCTTGGGGCGGAAGCTGGGGACGCCCACCATCAACATGGCCTTCCAGCCCGGCGTGCTGGTGCCGGCCCACGGGGTCTATGCGGGGCGCCTGCGCATCGAGGGGGAGGACGTGGACCGCTGGGCCGTCACCAACATCGGCGTCCGCCCCACCGTCAGCGACGGGGAGCGGGTGAGCGTGGAGAGCTACATCCTGGACTACGAGGGCAATCTTTACGGGCGCCGGGTGCATCTGGAGCTGCTGGACTTCCTGCGCCCGGAGCGGAAATTCGCGGATACGGACGCTCTGAAGGCTCAGATCGCCAAAGACGCGGCGGCGGTGCGGGCCTTCATGGAGCAGCATCGGCCTGTGCAGGATGCGCCTGTGCCCGTGTTGTGAACCGGTCGAATTGTGCAGTTTTCCCATGGAAAATGAATTGAAATACCGTTGTGATTATGCTAAAATCGCCTATATTTATGGAGTCGCCTGACGCCGATCTGATAATTGGAGGTTAATGCAATGAGTGACAACAAGCGTCCCGAAAGCATGGAACGGATCACCACCCCGGCTTTGGCGGAAAAGTTCATCAAGGAACAGCTGGCGGCCCTGAAGGCCCAGATCGGCGGTAAGAAGGTGCTGCTGGCCCTGTCCGGCGGCGTGGATTCCTCGGTGGTCGCCGCGCTGCTCATCAAGGCCATCGGCAGCCAGCTCACCTGCGTCCATGTGAACCACGGCCTTCTGCGCAAGGGCGAGCCGGAGCAGGTCATCAAGGTCTTCCGGGAGGAGCTGGGCGCGAACCTCGTCTATGTGGACGCGGTGGACCGTTTCCTGGACAAGCTGGCCGGCGTGGCCGACCCGGAGAAGAAGCGCAAGATCATCGGCAAGGAATTCATCGACGTGTTTGCCGAGGAGGCCCGGAAGCTGGACGGCATCGAGTTCCTGGCCCAGGGCACCATTTATCCCGACATCCTGGAGTCCGGCCCCGTCAAGAGCCACCACAACGTGGGCGGCCTGCCGGAGGACCTGAAGTTCCAACTGGTGGAGCCCGTGAAGTTCCTGTATAAGGACGAAGTCCGCGTGGTGGGCAAGGCCCTGGGCCTGCCCGACAGCATGGTCTACCGTCAGCCCTTCCCCGGCCCCGGCCTGGGGGTCCGCTGCGTCGGCGCCATCACCCGCGACCGGCTGGAGGCCGTGCGGGAATCCGACGCCATCCTGCGGGAAGAGTTCGCCAAGAACGGCCTGGAGGGCCGGGTCTGGCAGTATTTCACCATCGTGCCCGATTTCAAGTCCACCGGCATCACCGACGGGCTGCGCACCTACGACTGGCCCGTGGTCATCCGTGCCGTCAACACGGTGGACGCCGTCACCGCCGACGTGGCGGAGCTGGATTTCAACATGCTGGCGAAGATCGTGGACCGCATCACCCACGAGGTCAAGGGCGTCAACCGCGTCCTCTGGGACCTCACCCCCAAGCCCAGCGGTACCATCGAGTGGGAGTAATGCACATTTTAGCTTGAAACGTGTTGAGTTATCCTAAATAGCTTGAAGCAGCAGGCATTCTACGGAGTGCCTGCTGTATTTATGTTATCAGTGCTGATAACAATTTGATAACATTATATTGTGTTGCGAAATGTGCATAGGATCATGATAGACGGCTGCTCTATTATTTCTTTTATCCGCAAAGCATGAAAATCTTACTGCCAGTAGGAAAAATAAAATCCGATTGATACGACTGGTCCGTTCAATTTCCGGTTCCGATGCTGTATAATCATCTACAGAAGTACAAAGGAGGCGGGCAAATGAAGATGATGCTGGCGGAAAACATCCGCGCCTTCCGCAAGGAACGGTCGCTGACCCAGGAGCAGCTTTCCGAAGCGTTAGGGGTGACGGCCGGCGCGGTATATAAGTGGGAGGCGAAACTGTCGATCCCGGAGCTGGAGCTGATCATTCAGATGGCTGACTTTTTCGATACCTCGGTGGACGTACTGCTGGGCTATGAGGTCAAGGATAACCGTCTGGAAGCGACGGTGAAGCGATTGCAGGAATACCGCCGCAGCAAGGATTGGGAGGGGCTTGCGGAGGCGGAGAAGGCGCTCAAGAAGTATCCGCACTCCTTTCAGATTGTCACTGAGAGCGCCGCACTGTACCGTGCGTTTGGTTTTGAGAGCGGGGACAAGGCCCTGTTTCGCCGCGCACTGGAGCTTCTGGAGCAATCCCGTCTGCTGCTGAGCCAAAACGAAGATCCCCAGATCAGTGAGCAGACGATCTACGGGAGGATCGCGCAAACGTATCTGGGGCTGGATGAAACGGACAAGGCCATAGATCTTTGGAAGGCCCATAATGCAGACGGAGTATACAGCCCCCGGATCGGTCATATTCTGGCCCAAAGCGATCACATTGAGGAGGCGGTGCCGTTTCTGTCAGAGGCCCTGACGAAGCTCCTCTCCGATCTGATCAGCACGATCATCGGCTATATGAACGTGTACCTGAAACGCGGTGATCATGCTTCCTGCCAGGCGATCCTGAGCTGGGGGATCGGGCTCCTGCTGGGGCTGCGGAAAGCGGACAAGCCAAACTACTTCGACAAAGTCAGCGCTGTTTTTCTCGCCGCTCTTGCCGCCTCGCAGTTCCTGTCTGGGCAGGGTGACGAGGCGCGCGATTCCTTGATCAAAGCCAAAGAGCTTGCCGCGTTCTTTGACGCTTCTCCCAGCTATGATGAACGCGACATCCGCTTTGTGGGCCGCATTGAAGGCGCCAGCGCCCACGATGACCTGGGGGCGACAGCCATGGACGGTGTCCGCAACGCGGTAAGCCAATTTGAGAACGAGGAGTTTGCCGCTCTTTGGAGCGCGGTGACCGAAGAATGATCATCGTGCAACGCTGCATGCTTCCGAATAACAGAATATGAAAAAGGAGACTTACAAATGGAAGACGAGAAGAAAACTGTTGTGAAAAAAACCGTAAAATCCGGCATTTCCTTTGGCAGCGCTCTGGCCATGGTCATCAGCTATACCGCATGGCATTCCATCGGCTGGGCCATTTTCCACGGACTTCTCAGCTGGGTCTACGTGCTGTACTACATCATCCGCTACTGATGAACCATACAGGAGGGATATCCGATGACCAAAAAAGAAAGCAAGTCGCTGCGCCGCCCTTTTCTCAAAGAACTGTTTCGGAATAACAAATTCAATCTGGCGATGACTGTGCTGGCGGCGGTGTTCGGTGCCGCGGCGGAACTGGTGATCTCCTGGCTCATCAAGGAGGTTGCCGACCTGATCTCCGGAGAATGCCCCTACGGTTTCAGCACGCTCCTGATCATCGCGGGAGGCGCGTTTGCGCTGTTTGGACTGGGATGGATCCTGGACAGGACATTCCTCTCTGCGTTCCGCGCAAAGGCGATGAAGCAGTATCGGGAATATGTTTTTGACCGGCTTCTGGAAAAAGGCATTCAGGCCTTTTCCGGCGAAAACAGCTCGCTCTATATCTCCGCGCTCTCCAACGACGTGAACACCATCGAAACCGACTTTATCGGGCGGCTGCAGAGCACGATACAGGTCGGCATCACCTTTGCCGGCGCGCTGGGGCTGATGCTGTGGTGCAGCCCGCTGCTGACGCTGATCGCCATCGGTTTCTCCCTGCTGCCCATCATCGTCTCCGTGGTTTTGGGGAACAAGGCGGCAATCGCGGAAAAGAACGTTTCCGATCAAAAAGAGAGCTATACCGGCATGCTGAAGGACGCACTCATGGGCTTCTCTGTGATCAAGAGCTTTAAGGCGGAGAAAAGCATTGCCAAATTGCATGCTCACAGCAACGCTGCCGTAGCGGAGGCCTCGAAAAAGCGCACGAAGGTAAACGTACTGGTAAGCTATTCCTCAGGCATTGCCGGAGCGATCCTGCAGTTCGGCGTGTTCTTTGTGGCCGCCGCACTGGCACTCTCCGGCAAGGGTATCACGGCAGGTACCGCCATTGTGTTTGTTCAGCTGCTGAACTACGTGCTGGGGCCCATCCAGACGTTCCCGACGTTTTTCGCCGGCATGATGTCCGCCTACGGCCTGATCGACAAGCTGGCACAGGCACTGAACAAAAATGTGTCCGAAGAGGGCGAGCAGATCCCGCCGCAGCTCACCCGGGGGATCTCGGTCAAGGATCTTGCATTTTCCTATGAAGAAGGAAAGCCTGTTCTGTGTGACGTGGACATGGAACTGCGCGCCGGCGGCTGTTACGCGCTGGTGGGCGGCTCAGGCAGCGGCAAGTCGACGATTCTGAACCTCTTGATGGCGTCCTCGAAGGCCTATCAGGGCGAGATCCTCTATGACGGGAAAGAACTCAAAACCGTTTCCGCCAGCTCGCTCTACGACCTTGTGTCCATCATTCAGCAGAACGTGTTCGTCTTTAACAGCACCATTCGCGACAACATCACCATGTTCTCCGAATTCCCGGAGGAAGAGATCGACCGCGCCGTGCGGCTGTCCGGGCTCTCCAAGCTCATGGACGAAAAGGGCGCGGACTATCTCTGCGGGGAGAACGGCTCCGGCCTCTCCGGCGGCGAGCGGCAGCGGATTTCCATTGCCCGGGCGTTGCTGCGCAAGACGCCTGTACTCTTCGTGGATGAGGCTACGGCCGCCCTGGATGCCGAAACCTCCTTCGAGGTGCTGGACGCTATTCTGAAGCTGGACGGCTACACCCGCGTCATCGTTACCCACGATCTGGACGAGAATATCCTGCGCCGCTGTACCGGTCTGTTCGCGCTGAAAAACGGCGCGGTGTCCGAGCAGGGCAGCTTCGACGAACTGATGGAGCAGAAGGGCTACTTCTACTCGCTGTTCACCGTCTCCCAGAGATAATCATATTTCCTCAAGGCATCTTGAAATTGGGTTGTGTTTTGGTATAATAACAGCGCTATTATCCGCAGCAGTTCCCCCTTCTCTGTTATCAACGCTGATAACAAAATGATAACAGGAGGGGTGACAGGCTGGATAATATGGATATATCAAATAATCTGAGGAACTACGAACAGGACGAACAATATTTCCTAAACGGAATCAGTTAAGTCCTGTCGAGTGGGAATAAGACGAAGTTTGTCTTCGATTGGCTTGAATCATCTCAAAACATTTGAAACAGCAGGCATTCTACGGAGTGCCTGCTGTTTTCTGTTTTCATGGTCGATAACAAGATAATAACAATTCGGCGGCGGGGAGCAATCCCTGCCGCTTTTTCTTTGCTGTCTATTGACAAAACACAGAAAAGCGCGTACAATAATCATTGTTATATAACGTTTGTTATATTACAGAGAGGAGAAAGAAGCGCATGCCGCCAAAAACAAAGATTACGAAAGACATGATCGTTCAGGCCGCCGTTGAAGTTGCAAAACAGAGCGGATATGAAGCTATCAATGCCAGAACGGTTTCGGCGCAGCTGCGCTGTTCCACGCAGCCGGTCATGTATCATTTCTCAACCATTGACGCCATGAAACGGGCCGCTTACGCACAGGTCGATCATCTGCATTCAGAGTATTTGATGGCGATGATACCGGAACAGGATCCGGTCCTTGGGATCGGCCTGAACTATATCCGCTTCGCCGTGGAGGAGCCGCAGCTGTTCCGCTTTCTGTTTCAGTCCGGATATGCGGCGGAGCACAGCCTGCTGGAGATGATCGATTCAGAAGCACTGATCCCGGTCCTGGCCGCCATGCAGGAGGGCGCCGGATTGAGCATGGAAAAAACCAAGCAGATATTTCTGACCGTGGCGCTGTTTGCGCACGGCTATGCCAGCATCATTGCCAACAACGGTCTGGAATATGATGAAAAACTGGTCGCGGAGCACCTGGAACGAACCTGGAACGGTGCTTGTCTTGCGGCTGCGCAGGAGGAAAATGAACATGAAAAAACTGTATGAAAAAAGCGAGATCACCTTTGCGATCCTGTGGATCGTGATCTATACCTTGGGGATGGGGACCCTAAAAGGCAATTTCGGACTGGACTCGCTGTGGCAAATGCTGGGCCTGATCGTGATCTCCGCAGCGATGTTCCTGTTTGTGAAAAAGAACGGTCTCCTGGAGAAGTACGGCCTTAACAGCTGGGCGAAGAACAGCAGATCCATGCTGTGGTTCATCCCCTTGTGGATCCTTTCCTGCCTGAATCTCTTCAGCGGTTTCTCCCCTGATTACCCGGTGCCGGGACTGATCTATGCGGCTGTTTCCATGGCTTTGGTCGGATTTGTGGAGGAACTGCTCTTCCGCGGTTTTCTGTTCAAAGCCATGCTGAAAGACGGAAACGTCAAAATGGCGATCATCATCTCATCCCTCACCTTCGGCTTCGGCCACATCATAAATCTGTTTACCGGACAGGATCTGATCGAGACGCTCAACCAGGTCATTTTTGCCGTTGCCATCGGCTTTATATTCACAATGGTGTATTACAAGAGCGGCAGCCTGCTGCCCGGTATTCTGGTACACAGCATGATCGATGTAACCTCTGTATTCGCCGCCGATGAAGGCTCTTATCTCCTGAACATAATCCTGCACATCGTTATCGTCGTCATTTCTGTGGCCTACTGCCTGTATCTGGCAAAACTCGTCGAGACACCGGCGATCAATCAGATCGACATACAGGAGCAAACTGTATCAGAACCACAGGAATAGTTTTTGTGTGATTTGGTGGAACCATGATTAAAATACGGAGATACACCTCAGAAAAATAGAACAGAATATAATTACAGCAGCCGGCTGGTTCCCAGCCGGCTCTACTTGTCCACCATTGTTTTTTGTGTTAAGATTCTTATACCAAAAGTGTATCCCATACAGCAAAGGAAACTGCAATGAGAACAAGAGAAGACATCCTTAAGGACGCAGAACTCCTTTACCGTTTTCATTCTGACTGCGGTGAATCTACGGAAAAAGCGGATCTGATTCTTGCGGCAGGCAGCCATGATATGCGGGTCCCCCGTCATGCAGCCGAGCTATTTTTGTCAGGAACTGCTCCATGGCTGATGTGCTGCGGCGGCCTGGGCAAAGTTACAGGAGGAATGTGGGCAGAACCGGAAGCTGTCCTTTTCGCCCGGGAATGCACTGCAATGGGAGTGCCGGAGGACCGTATTATGGTGGAGGATCGTTCGACCAACACCGGAGAGAACTTTCGTTTCGGCAGAGAAAGTTTGCTGCGATCAGGTGTTTCTGCGGAAAGCGGCATTATCGTATGCAAACCCTATATGTCCAAACGCTGCCTGGCTACCGCCCGAAAGCAGTGGCCTGAGCTGCGCTGGTCCGTCAACGCGCCGAAAATCTCCTTTTCAGATTATGCCAACAGCAACTGCCCGCTGGATCAGGAGATCGAACTGATGGTTGGAGACCTCCAGCGTCTGCGCGTATACCCTGAGCTGGGCTATCAGACATCCGTTGAGATCCCGAAAGAGATATGGCAGGCCTACGAGCGGCTGGTTGCTGACGGCTCCAACCGCTCTGTGATACAATGATGGAAAACAAAAAGTACGATCTCCCGCTCTGCGTTCCGGAGCGTGCGAGCAGGCGCTTCCTGATGGAGACGCCTGTTTGTTAAGGTTGCAGCATAACCAAGATCTTCATATATTTAACATGATTATTATAAAAAAGCCGCTTCTCCGGGGATGGAGAAGCAGGTTTTATCATACAAATATCCCATAAAAACAAGATAATCTTTCTCTACTTTCAAAGAACAGCAGGATTATTTATGTAAACTATTTCTTTGGCACTCGCCGAAAAGGTGGATGATTACGCCAGCGCATAGTCCAGGACTTTTTTCACCTCGTCCCGGATGTCTTCATAGCTCATAAACAGGTGCGCTTCAAAAAGCTTGGTCTTGCCGTCGAAGAAGGACGGAACGGCATAATAGTCGTAGGTGTCGGCAAGCGCCGGTTCGCGGGATTCCTCGATCATCGTAATCGGTACTTCTTTATAGGCCGGGTCTTCCTCATAAAGCTCTGCGAGCGCTCTCCGCGCTTTGGCGCAGTAACCGCAATTATCCAGATAAAACATGGTAATGGCTTTCATGGCTTCTCCTTTCATGCAGTTTATCCTTTTCTTTGACTATAACAGGAAAACAGCCTCAATGCAAGCCATAAACGAAAGGTCGGCGGTGCCGGGAATCTATTTCCCGACACCGCCGTTGCTTTTGCTGTTCAGCAGGGCTACTGCCCTGTTCGGCTATGTTTCAAAAAATTCCGCAGGGATGAGCGCGATTCCCACCTCATCGCTTACAAGGATCAGCCTCTGTCCGCCCGTGAGGCCGAATTTGTCTCTTGCCCCCTTTGGGATCACGATCTGTCCCCTGTCGTTGATCGTAACGACGCCCCAAATGTTCTTTCCTTTCGGTGCGGGCGGAATCTTTCCGATTCCTTCCATCGGCTGTGTCTCGACCAGAGCATCGATCGTCGTTCCGTACACTTCCGCCAGCAGGCTGCATTTCTCGATATCCGGGATCGTAGCTCCGCTTTCCCACTTCGCATAAGCCTGCCTTGAAATGTTGATCTTTTCAGCGATCTCTTCCTGAGAATAGCCGCGCATCTTACGCAGCATCACCAGATTGTCTTTCAGCATCAGCACACCGTCCTTTTCACAGATCGATCTTCTCAAAATTCCTGCACGCTTTTTTGTACGACAACGCGGTCATCAGCAGATACGCGATGATTCCAGCACAGAGAAGAGCCAGCTGCAGTCCGATGTGTTCCCAACCGAAAGCATTCAGTGCAGAGAGTCCCGGAACATGGTGCAGCGTTTCCGCCAGTGCAATGACGAGGAACGTGACAATGATATGGATCACATACGGACGGCCGAATTTGTACGCCGTTTTGAAGAATCCGCCGACAAAGATCCAGTTGAACAGCCCGTAGATGAAGAACGCGGTACCCAGGGCAAAACCGTTTGCGTTCATCAGTGCATTGGACCGATACACAGGTGAGTCGGCCAGGGCTGTCGCACGGATCAGCACCGCTACGACCATGACTAAAAGCGAGCAGGCCTCAATAAAGCAGACGAAGAGATACTTCCCTTTCACCACATCTTTCTTCGCGATCGGAAGCAGCGCGGAAAAAACGATGTCGTTGGCTTCCCGGGCGTTCTGGAAGCTCTGGAAGATCCCGAGCGTCACAAAAAAGGCGCTGCAGAGCACGGGATAACCGGGGATGAAGAACATCAGCCCAAATGCGATAAACAGGAACGAAAGGATATGTGCGCTGAGTTTGCATTCCTTCAGCAGAATATTACGCATGTTCAGCACTCCTTTCCATTCTCAGCATCGTATCTTCCAGTGTCTCTCCGGGGGCGGACAGCTGCGCTGTAAACTCTTCCTTGGGCACCGCAGCAACAATCTTTCCTTCTGAAATATACACGATGTCGTCCGCGCACTTCTCAATATCCGAAATAATGTGGGTGGAGAAAAACACCGCCACGCCGTGCTTTTTCAGTTCGGAGAACACATCCAGCAGCTCGCTGCGGGAAAACGGGTCGAGGCCGCTTGTCGGCTCATCCAGGATCAGGACCTCTGCCTTATGGGAGAGCGCGATCAGAAGGTTGAATTTCACCTTCATGCCTTCGGAAAGCTCCAGCGGTGTTTTGCTGTCGTCCAGCCGAAACATCTCCAGATACTTCCGGTAGGCGTCATCGTCCCAGGTGTCATAGAACCGTTTGACGATATCCGCGATATCCCGCATCTTTTTTCTCGGATACCAGTTGACCACACCCGTGGAATAACCGATCCGCTTTTTGATCTCCGTCTCGTTTCCGATCAACGGCAGACCGAAATAGCTGACAGATCCGCCGTCGGGATGAACGAGATTCAGCATGGATTTGATCGTTGTCGTCTTTCCGGCGCCGTTTCTGCCGATGAAGCCGGTTATCCTGCCCTGATCGACTGTAAAGGAAACTTCCTTCAGTCTGAATGCCGGATACTCTTTGACAAGATCCCGCACCTCCACAATACTCATAGCAGCCTCCCAAATGTTTGAAAAATACGAAATGTTTGATTTCTATGATTATTGTAGCATCTGATTGCGTATCGTTCTACCAATTGCAAATAACATTTTTTTATGTTTTTTGTACTGTTTGGTTGCGTTTGTGCTCTGAAAACGGGGGATACATCATCCCCGTTTTCCGTAATATTTATCGATGCCGCCGTATCCGATGATCAGCTTATTGTTCCTCGTCTTCTGCAGGAAGTTTAGAAGACGCTTCTCGAACTCTTTGGGGCGCTTTCTCGCTGCGTCTATATAGGCGACCCGGATCCTTCTGTACGGTTCCGCAAACGTCTGATAGTTCTTCCATGCCGTTTCATCTTCCCGGATCCTGTCAAGGATATCTTCCGGGAATACAAAGGGTGTGCGGATGAGCTCTTCAACAGACGGCCGCACCTTCGGGTGGATCAGTCCGTGTGCGTCCAGCCAGATCAGGCGCTCAATATTCGGCTGAGAATACGAGCTGCCTTTCCGCCTCGGCGTAAACCGGCGGATCTGATGCGTCTCGTCCCGTGTTCCCGCCCTGCCGTCGATCCATCCGAAGCAGAGTGCTTCTTCCACGGCGTCGTTATACGAGAGGCTATCCTCCCCCGAGTCTTTGGTTGGAAACACGAACCATATTTCGTCTTCTGTTTCAAAGTGTTCCTGCAGCCAGTTTCTCCACTGCTGCCGGTCACTGGTATAGAAGGTTTCCTGTTTTTTCATGTCGTCATGCCTTCAGATTATCCAGCGCTTCGGCGTTGTTCCCGGTGATCATGGAGAGCTTTTCACAGCCATCCATCTCGCCGCAGGCTCCGCAGGTCTCGACCTTTCTGTCAAGCGCGCACTGTCGGATCGGGCAGATCGAATCGCAGAACGGCGTTTTTACTCCCTTGATGCGGCAGCCGGTGCAGTTGATCATCTCCGGCATGATCTCCACCTGATTCAGTTCCGACGAGAGTTTTGCGACCTTCTGCCGCAGGTCATCATCGTTGGTGACGGTTGCGAGGCGGGCATCGCAGTTCTCA
>JAEEGK010025019.1_pt1 | contig 12309 bp, 6 predicted proteins | sample 8958771 | NCBI WGS metagenome assembly JAEEGK01 (sample SAMN16246547, study PRJNA631951) | gut metagenome | biome: gut microbiome; feature: rumen; material: SC-attached | host: Bos | place: Iran: Karaj | collected 2018-10 | reverse complement strand
AAAATTCGTATCTTTGCAGCATGATGACAAAGAAAACCTTATTATGCGTGCTAACTCTTATGATGGGTTGTCTCGCTATGAAAGCTCAGAAGAGCATTGTGATTCTCTATGAAAACGATGCCCATTGTGGTATCGACGGTTATCAGAAGATGGCAGGCCTACGTGATGCTATCAACAAGTCGGATACAGCCTACGCTGCAGCCGTCTGTTGCGGTGATTTCCTGCAAGGTAACACCACGGGAGCCATCTCCAAAGGCCAGTACATCGCCGATATCATGAAGCTGATGGACTACCATGCCATTACACTTGGCAACCATGAGTTCGATTATGGTGTGCCCCGACTGAAAAATTTATTAGAACAGATCGGTGCACCTGTCACTTGTGCCAATTTCTATGAGGCCGGTGAGCCGTTGCCCATCTATGCGCCCTACGTCATCCATCAATATGGTAATAAGAAAGTGGCCTATGTCGGGGCCTGTACCCCGGAGACGATGATCCTAGAGGGCTACTCCTTCTACGATACCAACGGCATCCTGCTCTACGACCTCAAACCTAAGAATTTCTATGAACTCATCCAACAGGCCGTCGACAATGCCCGTAAAGAGGGTGCCGACTATGTGGTTCTGCTCTCACATGTGGGTGAGACCCCGCAGTCGATGGGTTTCAGTTCCCACCGTCTCGTGAACAACACCCGAGGCATCGACGTGGTGCTCGACGGTCACTCCCATGAGATCTTCGAGGGCGTGAAGGTGAAGAACCTCGATGGTAAGGAGATCACCGTCACACAGACAGGCACGCAGTTCGCCAACGTCGGCAAGCTGGTCATCACCCCCGACGGTCGGTTCATCACCCATCTCATCAAGAGCAAGGAAATCAATGATGAGAATGATGCTGTGAGCGATGCCACTGAAGATATCCACAAGAAGGTGAAAGCTGTCACCTCTGAGAAGGTAGCTCATAGCGACTACACCCTCGTGGTGAGTGACGAGAACGACCAGTGGATCGTGCGCGGCGAGGAGACGAATGCCGGTGATCTAGTGGCCGATGCCTACCGCTATGCCATGAAGGCCGATATCGGTTTAGAAAATGGTGGTGGTATTCGTAACGATATCAATGCCGGCGACATCACCTATGGCGACATCATTGGCATGCTGCCTTATGACAACACCCTGCGCCGTATCTCGGTAACCGCTGAACAACTAAAACAGATGCTCACCCGCTGCACAGCTCTCGTACCGGTGCTCGACGGCAACTTCCCGCAAGTCTCTGGCTTGCGTTTCACCATTCACAGCAAGAGCCACCGTGTGAGCGACATCGAAATCCTGCAGGAAGACGGCACCTATAAGCCCATTGACATGCAGCGCACTTATAGTGTCGCCCTGACAAACTACAATCATGAGGGAGGCGGTTTCTTCGACTGCTTCAAGAAATGCGTGGTGCTCCAGGAGAGTTCGCTACGCTACTACGAGGCGCTATCGGACTATCTCCACAAGGTACTCGGCGGCACTACCGGCAAGGCCTATGCCAAGCCTCAGGGCCGCATCAAGATTATAGAGGATTAAGATTGTTCTGAAATACGCCAAAATATCACATGAAGATTAAAAGACTAACTCTTTGTCTGTTTGCTGCCTATTCATTACAGACAAGCGCTCAGTATCTTGAGCACATTTATGATTACATCGAGAACACCGCCGTATTTGAGGAGAACCAAGAGGAGGGGCATGCCTACTATCTGGCCTCAGACCACCTGAGTCTGAATGGTGACTGGCGGTTTATGTTTGTCAACACGCCCGAAGAGGTGCCGCAGAACTTCTTTGCGACGAACTATAAAGATAATAAGTGGCGCACCATTCCTGTGCCGAGCAACTGGGAGATGCAGGGCTATGGTGACCCTCAGTTCCGCAATGTGCCTGCACCGTTCAAGGCAAATCCGCCCCATGTGCCCAGAGAATATAACCCTACAGGGGCTTATCGGAAGACTTTCACCCTGCCCTCGAAGTGGCAAGGGCAACAAATCTTCCTGCGACTCGAGAAGACACAGAGTGCCTCGTTCGTATGGATGAATGGTCAGCAGGTGGGCTATAACGAGGGGGGACAGGAGCCTGCGGAATATGACGTAACACCTTATGTCAAACCGGGCAAGAACGTGTTGGCCGTTTGTGTGTTGAAGTATTCCGACGGCTACTATCTGGAAGGTCAGGACTATTGGCGACTGGCTGGCATCTTCGACGACGTGACGCTTTATGCCACACCCAAGACCCGACTGTTCGACTGGTTTGTGACTACCGATCTTGACGACCAATACCGCGACGCCACGCTCAAGGTGGCCGTGGATGTAAAGAAATACGAGGACGCTCAGGCTTCCTATATGGTGCGTGCCACACTCAAGGACGCAAAAGGCAACCAAGTGAAGGAGATGCGCTCCGACCGTTTCACAATGACTGGCAAAGGGAAGATGTCTGTCGAGTTGGCTTCGCTAGTATCTAACCCCGACAAGTGGACCTGCGAGACACCCGTGCTTTACAATCTGACGCTCGAACTGCTGAATGAGTCAGGCGACGTCATGCAGCAGATCAGCAGCAAGATGGGATTCAAGGAGACAGAGATCCGTCATCAGACATTCTTCCTGAACGGACAACCCATCAAGGTGAATGCCACAAACACCCACATGCAGCATCCCGAACTGGGACATGCCATGAACGAAGAGACCATTCGCAAGGACATGGAGATACTGAAGCAGCACAACTTCAATGCCGTGCGCACCTCGCACTATCCGCCTGTGAACAAATATCTGGAACTGGCAGACGAATACGGCCTGTATATTATCGACGAAACAGGTGACGAGGCACATGCGAGCGAATATATCTCGAACGACCAGAGATTCCGTGAGATGTATCTGGAACGTGTACAGAAGCTGGTACTACGCGACCGCAACCACGCCTGCGTCCTGTTCTGGAGTGCGGGCAATGAGAGCGGTGAAGGACCGCTGATCACAGAAGTTGTCAAAGAGGGCAAACGGCTCGATCCCACACGTTACTTTATGTATGGCGGCAACGCCTATGCCCATCCTGCCGAAGATATTATCGGTCCGCGCTATCCCACACCTTATGAGTTGGAGATGAACACGGCGATGGTACCAGAGGAGGAAGATCCACGCCCGTCGTTCATGGATGAATACCTGTCGGTAGCAGGCAATGCCGGCGGTGGCATGGACGAATTCTGGGCAGCCATCCGTCGGCATCCGCGACTGATGGGTGGTGCGCTCTGGGACTTTGTCAGCCCCGGCCTTACGGAACATATCCGACCGCTTAAAGACAGTTCGCCTTACAATACGCCCGTCCACCTTATGAGCAACGCAAAAGTGGAAAAAGGCACGTTGCACCTCAGCGGCCACGACGAATGGGTAGAGGTGTATCGCAGCAACAATGTAGAACTCTCGAGTAAGGCGCTGACCATCAGTTTCGACGTGAAGCCCGGTAAACTCAGTGGCATGTACGAGGGCGCACCTTACGTGACGAAAGGCAACACGCAGTTTGGCGTGGTACAGAAAGGCGGAGAAAGACTGCAGTTCTATCTGCACTCCGGTGTGAAACATACACTCGACGTCGACCTGCCAGAGAACTGGGTTGGCAACTGGCATCATGTGACAGCCTCGTGGGACGGTAAGGAAATGAAACTCTTCATCGACGGAGAATTGAAAGGCACAGAAAAGACCACAGCACCCGAACCCGCCAACAACCGTCGCGGCAACCGTGGCGGGGGCGGCGGTGAGCGCGGCATACTGAGCAACTTCCCCTACCCCATCAACATCGGTCGCATCGCCGGTAATCATGCCATCGATCCGATGACGACCTTCACAGCAGATGCTGAGATGGACAATGTAGCCATTTACGACAAGTGTCTGGCTGATGTTGAAAGGCTACGGGTAGGCGCGTCAGCGGGAATGGGACGGGCTGAAGATGCTGTACTCTATCTCACATTCGACGGCAATGGCGACACCGGTACGTTCTATACTATCGGCGGCAATATGCGTACTTACGGAAGCATCTGGCCCGACCGCACCCCGCAGCCGGAGATGAAACAGATGAAATGGACCACGCAGCCTTTGAGTATCCGTCTGCTCAATGCTGAGACTGGCGAGGTAGAAGTCACCAACCGTCTGTTCTTCACCGACCTCTCACAATACACTTCTCATTGGGCTCTGATGGCCGATGGCGATGTGCTCGAAGAGGGCGATATCCAGTTCTCTACAGCCCCGCAACAGAAGCAGGTTGTGAGGATTCCCTACCACAAACCTGCTATCGTGGCAGGCAAGGAATACCGTGTCACAGTAACCTCCAAGCTGAAGAAAGATGAAGTATGGGCAAAGGCAGGCCATGAAGTAGCCTGGGATCAGCTGGAACTCTCGGGATGGAACCTTCCAGCCACAGCCCCACAACTGTCTTCCAACGATATCAGCGCCCAGGAAGACGACAAGCAAATCAACATCAGCGGCAAGGGCTTCTGCTATGTCATCAGCAAGGAGACAGGCAACCTCGAGCAGATTGAGGTCTATGGCAAACCTGTACTGAAGTCGCCCATCGAGTTCAACCTATGGCGCGCTCCAATTGCCAACGAGTTCGACTCATGGGATGCTTTCCGTGTCAACGGCGGGTATGCCGAAGGCTACGGCAACCAGGTAGCCACGCTTTGGTATTCGAAGGGTGTCCAGCAACTGCGCATCCGCCCTGCTGAGGTGCGGCTGAACCGCAACGAGCGGGAGACGACGGTCACCGTCAGCCAGTTGGTACAGGTAGGCGCTTCATCCTACGGTGCTCTCGACCTCTATATCTCAGGTGTACAGTTGTGCGGCTTCACACTCGACTATACCTATCATTTCTACAATGACGGAACGGTTAAGATTGAAAACCACCTGAGTCCGCAAGGCCGTCTGCCGGAAATTCTCCCCCGTATCGGCTTCACTACCTCTGTAGCCAATGAGTTCGACCACATCACATGGTACGGCCGTGGCCCAGAGGAAAACTATCCCGACCGCAAGACGGGCTATCAGGTAGGCATCTGGAACAAGACGGTGAAGGACATGTATGAACCCTACCTTTTCCCTCAGGATCACGCCCTGCGCACCGACAACCGCTATGTAGAGTTGACGAACAAGGAGGGGCAAGGTGTTCAAATTGCTATGAACGAGCATTTCAACTTCAATGCCTATCAGTTCACGACCGATAATCTCACCAAGAGCCAGTTTACCTATCAGTTGCAGCCACAGGCCGACTGCTACACCCTCAATCTCGACTACGCCACCACAGGTGTAGGCTGCACCTGCGTCTATGTGCTCGATGAATACAGGGTCAAGCCCGCCGCCTTCGACAGAGTGATTACGATCAAACCCAAAAGATAGCGGATGTAACAGTTGTTGAGAAGCCTATGGAAATGAGACGAATAGTTATTCTTTGGGTCGTTCTTTTATTGGGACTCACAACAGAAGCCGCAGTATCTGGAGTTTATAACGTGCGCGACTACGGCGCCAAGGGCGATGGTAAGACACTCGACCACACAGCCATCAACAAGGCGATAGAAACAGCGACGATGAATGGGGGCGGACAAGTGGTGGTGCCTGCAGGAACCTATCTCTGCGGCAGCATCCGTTTGAAAAGCCATATAGACCTGCATATCATGGCCGGCGCAAAGATTCTGGCTGCCCCGGCAGAAATGAAGGCGTATGATGAGAGTGAGTCGTTCGGCGGTTTTCCTGAATATCAGGATGGCGGTCACACCTATTTCCACAACAGTCTGATATGGGCTGAAGGTCAGCAGGACATCAGTATTAGCGGTCACGGAATGATCGACGGTGAGGGACTGACGAAGCGCGACACCGAGAAGGCAGGTAACGTGCAGGGCGGCTCCATCGGTACCGGCGACAAGGCCATCGCCCTGAAACAATGTCGCCAGGTCACCATCCGCGACATCACCATCTATCGGGGTGGCCATTTCGCCATCATCACAACGGGTTGCGAAATCGGCACCATCGACAATGTCACCATCGACACCAATCGTGACGGCATCGACATCGACTGCTGCAAGTATTTCACCGTGAGCAATACGAAGGTGAACACACCCAACGATGACGCTATCGTACTGAAAAGTTCGTATGTCCTGAAGCACCCCGTGCTCTGCGAACATATCCTGATCACCAACTGCATCGTGACGGGCTATAAGCTCGGCACCTTCCTCGACGGTACCTATGTGCCGGAAAAGGTAAACTGGGTGTGCGGACGCATCAAGCTCGGCACAGAGTCGAACGGGGGATACCGGAATATCACCATTTCCAACTGCACTTGCATGTGGAGCAGCGGACTGGCCTTCGAGGAAGTGGACCAGGGACGGATGGAGAATATCGTGGTAACGAACATATCGCTGAGTCACGTGCATCATTATCCTATTTACATCACGACAGGTTGCCGCAACCGAGGTCCCAAGGAAGTGTCAAGACCCTCATCTGCCCGTGATATCTACATCAATAATGTGGTGGCCGACGACTGCGATTCGCTGGCTGGCATCATCATTACCGGCATGGAGGGAGAACCCATCAGGAATGTCACCCTGAGCAATATCCGCATACAATATCGCGGTGGTGGCAAGAAGGTGACGAACCCCTATCGCGAGCAGGGCACCAACTACCCAGAGCCACGATGGGCAGGTCCCACACCGGCCTATGGACTCTTCGCACGACACGTCGACGGACTCCTCCTGCAGAATGTGCAGTTCGAACTGCTACGGCCCGACGAGCGCCCGGACATGATTTTCGAAGACGTCGAGAATATGAAACGAGAGTAAACATAATGATAACAATGAAACTCATCATCAGATCCATTATCGGCCTCGTAATGGCCCTGTCGTTCACCACATCGATGGCACAGGCCGTCGATCTGACGAAGGCAACAATCGTATATCAGAAGAGCGAATCTCCGCTTGTGGGCCATATGGCCGAGGTTCTGGCTGATGATATCGAACGGGTGTCGGGCATAAGGCCCGAAGTTTCCAGAGTAACAGGATTATCCGGACAGTCCTACATGCAAGGAAAGACCAAAGCGGCAATTGTTCTCGCCACAGCGGGTCGGAGCAAATGGCATAAAGATATCCGGGGCTCCTGGGAACGCTACGCCATCGACACGAAGGACGGCAACCTCTATATCACCGGCAGCGATGCCAGAGGTCTGGCTTACGGCATGTTTCACGTGAGCGAAGCCATCGGCGTATCACCCTGGTACTGGTTTGCAGATGTGCCTGTGAATCCATCTAACAAACGCGTGTTCAGTTATCAGGAAAACTACGTCAGCAAATCGCCGACGGTGAAATATCGCGGTGTCTTCATCAACGATGAGGACTGGGGACTGAAGACCTGGTCCGCCAAGAACTACGAACGTGACCTCGGCGACATCGGGCCGAAAACCTACGACAAGGTCTGCGAGCTGATCCTAAGACTCAAGGGCAACATGCTGGCCCCTGCCATGCACACCTGCACGGGTGCTTTCTACTCGCATCCTGAGAGTCAGAAGATGGCCGACAAATGGGGTATCATGATTACTACCAGCCACTGCGAGCCGTTGCTCTTCAACAATGCGGCTCCCTCGGAATGGGACAAGGAGCGCGACGGTGAATGGAACTATGAGACCAACAGCGCCACCATTCTGAAGAAACTCGACGACCGCATCCGTGAAACGGCACAGTATGACAATATCTACACCATGGGCATGCGCGGTCTGCACGACGAAGCCATGAAGGGCAGCACTGACCCAAAGGACCGTGCCCGTACCTTGGAAAAAGTGTTTGCCAAGCAGCGCGCCATCCTCACGAAATATAAGAAGGTAAAGGCCGAACGGCTGCCGCAGATCTTCGTGCCCTACAAAGAGACACTCGACATCTACGATGCCGGTCTGCGTGTGCCCGACGACATCACCATCGTCTGGCCCGACGATAACTACGGTTATATGAAACGCGTGTCGGATGCCCGGGAACAACAGCGCAAAGGCGGCAGCGGTGTGTATTACCACATCTCCTATCTCGGCACGCCCCACGACAACCTGTGGATTGCCACCACCGCCCCGATGCTGATGTACTACGAACTGAAGAAAGCCTACGATGCCGGAGCCGACCGCTACTGGCTCCTCAATGTCGGAGACATCAAACCCGGCGAGATCGAGACGCAGATGTTCATGGACATGGCCTGGGACTTCGATGCCTTCAGTTACGATAATGCGAACAACTATCAGGCTGAGTGGCTCGCCCGCACCTTCCTGTCAAAAGGCGATCATCTCACCTCCCGGCTGCCGGAGCTCACCGCCCAGTTTCAGTTTATTCTCGACAACTACTACCGGCTGGCCTGGGATCGCAAACCCGAGTTCATGGGCTACGAATTCGAGTGGAGCGGTGACGAGCTCGATGCCCTCCACGACACCGACTTCAGTTTCGACGACGGCACTGCTCAGAAGCGACTCATGGACTATGAGAATATCTGTGAGGCCTACGACATGATTGAAAGCAACATCGACGAGGCCCTGCGACCGGCACTTTTCGAGATGTTGGGTTATGCCGTCCACTCCGCCTGTCAGATGAACCGCAAGTTCCTCTACGCCCAGCGCAACCATGAGACGGGCAGTGCCATCTATGCCGCGATGGCCCTCAATGCCAACGGCAAGATCGAACAGCTGCGTAAGCGCTACAACGAACAGCTCGATGGGAAATGGCGCGAGATGATCAGTGAGATACCACCTGGTTTCTGCGCCAAATACCAACAGATGCCAAAGCTCAGCGACCAGCCCACCACCGAATACCGTCTGCCCGACGACCAGCGTCACAAAGACCTGACGAAAAAGGTCGAACTCGGCTCATTGAAGGTCGCCCCGCCCTTCCGCATCATCGAGGGTATCGGCACCGACTGGAAGGGTCTGCAACTCGGCGAACCCCACCAGACCTACGAGGCGACCGTCGAGGACTTCGATCCTGCCGACCCCTCTCTGCCCCGCATCGACATTCCCATCGAATGCGATGCCAGCCAGATCGGCATCTGCATTGCGGCCGTTCCCTTCTGGCCCCGCAGCGGCAAGATGGTATGCCGCTTCGCAGTCTGTTTCGACGGCAGCGACCCGATTGTCTGTATACACGACTGCGAGGAGTGGAGCCATCCCTGGAAACTTCAGGTACTCGAGAACCGCCGGGACTTCACAGCCACCTTCTTCAATCATGCGCACCAGAAACACCACACGCTGACCATCATCATGGCCGAGCCAGGCCAGATCATCCAAAAGATTACCTACGGCGTTTCCGTCAAGACGCTGAAAAGATGGAGTTGCGCAGTGTCATAGCCGAGCACATTCTCTTCCAGTTCCGTTCACGTTATCTCGACCTCCACTGCGCCACAGCCCGCGAACGCTATGAGTTACTGCTGCAGCGTTGTCCCGGCATAGTTGAGCATCTTGACTTGCAGGACATAGCCTCGTTCCTGAACGTCACTCCCAAGACCATCAGCATAATCCGAAAGAATATCACTTTCGGCAAGGATTAGCCACAGATTTAGCAAAACAACAATGATCAATTTACATGCCTGTTATTGTGCTTTGTTTGCCGACATCGAACAAAAATTGCCTTTTTTGTTTGCTAGTATCAAATAAAAGTATTATCTTTGCCCACGTTTTCATATTTTCAATACAAATGCATCATGGCAATAACGAAAGAAACATTCCGTACCCTGATTCATGAAGGACAGGAAGAGATAAGAGACGTTGAGTTATATAATCGCCCGTTTGACTTCGAAGAAAACGGACGCTATGTACTTGTTGGAGTACGTCAGGCGGGTAAATCCTATATGCTATATAAGCGTGCCAGACAGATGATGGAAGCAGGCTATCAGTTAGAAGATATGGTGTATATTAACTTCGACGATGAACGCCTAATGGGTATGAAGGCAGACGAACTTGACCTTATTCTTCAAGCCTATCAGTCTGTATATAACCATGTGCCTGTGCTATTCTTCGACGAGATTCAGAATGTTGAGGGCTGGGAACATTTTGCCCGTCGTCTGGCCAACAAGAAATACCATGTCTATATCACTGGCAGTAATGCCAAGATGCTGAGCCGGGATATTCAGACTGTACTTGGTGGGCGATTCTTCGATGCGCTGATATATCCCTATACCTTTTCGGAATACTTGGAAGCCAAAGAAATCATACTGGAGAAGGAATGGCAATATGGCAGCCAACGTGCGGTGGTGCAACAGTCTTTTGCAGACTATATGAAGTGGGGCGGTTTCCCTGAACTGCTCTTATTCCGTAACAAACGCAATTGGCTTAACGGTCTCTATGAAAAGATTCTCTTGGGTGACATCATTCAACGCAACAAGGTAAAGAATGAGATGGCATTACGGCTGACCATGAAGCGATTGGCAGAAAACGTTATGCAGCCCATATCATATAATCGCGTTGCTAACCTGATACGCTCCACAGGGACGAATATAGCCGTTTCTTCTGTCAGCGACTATGTGCGTTATGCACAGGAAGCCTGCATGTTGTTTTCATTGGAGAACTATGCTTCGAAGTTCGTGGAGAAAGAGACGGTGAAGAAACACTACTTTGTTGATAACGGTCTGCTGAGCATCTTTTTGTTCAACGGTGATACAGCGCTGTTGGAAAATCTCTGCGCTATTCATCTGCGCAAACGCTATGGAGAGGAATTGTGCTACTATAATAAAAATGTCGAGGTTGATTTTCTCATAGCAGAAGAAGGCTATGCCATTCAAGCCTCCTATTCTATCTATGGTGAGGGCATGCAGGACACTTTTGAGCGTGAGACCAAGGCATTGAAACAGTTGGATACTTTCCTTTCATTGAAGCGTATGGTGATTGTAACTAACGACGAAGAGGGAACAGTCCCGTTAGAAAATGGCAAACAGATTGAAGTAATTCCAGCATGGAAGTGGTTGCTTGAATGACATTCTCTATACTCTAAACATCAGCACCATCCGCAAAGATATCACTTTCGGCAAGGAATAACCAATATTTTTACAAAAACAACGTCCAGATATCGATTTCCTCTCAAAAAATTTGGTAGATATAATAAAAAAAACTACCTTTGCATCAACAAATCCCACCACGCTTCTCGTCGCAAGACCAGCGGACCAGGGTGGGACGTTTCTTTTAGAGGATGCCAGGGGACTGGCACCTGCCATCTCTTCCCCCCACCATATCACTTTCGACAAGAAATAACAAATATTTTCACAAAAACTCTTAACCTGAGAAGACTGGGGACTGGCACCTGCCATCTCGACTCTTCCTTACCCATAAGGTAATGATTCAGAAGCAAGACACTCGTCTGTCCCGAGTGTTCTACACTAAAAAAGGCTGCCTTGAAAGACAGCCTCATTAGTTCCTTTTATAGTGCAGTATGAAAGTCGAAACTATCAAGTGCACTTTACTGGGTGCAAAGTTATGAAGTTTTTCCGAAACTTCCAAATATTTTTCAATAAATGCATAAATGTTTGGAAACGAGACGCTCACCTCTGTCCCTACTATTCTTAAGATTGGACAGTTCTGCTTATTCCATTGGCTTAATCATCGACTCGATGAAGGCGATTTCATCTTCTGTCAAATTGTACTTTTGGTATAGTTCTTCATCTGTCCAAGGTTTGCTAAAGTCTTGGAGAGGAACTAAAGCAAAAGTCTGATCTTTTAGATCTTGAGTCATTTTCTTCATTCCAACCAAAAAACGAGCAAATCGTGTATACATATAACTAATAGCATTTCTGCATTCCAATTCACTTTTAAATGGACCTATTACAATATATGTACCATTACAACAAGTTTCTTTATTTAAAATGGTACAAGTGCTAATCACTTTACCTGGCAGGATTCCATCTTCAGAAGCCTTTGGAGTTATCACTTTATATTGATTAATCCAATCTTTATGAAGAGTTACTGATGATTTATCTATATATTTAGTTACTAGCCCTTTAGAATATATTTTTATTGAGTTTTTGTTTCTATTATCACTTCCCCTTACAGCCGTATTAAAGCCAAATGGGTTTTGTGGTGAAACAATAGAAGAAAGAGCTGTTTCTTTATATGCTATTACTTTATTTATAATTGGTATTCCGGCGTTGTACCTAATAAAGATGTCATCATATTCACTAAGTAAGTAACGTTTTGATTGTTCCGTTTTACCTGAGATTGTTGAATCAATGGTACAAACGTCATCATGATTCTTTTCCCATAAGAAATAACATACACCACTTTTTATTTCAACAGTAGGAAATATATC
>JAEEGK010025016.1_pt1 | contig 12312 bp, 9 predicted proteins | sample 8958771 | NCBI WGS metagenome assembly JAEEGK01 (sample SAMN16246547, study PRJNA631951) | gut metagenome | biome: gut microbiome; feature: rumen; material: SC-attached | host: Bos | place: Iran: Karaj | collected 2018-10 | reverse complement strand
GCCCAATCCCCAATCCCCAATCCCCAATCCCCGCTCAAAATCTAAAAAATTAATATTATTCATATTAAATTCTTTTTTTATTTTTAATTAAAATTAATAAAAATTAATATTATTAAAAGTTAAAATTGAAAATGTATAAAAATGATAATGATTTTTATATAAATAAATTAACATTTATAATAATTAAAACTTATGAAAAAAAAAATGAATCAAACTCATTTAAAACATTTATTAAAAAAGGAATATTTATATCCTGAAAAATTTATATTTAAAGGAAACTTTAAAAATAACACAATATATAAACCATTAAATGAAACAAAACAATTTGATTCATCATTTATAAAATTAAATGAATTATTAAAGAAAGAAAATTTAAAAATAATTCCAAATTCAGAAATAAAAAACATAATATTGAATTTTACAAAAAATAAAAAAAATCCAAAATTACTTAGAAACAAATCAAATTTATCAACATCAACATCAACAATAAAGAAATCATATTTACCTAAAATCCAAAAATCAAAAAATTTTTCATATTTAAATATATTGAATTATTCAAAATCTCCAATTGAAAAAAATATATTAACTTCAAAAAAAGAATTTTCAACAATAGAAACATCAAAAACAAGAAATATAAATTCAATATTATCATATTCAAAAAATAGTAGAAATTTAAATAAATATAAAAGTATGAGTCAAGATAATATATTAAACAATTCAATAGTGAAAATAATAAAGCATATAAATATAATAAAAATAAAAGAAACTTATATAAGAAGTACAGGAGGTCAAATTGATCCTTTAACAATAACAAAATCTCATTTCAAAAAAATAAATCAAGATAATTATTTTTCAAAAATTAATTTTTTTTCTAAAAGTTTAGGTTTAATCAGTTTAATAGGTGTAATTGATGGTCATGGAATTCATGGTCATTTAATTGCAAAAACAGTCAAAAATTTTTTTTGTGATTATTTTGAAAATAATATTCATATGACTTTAAGTTTAAATAAAGATAATTATTATACAATTTTAACTGAAAGTTTTTTAAAATGTCAAGAATATTTAATTAATAATCAAAGTAATTTTCATTATAATTTAAATATTAGTGGTTGTACTTGTTTAATTCTTTTTTATCCTTTTGATGAAAATAATAAAAATAAAATCTTTTGTGCTAATTGTGGTGATTGTAAATGTTATTTATTTTCTAATAATAATTATGTTCCTTTATCTTATCCTCATACTCCAGATAGAATTTCTGAAAATCAAAGAATGAAAGAAAAAATTGAATTTTTAGAAAAAAATAAATTAAAAGAACAATTAAAAGAAAATCAAAATGAAAATTATAAAAATAATAAATTAAACTTTTCTATTAAAAATACAATTAAAGATAAAGAAAATGAAAAATCAAATACTTCAAATAATAATTATAATACAAGTGAATTATCTAAAAAATCTCAAGAAAGAAAATCAATATTTTTAAATATTCAAAATGCAAATTCAATAAAAAATAAGGAAATAATAAATAATAATTCAGAAAAAATAAAATTATTGAAAAAAATATATTTAAAAGAATTTAAAGAATTAAATTTATCAAGAAGTTTAGGTGATTTAGAAGCACAAAATTTAGGAATTATTCAAGAACCAGAAATTGTAGAATGTGATTTAAAATTTAATAGAGGTAAATTTATTGTTTTAGGAACTAATTCTTTATTTCAATTTATTACTAATGAAGAAATCAATGTCATTGTTAAAAAATATATGAAAGAAAATAAAGGATTTGCTGTTTGTAAAGAATTAGAAGAATTAGCAAGAGAAAGATGGAAAAAAAATTTCAGAAAAATTGAAGATATAACTATTATTATTGTCTTTTTAGATTGGAAAAAATAATATTTTTTTCCCTTCTTTTTTTTCAACTTTTTTTTTTTTGGGTAAGAAAAAATGTTTTTATTTAGTTTTTATTATATATTATTTTTTTGTTTTATTAGTTTATATATAATAATATATTTTTTTATATATTTTTTAATCTAATTCATTAATTTGTAAATTATTTTGATATAAATATTTTTCTATTATTTCATATTCTATTCCATTATATTCATAATATATACTATCAAAAGCACAATTTTCACTTATTAATTGAATTATATTTTCTTTTAAATCAGGATTTTCTTTTTTAAATTTGTCAAAATAAAATTTATATTTTTTAAATAAATATTGAATAATATATTCAATATTTTTTCTATCTAAATTATTTGGTATTATTATATCTTTTCTAGATGAAAAATAATTTCCTTTTATTTTTCTATAATTAATTCCTTCTTTTTCAAAAATTAAATGTAATATTTCAATATCAATTTTAAAATAATTTGATATTTCATTTAATATCATTTCTTCTTTTTCTTTTAAGTGTTTAATAAATAATTTACAACAATTTATATAACCATATATATAATTTCCTTTGAAATATAATCTTCTTTGAATTCTAAATTTTACAAAATCAATTTTAAAAACTTCTCTTAAACATTTATAATAAAAGAAATATAATAATTCTAAAGTTGAAATTGTTTGATCTCTTGGAATAATATATTCTTCTTTTAATTTTTGTAAAATCTTTTCAATTTGTTTTTTATGTTTTCTGTTTAAATAATCTTCATATAAAAAATCAGCAGAATATTTTAACATGAAAATAATAGAACTATAATAAATCCAACTAGAATAAGGAAGAATATTAAAAAAAAAAAAAGTTTTTTTAATAATTGAGTTCATAATAAAAATTATTTGAAAAAAATATAAAATTATAAAAATATTTATTTTATTTAAATTAATAATATAATTATTATCAATCAAATATACAAAGTAATATTTTCTTTATTTAAGTTCAGAATATTAATATTTTATTTTCTTCGAATTTTTATTGTAAAGAGAAATTAATAATTGTAAATAAATTTTTATTAATTTATAAATAAATATATGATGTCTATTTCATGTAGTGCAATACAATTTGGATTTGATACTACAATAAATTCATTTAGAAATAATTCTCAAATAAATAAAAGAAATAAATATGCTAGTCCAAAAATGAAAATATTAATGACACAATACAAAGATAAATATAGATTTCAAAGGGAAAAATTATTAAAGCCCTTATCTTCAGATTTATCAACACATTTTCAAACAGTAATTAATTTTTCATCAGATTCCAAAAAAAATAAAAACAACAACAACAATAATAATAATAATGAAAAACAAAAAACTTCATTAAATTTGAAAAATTGCTTTCATCAAATTCAAAATAAAAATAAAACTCAAAATAAATTTAAATTTCATAATTTTTCAATTAAAAAAAGAAAGAAATCATATTTTAGAATTTCTTCAAGAAATTATATAAATGAATATATAAATAACATATATTCAAGAAAAGAAATATCAAATTCAATTTATAGAAATTTAAGTGAGAAAAAAAATTCATATTTAAAAACAATGAATGATTATATAAATCAAATAAAAGAAGCAGATAGAAAAATTGTTATTGGTTTAAGTCCTTTTCCTAAAGTAAGTAAAAATTTAGAATTAAAAATTCCAGAAATAAATAATTTGATAATTACAAGATATAATAAATCTTTTAATTATTATTCTATTGGAGAAAGATATGAAAGACATATGAATGAATTATTAAAATTAAAACATGTTATGAAAAATTTAAAAGGAAATGATAGAGATAACAAAAATAAATATTTTTATAGAATGTTATGTAATTACTTAGCTCAAAATGGTATTTTTGAAAAAAAATATTATAATGAAACATATTTATCTAATTTTAAAGATTTTCTTGACGTTCATTTTGAAATAAATCCTGAGGTTCCTTATAAAGAATTCTTATTTAATATTTTAAAAGGTAATTATGATAAATATGTTAATAATCCTATGGATTCTAATAATTCTTCTTTAGCATTTTATGAAAATCATTTTAAAAATAAAACTATTAATAATAATTTTGAATATTATACTCATCATAAAACTCATTTTGATATTCAAGATCCTGAAATTGATTTTGATAAACTTTTTTAATCATGTTTATTTTTATAAAATATAAATATATATCCAATAATATGTATTATATAATTATTATAATATTTTTTCAGCTAAAAAAAAGAAAATGAATATATAAAGAAACAACAATAAAGTAAATAAAAATTAATTTATTTGTTTTATTCTCTTTAATAATATTATGTAATCACTAAAAATAGATAAATTCAAAAAGTAATAAATAAAAGTAAAAGTTCCTAGAAAAATAAATGAAAAATTTAAGTGATGAAAGTGAAATTCTTTTAGTTTTTATTTTTATTATTTTATGTTTCTTTTTTTCATTTATTTATTTATTTCAAATTTAATTTTAAAATAATTAATATTCAATTAAAAATTAAGGAATATATTATTTATTTGGAGAATAAAAATTTAAATAAAGTAGATTAATGGAAAATATAATGAATAAAAAAAAGAAAAAAACTCAAATTCCATTAAATTATGATACTTTAATAAAAGAAAAACCAGATGAAATATTTTCATTTTTAAATTTAGAAAAAATAAGAAAATGGGAAGAAATATTATTAAAATATGTTTCAAATAAATTAAATGATGACTGTGAAATATTAATAGTAAATTTAGATCTTGAATTTCAAGAACAAATAAAAAAAGATATAGAAAGAACAAAAGTAAGAGAATCAATATTAATGAGTTCATTCATTCAATATTTAGAATTTTTTTTGACGTACTATTGCAAAAAAAATAATATATATTATAAACAAGGTTTAAATGAAATATTTGCACCTTTTATTTTTTTAAAATACAAAATTAAAATTTCTTTATCAGAAATATATAATTTAATTCAAGGAATAATAAATAGATTTCTTCCAAATTATTTTTATGAAAAAGATACTTTTTATTCTTTAAAAAGTTCTTTAAATGTAACAACAATATTATTAAAATATCATGAGCCTTCAATTTTTAATATATTTGATAAAGCATTAATTTCTCCTGAAATGTATGCAACAAATCATTTGTTAACATTATTTGCTCAAAAATTAAATTTAAATTTAACTTATTATTTATGGGATATATTAATAAATTTAAATGATGTTTTATTCATATATTTCTTTATAGTTGCTTTTTTAAAATATAATAGTGAACAAATTATTAATTGTGATCTTTCTATTATTCCTGCTATTATTACTAAATTAACTATTGATTCTATTGATGAATTAAAAGAAATTATTGATATTGCTTTTGAATTAAGAAAAAATACTCCTCATAGTTTTAGAATATTAATTAATCATCTTCAAATATATAAATTTCATTCTAATGAATTACAAAAATGTTATGAAATAATTAAACCTGAATCTCTTATTACAATGCCTATTTTTCCTAAAGAAATTTTTTATATTTGTTATCCTAATGTTAAATGTCCTGATGAAAATTGTGATAATATTGAAGAAGAAAATAATTTAAATAATAATAATAAAAATTGTGATATATGTCAATTTAATTTATCTAACAAATTAAATTATATTATTATCGATTTAAGAATTTTAGAATTTGGAAATTTTAAAGAAGAAAATGAAAAAACAGGTTTTTTACCTCAAATGATAATGTTAGAACAAAAAGAATTAAAAGATGAAAATTTAGCAGAAAATTTAACAGAAAGATTTAAAAAAGATAAAGGATTATATCATATAATATTATTAACATCAAAGACAAATTATTTTAAAAATTTTGAAGATGATTATTATACAGAAATAGAAAAAGAAAATAAAAAAAGATTTTATCAACTTCAAACAAAAGTAGAAAAAGAATTAAATATAGAATTGACAAAAAAAATAAATAAAAAAACAAAATTTAAATTAATAGAATATGATAATTTAAAAAAAACACTTATTTGTATGTTAAAATCAAATTATCCATATATATCATTTGCTTATGGTGGATTTACTGCAATTCATGAATTAAGTTTTAAATATAAAATAAGTTTATTAAATCATGATATTAATTGTGATTTATGTAAAAAAAGATTATTAAATTCTAATTTTTTTATAAAGACAATTAAAGCTTTATTTAAAAATAATAATAAAAAAGAAATTATTGAAGATTCAAATCATGAAAATAATACTATTGTTAATAATAATAATAAAGATGATAAAAATGAAGAAATAAAAGGAGAAAGATTTCATATTAGTTTATTTACTCAAATGATTGAAGAATCTAATTATAATGTTAGTACTTGTTTATTAATTGAAATACATAGGCAAAAATATTATAAAGATAATCAAATTGTTTTAATTTTAAAAAAAGGAAATTTAGAAATTTATAAAGTTATTCAAAAAGATTTTGAATTTGAAAAATTAGATATTATAAGTTTTAAAGATATTAAATCTATTAAAATTAAAAATGGGACTAATATTGCAAGTTTAGATTATTTATATACTGATAAAGATAATAATAAAATTGAAGATTTTTTAAATATTGAATTTACAAATGAAGAAGATTCACGAAAATTTGTTTTTTCAATAAATCAATTAAAAAACACAATTAAAAGAGGAAGAAGACAAATAACAGAATTAGAATTTGAATAAAATAATATTTATGAAAAAAATAAATGTAATTTTAAATGAATATTATTAATATAAAAAAAATTTAAAAAAACTAATATTTTTTAATTTAAATTGTTATTTTTTTTTTTTCTATTTTCTATATTCTATAGTTATAAATTTTAAATGGGATGTATTCAACCAAAAAAGTAAAAGAAAAATATAATAATTAATTAGTGGAATAATAATAATAAAAAAAAATCCATTTAAATCAATAATAAAAATAGATAAAATAAAAGATGAACAAGAGAAAGAAAATAAAAAATTAAATAGAACAAAATCTTATGATAAAAAAATTAAAAAAAATTCATTTTTAGTTCCAAAAAGAACATTTAACATAAAAGAAAAAGAAGTATTTAAAAAAAAAACAAATCAATCAATAAATTCTCGTTTACATAAAAGTTTTCTATATTCAAAAAAACAAATTTTAGAAGAAATAAACAAAAATAATGAAATAAATGAAAAAGAAGAAAAACCAAAAAATGTATATACATTTACAGATAATAAAAAAAATAAAGAAATAAATCAAAATAATGAAAAATTACTTTCAATTACTCATTTTCATCCCAAAAAAGAAACTTTAATTATTAATGTTATTAAAGAAAGTGGAAGCTCTGTTGAATATACTTCTAATGATGAAAGTAGTCCTCATCAAAAAAAATTATTTAAAAAAATTGAAATTAATCCTTATCATAATTTAACTACTATTGAAAAATTCTTTATTTATAAATTAAAAAAATTCTACGTTGAAAAAAAAGAACAAGGAAATTTACTTAAACAAGATTTTAAAGATTTAAAAGAAGATAATTTTCATATTAATATTAATAATAATAATAATAATAATAATAATAGTAATATTAATAATAATAATAATATTAATAATGATGATGATAATTATAACATTAATAATAATAGTAATAATAATAATACTTTAATAAATACGAATTTTCATTTTGTTTTTTCAAATTATTCTTTAATGGTATCAAAAAATGAAGAAAAAATAATATATTTAGAAGATGGAAATATTAAATTAAATCAATATTTAATATATAAAAATAAATTGTTAGGAAGAGGAGAATATTCAAATGTATATTTATGTCAAGATACAACAACAAACAATTATTACGCAATAAAAATTCAATCAAATAAAAAAAAAAATATAGAGAATGAGATAAATATATTAAAAAGATTACATTCAAAATATATAGTATCAACATATGAAATAATTCAATCAGAAAATGACACATATATAATATTAGAATTAATGAAACATTCATCATTAAATAACATAATAAATGATATAGATTTATTTTGTATATGGAAATATTTTCGTAATTTAGTTTCAGCAGTAGAACATTGTCATGAAATAGCAAAAATAATACATAGAGATATAACATTAAATAATTGTTTAATTGATGAAAATGATATATTGAAATTATCTCATTTTTCAAATTCAATAATATTGAAAGAAAATTCAGATATAATTCATTTAGGAGATATAATAGAAGATAAAAGAATATTATTTTCTCCTCCTGAAGCAGCTTTAAGACAAGGTGAAATTAATATTGATGGTAAAGCTTTAGATTTATGGTTAATTGGTAATTGTTTATTTAAAATGTTATTTGGAGAAAATTTTATTCTTCCTAAACAAAATAATTTAAATTTATCTAATTTTGATACTTCTGTTATTGAAATTGAAGATAATGATTTAAAAGATTTAGTTTGTGGATTATTAAATCCTAATCCTGAAGAAAGATATAATATTGAAGACATTAAAGTTAATAAATGGATTACTAAAAATGGAGAATTTCCTATGCCTGATATTGAAGAAGAAGCTCTTGAAAATTATTATAATATTACAAGTCAAGAAATTAATAAAAATATTATTTAATTTATTTTATTTATTTTTTATCTTATATCATATATATTTTCTTCTTTTATATTTTTTTCTTTATTATACGATAAAGAACCATTATTAAACCAATTAGAATTAATATTAAAATAATATCACAACATATTTTATCTGATTTTCTTATTTTATTTAATAAATCTTTTAATCTTTCATTTTGAGTTTTAATATTTATATTAGTGAAATCAACTTTTTTAGTAGTTTCTTCAACATCTCCTCCAATGTTTTTTATTTTTTTATATGCATTTTCAGCTTCTCCTTTAATTTTCCTAAGTATAATTTCTATTTCATTTAAATCTTCATTTTGTTGTTCAATTTTTTCATTCCATTCATCAATTTTATTTTGTTCTTCTTCATAAATTTCTCTTTGTTCTTCATTTTCAGCTTTATTATATTTTTCCATTAAATCATCGAAAGCTTCTATAATATTTTTATTACCTTCATATTTTTTTTCTTCAATTGAAACACCATTTAATTTATTTCTTAATAATTCATTTCTTTCTTTCATTAATTTAAACATATTTTCTTTATTGTTTAAATTATCATTTTTTTTGGATTTTTTTTTTGAGATTTTAATTCTATTTCAATTTCTTTTAATCTAACATCTACATCATTTAATAATTCTTCTGTTTTTTTTTCATATAATTTCCTATTATAAATTACTTTTGGATCATTTGATTTTTCTAATTTTTCTTTTTCTAATAAAAATGTATCTGCTTCTTTTAATTTTTGATTTATTAAAAAACGAAGATTATCAAATTTATCTTTTCCTTTCACAAATAAATTCTCTATTTTTTATATATTTTTTATTTACTTTCTTCATCTTTTTTTAATATTTTTAACATATTATCTAATTCTATTATCATTTTTTGAGTTTCAGAGACTGACATTTATTTTTTTTTTCCTTTTTTAAGGTATTATTTATTTATTATTTTTATTTTTGGTATTTATAGTAATTTTTCTATTTTTTAATTTTTAATTAGGAGAATGAGGTAAATCAATTTTTAGATTAAAATAACTTTATATTTATTACTTATCATTGTAAATAAAATTAAATTCAAATTTTAATATTTATAACAGGTTTTTTTGCTTATTTATCATTTGAATAAAATTTTAAAATATATTTTTTAAATTAAATTGATAAATATGTATATAAATAAGATTTGAAATTTTTAATATTATATAAATACTATTCATTCATACTTTAATTGAAGAAAGAAGAATTATTATAAAAGTATGGGTGTGGTATATTTAAAATAAGTTTTAATTTAATTATGTTATGATTGCTTATTTTATCTTTTTAATAAATATTATTCTATCATATAAACAATTTTATTATAATATATCAAAAATAAAACTTTGAAATAGAATTAATATAATTTATGTTTATACTTTAATATTCTGAATTTATTTTATTAATCATAAAACACGTATAATATAAAATATATATTTTTCATAAAGTATTATCTTTAAATATATAATAATATAGTAATAATAAATAATAAAATAATTAAAATGATATATATAATATTTTATTTATCAAAAAAACTTAAAGAAGATTTTTTCTTTGATTTATTCTTAACTGGATTTTCTAAAATATGATTAATTTTTTCTACGGAAACTAATTGATTATTTTTAAATAAAGAATTTCTATATGTATATAATAATTTTTTTAATTTCAAATTATTATTTTGAAATTTAACAGGACTAGTAGAAAAAGAATTTGTAGTATTATTTTGAACTTTACTAATAGAAGTTTTACGAGAAATTAAAGGAATTTCATTATTTGAAATTGAATAATTTGAAGGAGAATCAGTTGATAAAATTTGATTTTTAATATTATTATTATTTGATTTCTTATAAAAATCTTTTATTGTTATAGTATTAAATTTCAAATCATTATTTTTATTTAATATATCTTCTTTTGAATCAAAAGAAAAAAAACCCATTCTTTCAACAAAATCAGAAATTTTTTTATTATCACTAAAAAAATGATTCCTATTATTTCGATTATTATTTGGAATAGTTTTATTACTTAAATAATTAGTATTATCATCATCTACAATATTATTATTACTAATTATATTATATTCTTTTAATTCTTTAATTCCAAAATCATTTAATCTATGAGCATCATCTAATTTTTGAATAATTTCTTTATATAAATCAGTTAAATAATTTTGTGCATTTTCAAGTAATTCCATCATTTTTTTATAATATTCAGATTTAATAACTTGTAAATTAACATAACTCATATAATTAAATAATATTTTTTCTTTTTCATTTATAAATCCAAAAATTTCAATAGCTTCTTCTTTTAAAGAAGGACCAGAAATATTAAATAATTCTTCTTTAACTTCAATAATTAAATCATTATTAACAAAATAATTAGAATTAATATAATTTAAATCTTGAGTTTTTTCACCAATATCTTTAATTAATTCAATTAAATTTTGAAAATATTCAATTCTCATATCATCATTAATTATCCATTCATTAGAACTTAAATAAGCATTTTGAATAATATTACAATTATCAATTATTAATTTTCTATATATATCAAAAGAATGTCGAATATCTCCTTCTTCTAAATTTATTATTTCATGTTTATTATGTGATGGATATTTTATATTACAATCTACACAAAAAAATTCATTACATTTTCTACAATAAAAATATGCATCTTTTTTTTTACATATTTGACATTTTACATAATGTTTTTTTGGCTTTTTTTTCAATATTTTTGGTAAAGGTTTTAATTTTGTTTTTGATTTACTTTTTAATTTTAATTTTTTCTTATTTATTTGAGATATTAGATTTATTTTCTTACTTTTATCTTCTACTGATATATTTATTCTTGTTTCTGATGATACAAAATATTCTCCTGATGATTTTGAAGAATTTGGAATTGATTTTTCTTCATAAATTAATTCTATGTTTTCAAAAGGAATATTAAATTGCTTCTCTGATAATTTATATAAAAATGATAATGGAGTTGATTTTGTTATTTCAATATTATAATTCTTTTTATCATAATTTAATGTTACATTCATTATATTATAATTAGTTCATTAAAAATAAATTTTAGATAAATAATATTTAAAAGTTATTTATTAATTATTTATAAATTCAAATATTTAAAAATAAATTCTGTTAAAATATATTAAAACCTTATAATTCAAATTTTTACTTTTTTTTATATAAATAAAAAGTCATTTTTATCTTAATTTTATTTCTAAAAAAATTTTGTTTGTTTGTTTGTAAATAATATATTTAAATTTCATATAATTTTTTCAGTTTAAAATAATTAAATTAATTTCTATTTTTTATTTGATAATTAATTATTTACTTAAAATAAAATAAGAGGAATAAATTTATAAAATTTTGATTAAATAATAAATAAATAAATTAAATTAAATTATCATAATAATTTAAATTAACTATTGATTTAGACTTTGAATTTGTTGTTGAACAATTTGTTGTTGGTCTTTCTTTTTCTTCATTAGAAAATTGTTTAAACGATCCTTGATTACTATTAATAAAGTTTCTTCCTGTTTTATTTTTAGCACAAAATAATTTAAAATTATTATTATTATAAATATTTACTCCTATTGGTCTTTTATTTAAATTTAAAAGTTTTGAATTTATTATAAAATATTTTTTAAATTCATTATCTTCATGACTTGAATAATTATTTATTATTTTTTTCTCATTTTTTTTCCTTTTATTTTTATTTAATTTATTTTTTGTCTTATTTTCTTC
>JAEEGK010025014.1_pt1 | contig 12313 bp, 14 predicted proteins | sample 8958771 | NCBI WGS metagenome assembly JAEEGK01 (sample SAMN16246547, study PRJNA631951) | gut metagenome | biome: gut microbiome; feature: rumen; material: SC-attached | host: Bos | place: Iran: Karaj | collected 2018-10 | reverse complement strand
TCAGCTTTCCTCATCAACAGCTCCACGCAATCATCCGTGATCTCATCATCGCTGTCTAAAAAGTAGATATAGTCTCCTGCCGCGGCTTCGGTTCCAGTATTTCTTGCCATGGAAAGCCCACGGTTATGTTCATGATGAATCACCTTGAATTGTATTGGACCGTCATAGTCAGCAAGCGTCCTTTCTACAATAGCCATGCTATCATCTGTCCCACAGTCATCCACAATAAGACATTCCATGCTGCCCGAATATGTCTGACGCATCACGCTTCTCAAGCAATCCTCAACATAAGAAGCCACATTATACACAGGTATGACAATAGACACTTTCATTTCCTATGACAAAACTTCCGAATCTTCTTCCTCAAGCCGATCATCCTGATTCTCAGGAAATCCTTACGATCCTCTTTCAACTGGTCCTTGTCTAACGTCTGATCCTCCCTCATCTTTAGAGGCCAGATGATGCTACCTATAGGCAAATGAGAATAAGGATCCCGATCATCAGCACTGAAGTTCGTTCCACCTGCCGAACCTATACCGATATTATTAGCAAGATTCACTCTTGGGGCAATGCCGATTCCATCATTCTTAGCAATGTTGTATCGCCATGTATAATCCCATGATCCAAAATTATCATTGGGATCTGAACATTTGTTGTAATACCAGATTGCCATCATACCTTGGAAAAGACCATAACGCTTTAGTAAGCCCATTTTTGGATATTCTTTCCAACCTTCAAAGTCTTGGGTATTCTTCTCCCATGCCCGTTTCCATGTAGCCCACCCCCATATATTGGCATAGTTCACAAAACAATACTCATTAGATTTTTGGTATTTTCGTGAATGGTTTCGGGCACTAATAACCATCACTTTTTCCTCGTCCTTGTATTTAGGAAGCAGTAATTCGCACATTTTGAAGAAATCTTGCGACAAGACGATGTCATCTTCAATGATTATACCATATTCCTCATTCTCAAAAACCATGTAATTCCACTATTTACAGCATCATTACACCCCAGGTTCTCGTCTCGGATCAAGGTTTTCACTTCACAGTCCCAATCCATGGAGATAATTATTGCTTTTCTCGTTGCTTCACAGTCTTCTTTCTCGCCAGAAATATTCTCTCTTGGCCCGTCAGCTGCAATATATAATCGATCTGGCTTATAATCTCTGATAGGTGCAAATGCTTTTAAAGCTGTAAATCTACGCTTAAATATTAGGAATAAGACGGGAAGTCTTTTACCATCCATGTTATTACTACCCTTTAGTAACTATCATTTTGACGTCCAAGCCCTTCTTCTGCAGACTCTTCGCTTTCAACATCTTGCATGCCTTGATGATATTCGCCCCATTCGATATCAGATAATCTCCATTTGCCAACGCTCATGCCATCCGGAACACTATTCAATGGTATCACATGTAGCACTTATTGACTTGATAAAATTGGCTTCAAACTGCTTAGATGTGAAGGACTTATGAAGTTTTCGATATCCGTCCTCTCCCATCTTTATTCTAAGAGATTCGTCATTTAACAAGCGCTCAATACAATCTGCAAGGGATTGGGGATCTTCACGTTCGGCAATCAGTCCATTTTCCCCATCAACAACGACATCAGGCACAGATCCCTCATTTGTAGCAACAATTGGGATTTTATGCGCCATAGCTTCCAAATTTACTAATCCAAAAGTTTCATTATGGTAAAAAGTTGGAAAAACAAAAATATCCGCTTTATTAAAGTATTGTTCCTTTTCATATCCGTATTTCATGCCCTGATATATAGCCAATTTATCCAGTCCCCTATTATGCACTTCTATGTCAAATCGTTTGGCGTCAATTTCTGAGGTCTCACCTCCTACAAAATCACAGACAAATGAATAGCCCTTATCATTCAATATTTTAAGAGCGTCTAAAAGGACCAAGACTCCTTTACTCTCTATCAGATTACTCAGAAACAGCAATCTTGGAACATCATTTGACACATTTCTTTTCACTCTAACCATTTCCTCAGTTACAGGTATTCCATTAGGACATATACACACATCCTCCCATTTCACATACTTCTTTACATCCTGATACAGTGACTTCCCAAGTAAAATCACCTTAATATTCTTGAAGAATTTTCTGTAGAGTATATTATCCAACCATTTTTCTTGCCTAGTGCTAACTCCTTTATTATGATAGTGAACAATTATTTTACACCCCATAGATTTCAGCATCTGCACCACAATAAAATCTTTATAAAAAGCCCCACCTTTAGCATTTGGTGTAACATACACAAGATTCGGATTAAACGCTTTAACTTCTTTTCTAATATTCAAAAGAAGCATCCAAAATGACTTTATTTTCGACAAGCCAATCCTGCCAATATCCTCTAAAGAGTTTGCTGTAGTCAAATTGATATACCTACAAACGAACTGTTTGTTAATCAACTTAGAATTATGTATGTATTTCCCCACCATAGCAGCCCCATGCACAGGAGGCGGCAAATGTAGTATGAATAGTATCTTAGGTCTTTGTTCCATTTTCATAATCAATAATTATTTATGAAAATTGTATAGCCAATTCATTAATCTACTGTATATCCTAATCGGAATAGAATGATATGAAAGAACAGACTTAGTAATACTTTCTATTTGTACGACATCACTAGGCATTGAGAATTTTTTATTGTCAGTCATATCGAATGAGAACTTAAACCGACTCCACTTTTTACAGTTAGTGCCTTCGCCGTCGAAGCCTTCATTATCAACATGACTAATAATTGGGAAAAGTGTCAATTTGTTCTGTATGAACTGTGAATAGCAAAAACGGATTGCCCATGACATGTTTTTACCGTCATGCCAATCTCGTAACATTTTCCAACAATCACTACCTCCCCATCTATTGAATCCTTTTGCCATTTTCTCAACAGTTCTCCAATCTTTGAGTTCCCAGTCAACGGAATCCCATCTGTCTTTCCATGTAGCCCACCCCCATGAAGAACTGCGAACACAGAAATATGCATCATAAGAAAAGTTTTTGGGTATCTTAACCATATTTGTATAACCACATACAGAGAACACATCTTGACAGTTCTCATAGCGATTAAGCCCTTGATTCATAAAACTTAGGAAGTTTTTCCCTACTATCAAATCATCCTCCACTATAATTGCTCTACCATATTGATGAATTATTTCTGTAACTCCCGCGATGATGGAAGGCCCGAGTTTCTTATTTTTTTCTGAGAAGTGAAAAACCAGCGACTTGAATCCTGCGATGGATTTAACGAAATCTTTGACAGCCTCCACTTTCTCGGATTCTCTATCTTTATTCTCCCGAGCTCCGTCCACAAATACGATAAGGTCACTCTCTGCAGCCTCGCTATTTTTCTGTAATGCTGCCACACATGCCTTCAAAGGTTCTAGTCTATTAAATGCAAAAATTATAATTGGTGAATAATACATATTCAAACTATTCATAGTATAAGGTACATATTTTCTATAAAATCAAGTAGTCCCCCCATTGGTCTTCCATCAATAAGACATTCAAAAGTAAACATTCCACCTGCTGGCGTAAACGTCATTTCTCCAAAATACAATTTCTCATCATTGTTATAAAAGTCAATCCGTACAAATGAAAAACCTTTATTATCTATTACCAGACAAGATGCTTGCCAACCTTGGTGACATCTTGGCCATTGCATGGTAAATAATTACCAGTAGTGCAATAAAGGTAAGCGGGATTGTGATATAACAAAATATCATCTCAGCTTCAAGTAAATAATGATTCTGCAACAAAGGCAAAACCTTAAACACCACCTTTCGCACTTGATCAAGATATGGCTCATGAGCTGCATACACGAAGAAGGTAGCAGAAGAAAGATAAGAAGGTATTTTATTTCCATTCTTCCTAACATAGCGCCAAGCTAAGCCAACAAAGAAGATAACGCCCAAAATGATGGTCACCTTATGCAACTCTTTGGTAAAATCACATTCTTTTGTAAGCGTATCAGCCACTAGAACAATTGGGTAAACCAACCATACCACTTTCCATTTAAAAAAAATACCACCAAAATCCATGTTGTTCAAAGCAAAAAAAGCGCCTGTAGAGAAGAAGAGTAAATCGCTCATATAAGGAACTTCAAAAAAATACAGAACAAGAATAATCGACAGTCCACACAATCTGCCATATTTTACCAGAAAATAGATTAAAGGTGTAAGAATACATAACACCATCAAATCTCTAATAAACCAAAATGGCCCCACAAATGGTATGCCTTGATTATTATACATCCAAAATGCTTCAGCATATTCACGAATACCATATTCTGCAACTGGCGTTTTGCCTTCTGTTATCAGGCTAGGCATTAATTGCTGGAGTATTCCAAAAACAATCAAAGCAACCACAGTATATAGAATGTAAGGAACAAAAAGGGAGTTTACTCTTCGTTTAAGTTTCTTCAGATAAGTATCCCAACTCCATTCTATTTTTACAAAGAAAAGGTAACCAGATATCAAAAAAAAGAGTGGCACGCACATGCTACAGATGCCTAATGAGAAAGAGTTTTGAATGAACATATAAACTGGTATATCAGAAGCCGCCCCCCCCAGCCTCGTAGAGCCCTTGGTTTTGAGCATGAATTAAAACGATTCCCACTATCATGGGGAACCGTAAGAACGATATCATCTTTGACAGAGTCTCACTTGCAGGCTTACTCATCACTATTTGTCGTTTAAGAGTTCGTGAACCAGTGTTATCCATTTATGTCCAATCTTATCAATATCAAAGGTCTTACTTTTCTCGATGGCCTTAGCAGACATCTTTGCTCTTAACGCCTCATCATCCATTAACTTTATCAATTCGTCTGCATACTTCTGAATATCAAATGGGGGTATTAGTTTGCCGTTTACACCATCATCAATAATGTCACATGCCGTTTCAAAGCTGTTAAAGGCTATCGGAACACATCCGTATGCCATTGATTCAACAAGCACTAGGCCAAAGCTCTCAAAGCCTGATGTTAGGCAGAAAATGGGCGCTTCCTCGTAGAATGGCTCTGGCGACTGGAAACCAAGGAATTTGATTTTTACTAAGCCCAATTTCTTTGCTTGGCTTTCTAGTTTTTTTCGCAGTCCTCCTTCTCCAACTACTTTTAATTGCCAGTCGGGACGTTTGCTTTCAACAAGTTTCCAGATTTTAAATAACAGGTCTTGCCGTTTTGATGATGAAAGGAGCCCAACATGAAGTACAGATTTTACTTTTTCCAACTGGCAGACAGCCCTTCCTGCCATAGTTAATGGATTAGATATGGTCTGGAATTTGGAGAAATCATGCCAACCAGTAAAAAACGTTATCTCTTTCTGAAACTTGTCCGATAGCAGTATCACCTTATCGCTATTCTCAAACTCTTCACGATAAAACCTGCCATATTTGTGCATAAAATAATAGTTTACACATTTATTGACACCCCATCGAAGAGCCTTTGGCTTAATTGCTGACAGCAAAGGATGTCCATCCACGCCATACATACCATTAAGTGTACTATGAATTACGCAAACGTTTTTTAAGCCCATTTCTTTTGCCCAAAGAAGAATGTAACTGTTTCTTGGAGCAATACCATCCTGATAAATCATCAGTTCAACTTGATGCTCTTTAATTAAATAATGAAGAGATTCTCGTTTTTCATCAAGATTATTGCCCTCAATATACAGCTGACGTTCTAATGGCATTCTGTCTCCTCTGCTAGAAGACACATACCACACCTCATAACCTGCCTTAGTTAGGATATCATAATAAACGGAGGACATACGGGATATACCACCCTTCGTAGGAACAACTGTCAGATTTTGATAGATAATGATACTCACTGTTTTAATTTCACTCTCAATCGATTTACCCTAATAGCTTTATTTCTAATTGTATTTATCTTGTTTATCAACACGCATCCAAAATAGATGTAAAATGGATAAATTGTGTCTGATGTTATACAAAAGATCAACGAGGCAATAATAAACGCTTTAGCAAGGCCATGATTTGGATTTTTAATTATACTATATTTATAGAATGAATAGAACAATCCTCCCATCACAAATAACCCCAAAACACCACTTTGGAACAACGTTGTGAAAATTATACTTTCCCATCCATGCATTCCGGGATGGTATTTTACGTACATCGCTCCCCATCCGTTTCCAAATAGTAGGGATTCTGATATATGAGTAATGGTATAGTTCAATTGGTATTGGCGAAGAGAGACAGAAGACCCGCTAACTCTATTTGCGGCTGCAACAGAGTCATCCCAAAAAAAGAATACAGTTTCAATAATATTACGGAAAGAAGATAGAGATGGCACTATGTTTATTAACAAAAGAATAAACAATCCAATTGTAATACCACATAATATCATTTTCTTAAATTTCTTGACATATTTAAAGTTGAACAAAAAGAGGAGTAAATAAAAACATAACAGTGTAAGAATTGGAGAGCGTCTTACAGTAAATAAAACAGCTATCACACATAATCCATAACAAATCAACGACAATCTTGTCTTAAGATATGTATATATTATATGGACTATAAGACATGCTATACCTATCACCATACCAAAACTCCAAGAGTCACTGGTGGCTGTTCCTATTATTCGTCCTGTAATACCTGCCATCTCAACCCTCATCTCATAATTTGCATTACGAGAAACTGAAAAGTATTGACTAAACCATGCATTATAAGGATATGGATAACCAAAAATATAACAAAGGATTCCATAAAGCGTACATATAATGAATGATATTACAAACACTAATAATATTAATTTCAAATCTTTACCAGTTTTAATTACGCCCACAGCCACAACAATAGGAGCAATTTGCAAAAAAAAGTATTGAAGTAACGTTTTTATTTGATAACCTCGAGGCGTATAATCTGTAAATAATATAACAAAGAATGAAAAAACAATAAAAAACAGAATATAGTTGATGAGATTATTTCTAAGACGAGAAAGACTTTCCTTTCCCAACAATACATACGCAAAATATGTAACAAAAAGAACGATACTGCATAGAGAATTAAGGCTTAATGATTGGGAAAATCTCGCTGTATCTGGAATTAGGATCTTTATTGCGAGCAAAGTACAAAGTCCATATATTGGTTTTTTTATGCAAAAAAACAAATGCAACAACGTAACAACAAGTATAAATCCAATCATATAACTGATTCTATATTTTTTATTAAAAAAACCGATGACAAAGATTGTAACTCATTTATTTTTTTATTTGGTAGAGTATAATCAATTGTAGTGAATTCTACATCTATATCGTGGTCTATAACCCGATCTGATAAATCCACTTGTGAGAGTAGTGATAATAAACGATCATCTTTCCACGTTTGAGTTTTAAGAATATAAAGGGGTTTATTGAACAACAGCGAAAACGCTAGCCCATGAAACGAATTGGTCACTACACATACTGCTGCTGAGAGATAACTGACGAATTGAGATGGTGAAAGCCATTGCTTATTCAATATACCACGACTGAAGCATCTTTTTAATCCTCCCCCAATCACAATGACTTCAGCATCAATCTGTGAAGCCAAGTTCCGAGCAAGAGTGTAAGTATAAGGCATCCTGGTGAGTTCATAGACGAGTACATATTTTTTTTTCTGACGAATGGGTATGATGATACTCTTAAAAGACTCGATTCCCGCTAAAATAACAGGATCAACAACAACTCTATTCTCTATCTTATGAGTATTCAGGAAGTCAGATAAAGACTGTTCGCGAACTGAAATAGAATCGTAATTGACAATCATTGACAAAAAGACGTCTATCTCTGAATCCGAAAGTGCAGGCAAACCCATACTTGCAGCATAGCTTACTACTTTAGTATGTGGAGTTATAGCGTGTAACCCAAAATACATTGGATCAAAGCCCTTGGTAATATTTGGGTTCCATATTTGGTCACTACCACAAATAAGCAAATCCAACTTTTTAATGTCTTTTACATCTATCAATTCTATATGCCTGTTTCTAAAGTGTTTATAGATATCACCGATTTCTGTCTCACCAAAATTCAGTATTCGATAAAATATGGATTTGAGGTAAGTAATAAATCTCTTATAAAAGGATGAGTCTTCATCTACTCCTGCAAGATAATATGGCTTATAATCAACGACGCCAACCTCATACCCTTTGTTTTTGAGAAACGTATATAAGGCAAAACACTGAAGGACAGCCCCAAAATTCTTAGCGCAATGAAATGTCAGGATTCCAATCTTCATCTTTTGATCTTATAATAGAAAGGCCTTATGATACTTTTGATTTTATTAATAATATAGTTAATGCCAACATTACCATATTTACGCCTTACGAAGGAAAATCCATGAACGTTGAAATCATTTTCAAAAACGTCTCTATTCTTGTGCAATTTAGCAGGATGACACAATTGAGGCTGTAGGATTTCATCTAAACCAACTTGTATATAATCCAGATTTCTGTTTATTTTTTCAAACCAGTCCATTCCCTTGGGTGTGTTTACAATGAATAGAGAGCAGCCCTTATTGTCTTCCCCCAACCTTGCCGCTTTAGACTTCTCTACACCCCAAAAGTCTGCGACTGTGACATCAGAAGTTCTTCGCAGATTTGTATATGGACAATTAGCACATGAGTAGCGCAAATTGATATGGGAGTAGAAAAGATATGTATATGTATATGTATATGCATGCGAGTATGTAAACGACTCAACATGTGCGTGCCAGCCTTTATAGCTCTTATCACGGAAATTGACTTTTGTTAGTTTATCGCCTTGTTGTTCTTCCAGATAGTTTAGATAGTCTCTCCACACAAATGGGCCAGGAACGCCATGACACACAAGATCCATCAGATACAGATTGTCACGATTCTTATGTTTTGCAAAACAGGAAGAAACGGCAGCAGTTTGGCAGGGAGTACCCGAAAACATCACTATATTATTATTATCAAGGTCTGTCCTGATGGCATCAAAGATGCCTGTCATATCGCTCTGAACATACTTGCTACCTCTGAATTCGTCACGTTCCTCAGCATTGACCGCCCTTTTATGGGCAACCCGAAAATGGTCTTTATAACCAGCTCCAGAAATAACGCCACCCAGCGACAAGATATAGTCTGACAATACAACAAAAGCGGCTCCTGATTGCGATTTAGCAACTTCAGTCAGATCTTTATGTCTACCACCGTATGCTAATGGAGTTGCAAGTCTATTGTCTGTCTTATAGTTGGGGGAGAATGCACAATACTTCTCACAAAGGCCACAATCAATGCATAAGGAGTCATCTATCATTGGATAGAGGAACCCCAAAGCATCAGGTTTCATCGTGATGGCATTTTTAGGACATATTGTACTACACAGTGTACATCCACAGCAATCGTCTTTATGCTTATCTATTCTCATGCTCCAAGCTTTTTCTGATAACTCTGAATTTTGTTATACAACATCTTTCTTTCAGATTTTACGCAACCAATCCATAAAATGATGCTACTTGACCATATTACACATAGCAATAAAGACAAACCCAAACGTAGAAGCCCTGACTCCATATTCATAACAAATAACACAGGTATTACAGCGGACAATAAAGTAACGACGAGCACATTTAATAACACATCCTTTGCAAAGGATCTTACAGAAAGTCCTACCATGCGTCGTAACAGAATCAAGCGAAATAACAAACAGATAAGTGCGATTACTATGGTGGAAACCATAGTAGACTCAGGAGAAAAGCCAATTTTTAACAGAAGATAGGCCACTGGAAAATTCAGTAGTTGAGTTCCTCCTACCACAATCTGATATTTCTTGATATCACCGGTGGCCAGCATAAGTGTGATAAGAGTAGAAGAAATAGCTTCTGACAAAGCATATATCACAATCAGCCTGACAAAAGAGACTGCATGGGGAGGAATATTCCCTAACCAAAGGGTAAGAATCTGTTCTGCCTCTACAAATATTGGCAAACCTAAAAGCAATAAAAGGTAATACGAGAAACGGGCTCCCTTAAAACACAGATTAAGAGAATAAGAAACATCTCCTTTTGCATATTGCTTTGTAATTTGAGGAGACAGAGCAGAAAGAAAACTACTTGAAAGACTATGAATGGCTGCATTTACTTGCATCGCAATACCTCTGGCAGCATTTACTACTGGCCCGCAGAAAATATTTAAAAGTACATTGATGCCCTGATCTCTTAGCACCGCAGAACTTGCACCAAAGAAGTTCCAACCTGCAAAAGAGGTGATTTGTTTTATTAATTTTTTATCGTATTTCAAACTGAATTTACATTCAGCAAAATACTTCCTGCAATAAATGCCATATATAAATCTTACCAATAAAGCCAATAGAGCTAAGAGCAAGGCATAAATGGTCAGACGATCCAAGGATGATGTCGCACGGACTATGAAAGCTATAGCTAGTGTGCCGACACCATTGAAAATCGAGATAGCAGCATAGGCTCCCATGTGTTCATGTGCAATTATAGCAGCATTATAAGGGACGCTAATTAACTGGATAGCAAAGGTTAATATGGAGAACTGCATGACATAATTTGCAGCCACTAAACGTTCCTCAGGAATTGTCATATGTACATTCAGGAACCATATTCCGATTGACTCCATAAGAAGAACAGCCAAGCCTGCAATAAGGCATTGGATTAATAATGAAGTAGAGAATATATTATTAAGTTTGGTGGAATCTCCGTGCCCAATCTCAAAAGTAATAAACCGGCTAATTGCTGCTGTCAGAGAATTAGACAATATACCGAACATTGCCACAAAGCCTCCTACTGCTGTGTATATGCCATAATCACTGAATCCTAAAGCATTGATAATAACACGACTGGTATATAGCGTTATTATCATTAGAAATAGCATACGCACATAAAGAACGATGGTGTTCTTGGCTATGCGTTTATTATTTGCAGAAGTATCCATAAAACATGTCTGAGGGAAGATGGATGATGGTAGAGATTATTAAGTCATAGGATGACGATGAATGTAAACTATATTTACTTATACAAGAAATCAGCGAATTAATGATCGAAATGCTAATCATTAATGATTTTCATCGTTTTAATTAATTCATTTGATGATTTGAATTAATGATATGGTTTTTTACCTCAAAATGCCTTGTCGCCGTCGTAAAAGATAAATTTTCCATCAACCCCGCACCCCTTCTTCTTAAGAATGGGCCTCAACCTCATCCCAGACCCTTCTCCAATCAAAGGAGAAGGACTCAACACAGGAAATTGCAGAGACCGTCAATTTCCTTCCGTTTTGGTAAGCCGGGACACGGCTTGGAATCTTATTAATATTATACATTTGATGGTACGCTAGAAATCTCATCCTCATTAGAAGAATTAATGACTTCTGCAATCTAAGACTTATACATATTCAACTTCATTCAGAATGGTCTTGCCAATATATGGACTGAGACCTTTTTTTGTAACTACGTCAAGCTTTATCTTCCCAAATGCATCCTGGAGTATATTGCATGCATCCATAAAATTGAGATATGTTTCCTGGCCGGCATTGAAATCTATCAGAATGTCAATATCGCTCTTGGATGTGTTTTCTCCACGAACTGTAGAGCCAAACAATCCTAACTGACAAACTCCCACTGCCATCAGCGGGGCTTTCAGTGATGAGAGGCGTTTTATGACTGTCTTCTTGTTCATAATCTCAATTTGGGAGCAAAGATACGAAAAGTTTGGATATGCTCCAAATTATAATTGGATTTTTTGATATATCTGTTAAGGCAATTCGTCATTTTGGGACACTTACACAATGGCTTCACAGATTATACGATCACCAACTGACACCTCTCGCAATCCGGGCTGTTTGCCCTTATTAAAGCAAAAACTGACCATATAGCCGGTTGTCAGGCGGTAGTAGTCGAGATAATCGGCCAATTGGTTTTGTGCTCCTCTGCATAATCGGTAAGCATCTGGGCGATGCCGTCGGCATGGAGGCTCATATCAGTATCGAAGGGGGCTGCAATGTTCCATGGTGAGTTGTACTGGTGTTGCTCTTCGGGGCGAATCTTCAGTTTTAAATTCTTGATGTCATATACCCCGGCGAGGATGACGGACAGGAAAGTGGGAATCTTGTCACGTTTGAGAAACATGTCGCGTAACAGCCCAAGGAATATGATGAACTCAGGATAGTTGCCGGCAGCATCCACTTCGTCAATGATAAGGACACAATGGTTTGTGGCGCAAAGAGTGTTTACCAGTTCTATGAAAACAGGCTGCTGCAGACTCTTGTTATGTTGCTCATAGAGTTCTTTTAGCATCTGTAATGCCGGTTCTTTA
>JAEEGK010025013.1_pt1 | contig 12313 bp, 9 predicted proteins | sample 8958771 | NCBI WGS metagenome assembly JAEEGK01 (sample SAMN16246547, study PRJNA631951) | gut metagenome | biome: gut microbiome; feature: rumen; material: SC-attached | host: Bos | place: Iran: Karaj | collected 2018-10 | reverse complement strand
ATCTTAAAATGAATAATTAAAAATTTTTAAAAAAATTAATTAAAAGAAATAAAGTGAAGATGATTTAATAAATCAATTTAAACAATTAGATAAAGAAAATAAAGGAAAAATAAATTTAACTGATTTAAAAAATTTAATGAATAAATCAGATGATGTTTTAAATTTTAATGAAATTGAAGAAATTTTGAAAGAAGATAGTGTTGATTCAGAAGGAAATATTGATTATGTAAAATTTATTAAAACTCTTTTAGAATAAATATATTATTTAAAAATGTGTTCTTTTAAAATTTGATTTTTTATAATATTTTTTTAAATTTATATTATTATTCATTTAAAGTTTTTGTTATATCATTTATTATATTATCTATTTTATTTTTTTCAGTGAATTCTTGCCCTAAATCTTTTAATTTTTGTAAGCAATAACCATAAATATTTAAACTAGCTTGATTATACATTAAAATTTCATCATTTAATATTTTTTCAAAATCAAAAATTTCTAATTGTAAATCTCTTTGAAGATCATTCTCATTATTAGTTTCTACTGATTTTGTTAAAATATCAATTAATTTATCTAATTTTTTAAGAAATTTTGGTCCTGTATTTGCGAAATTTTGCGGTTCAATATTTTGTTTTTTCATTTTTATATTTTATTTCTATTTTATTTTAAAGTTTTAAATAAATTAATTGATTTAATGGATAAGAAAGATTTATTTAAAATAGTTAGAGAAAATGAAGAAAAATTTCAGAAACATATTGAAAAAATACATCAATTAGAAGAAAAAGAAAAAAAATATAATTTAATTCAATTACAAAAAGAAAATAAAATATATAATGAGAAACAAAATAATATTCTCAAATTTATTGCTAAATTAAAAAATAATCCTCAAAATCAATTAAATCAAGGACTTAAAAGTAATAATAATGATAATTATGTTATAAATCAAATTTTAGATTCTGATAATGAAAAAGATAATAAAGAAAATTCTAATTTTAAAATAAATGAAAACTCAGATAATGTTTCTTTAGAATATAGTAAAGAAAATAAAGATTTACAAATTTTATTAAATAAAAATATCAAAAATGAAAATAGTGAAAATATAAAAGAAGAAATAAATGAAAACAATAATGATAATGAAATAAATAATATCAATGAAGATATTAATGATGATAATGAAGATAAAATAAATCAAAATAAAATATCAAATTTATTAAATTCTCTTGAATCAAAAATGAATTTAAAGAAAAAAAATGAAGAAAAAAAAGTAACAATAATAAATAATCCAAATTCATATAATAATAACTTAGGAAAAGTAATAGAACATTATATAAATGATAACGAAGAATCATCAGAAGAAATAAAAAATGAAATAAATGAAAATGAAAAAGAAACAAATAAATATGAAGAATACATAATGAATAATTACACAAAAAATACAAAGAAAAATAATAATAATAATAATAATAATTTAAATAATGATAATTTTAAAGATTACGAAACAGAAAAAGTAGAACAAAATATAATAAAAAATGTAAATCCTAAAAAATTTAAAACAGTAGCAAAAGACAATATAGATTCAGCAATAAAAGAAAATAAGAAAAAAAGACCATATACTGCATATACATATAGTACAATCCAGAAAATAAATCCTCAATATAAAAAGCCTCAAAAAAGTAAATTAATATTTTTATTTTTTAGAACCTGGTATTTTTGAAAAAAAAGTATTAAATAAGAAATATAAAGGTAAATCAGATATTGTTGCTTTATATCAAATGTATCAAAATGATTGGAATAAAAAATCATATTTAAAAAAATAACAAAATTTATTATTTTTTTTTTTCAATAATATAACAAAATAATTTTAATGATTTATTAAAAGATAATATTTTAATTATATGAATAATTATTTTAAATATAACCTAAAAAATTAAAAGTTATAAAATAAAATAAATATTAAAAAATGGATGAAGATGAAATGAAAATGACAAATGAAATGAATGAAAAAGAAGATCAAAACATAAAAAATGAGATTGAAAGTAATTTTTCACAAAATGAAAATAATAATGAAGAAATAAGGAGAGAAAAGCAATATAATCTAACATATAATAATTCAAAATCAAAGAAAAAGTTTTATAATCAAAATAATCCTTCTTATATGTTATATAATACTTCATATTCAAATAAAGATAAATTACCTCTTATTTATCCTCCTTATTCAACAACTTCAAATTTTTTAAAAACAACATCAACTAATTTTAATTCTACAAATTCTAACTTTAAAACCTTTTTAAATAATAATAATAATAATTTAGCAAATTTTACTGAAGAAGAAATAAGAAATAACACTAAAGATTTTTTAAAGAAAGAATTAATTTTTTCTAAAAAAGAAATGAATAAAACAAATAAAGAGTTACATGATATTAAAATTCAATTTGGGAAATTGTTTGAAGAAAATAAATATAATAAAAATTTAATAGAAAGTGTTTTAGGAATTAATCCAAATAAAAATTATACAAATGCTGAAGTAAAGGATAAAATTGAGAATTGTATTTTAAGTGATGAAGAAGTAAAATTAGTTAAAGAAGCTTATAAAGTTATTTGTTTAAAAGAAGAAATTGAAGAAATTAAAAAAGATTGTCTTTTAAAAAAAAAGGAATTACTTTATTTAAAAAATAATGTAAAAATTGCAAATAATAATTTTTTAAAGAACGATTATATGAAAAAAGAAGAAGAAAAAAGAAAATTAATTAGATATGTTAAAAGATTAGAAAAAAAAAATGATGATAATAAAAAAATAAATCATGATTTAGAAATTAAAACTAATTACTTTGAAAGTAATTATAATGAAATGAAAAAGAAATTAGAAGATAATATAAAAGAAGAAAAAGATTTAGAAAAAAATTATAATGATTTAATTTTAGAAGAACAAAATTATGAAAAAGAAATAAGAATGAAAATGGAAGAAAATAAAAATATAAATAAAGAAAATGAGAATTTAAATTATCAAATAGAAGATTTAAATAATAAAACGAATGAATTAGAAAATTATAAAAATGAAGAAAAACAATTAAAAGAAAAATTAGAAGAAGAAAATAAAAATGTAAAAGAACTTAAAAATGAATATGAAAGTATAAAACAAAATAAAGAAGATTTAGAAAAAGAAAATAAAAACTTTTTTGATACAATTACAAAATATGAAAAAAAAAAGGAAACTTTAAAAAAAAAAGCAAAAATTCCAAATGGACAAATTGAGACTTTAAAAGAATTAGAAAATGCAATAAATGAATTAGAAGAAAATTTACAAAAAGAAAATGAAGAAAATAAAGAAATAATAAATAAATTAACTTCAGAAAGAGATAATTCAAAATCAAAAAAAGAAAATGAAGAAAATAAATTAAATAATTTAAATGAAGAATTAGAAAAAAAAAAAAAAGAAAAAGAAGAATTAGATAATAAAATAAAAGAAATTGATGAATCAAATAAAAATTTAAATAAAGAAATTGAAGATAAAGAAAATGAATTAAATTCAAAAAAAGAAAAAGATGAAATTGAAAAAGAAGAAAATTTAAAAAAAAAAGAAGAAGAACAAATTGAAAATCAAAAAAAAGAAGATGAACAAAAAAAAGAAATTTTAAAAAAACAAAAAGAAAGAGAAAAAGAAATTAAAAATCTTAAATCTGATATTGAAGATTTAGAAAATAAAAATAATCTTTTAAATGAACAAAAAGAAAATTTAAAAAAAGAAATTGAAGATATTCAAAATTTATTAGAAGGATTTCAAGATTTAGAAGATCAAAAAAATGATATAGAAGAAAAATTAAAGAAAATTAAAAATAATAATGAATAAATTTTTATTCTTTTAAAATTATTTTTCATATGAAAATAAACTTTTTTTTATTTAAATAATTTTTAAATTTTTAAAAAATTAAATAAAAATATTCAAATTCTTTTTAAGGAAGAAATATATTCATATTCGATTTAATTATTTCTTCACATTAAATATTTAAGAATTATTTTTAATAAAAAAAAAAGAAAAAATTTTTTCCCTTTTTTATAATAATAAGTTTATACTACAATTAATTTAAATTCCATATTATATAATTATAAATATAATATATATATTTAATCTAATTCCTGAGTTTCCATTTCCCACATTTCAATATTATCATGAAGTAAATTAACAATAGAAATAGAATCTTTATATTCTTCATTATCTTCATCAATTCCTTTTAAAGCTTCTTTAGCTTTTTTTAAAGTTTCATTTGCTAAAGTAAAAGCTTCTTTAGGATTTGAAGCAACTTCATAATAATAAACAGATAAATTTAATAATAAACCTAATTTTTCAGAATTTTTATAATTTAAATTATTAGCTTCAGCAACAGTTTCATTATAAGTATTTAAAGCTAAATCAGAATATTTTTTCTTTACATCTCCTTCAGTATTTTCTGCAATATATCTATAATAATCTCCTTTCATTTTCCCAAAAAAAACTTTAGTTTCTTTTGAAGTTAATTTAGGCATTATTAATTTCTCAATTTTAAAACATATATTTAAACATTCTTTTTCTAATTCTTGTCTTATTTTATCCTTATATTCTATTATAAAAGGTAAATAAGGAGAATCTCCTCTTGTTGATTCTTTATTCTCATAAGCCATTATTACTCTTATTGCATTTCGAATTTCACTTATATAATTTTTATATGCTATTGATAATAAGTTTCGTTCATCAAAATTTAATTCTTCTTTTTTTATTGTTATTAACTCTTCTAAATATCTTATCATATCAGTATATCTTTCACATTGTTCTGATAACATTGCCAAATATATTTTTTTCTCATTTTCTAAATATATCATATATTCAATTTAAATAAATATAAGAATAAAAACAATTATTAAAAAAAAGAAATTAAACTTTGAAAAAAAATTAAAAAATAGCTATAATAAAAAAAATAAATAAAAAAAAATGAATTACAAAAAGGAAGAAAGAAAATTTATAAATTTATCATCAATAAGTAAATACTTAATATGTATAATATGTCAAGAAGTATTTTTTTCTCCTCTTCGCTTAACATGTGGTCATACATTTTGTGAAAGTTGTATAAAAAATTGGGAAAAGACATCAAAAGGGAAATGTCCAATATGTCGTAAAAACTATGTAAAAAAATATTCTTCAATAGATTTAATTGCAAATAATATAATAAATGAATGTTTAGTATTATGTATATTTAAAGAATGTCCATGGAAAGGACAATTGAGTGAATTAAATAATCATATAAATAATTGTTGTTTTAATCCACAAATTATGCCTAAAAATATTAGAGAAGCTTTAGGAATTTCAAATGCAAAAACTGATTTTTCAGATAATGATAATAATGAACAAAATGATAATAAATTAAATTATAATCTAGATGTTTCACTTAAAGCTAGATTATATCAAAGTAATCCTGAATTAGTATCTAGAGTTTATGGAAAAAATAATAATAATAATAATGATATTATTCCGAAAGATATTTGTGATGCTGTTATTGATTTTGGATTAAGTGATACTTTTAATTTAATTTTTAAAGAAGATGAAAAAGATAAAATGATTAATAAGAAAAGAGAAAGAGATGATAATATAAATACTGATAATAATTAAATTTTTTCTTTTATTTTTTAAATTAATAATTATTGATTTTATTTTTCCTATTTATATGATTAAATGTTAAAAAGTTTAAAAATTGAAAAATGGGTGAAAACGAAGAAAAAAAAATTCTAATTCAAAACATTGTTGATTGTATTGGTTCAATGAATAACATAGATATAAATAGAAATATATTAAAGAATGATTTAATAAATGGTAAAAAATTTAAAGAAAATGAAATAGAAAATTTATTAAATGAAGTTTTTAATGGAAAAGAAACAATTCAAAAACAAGATGCTTTAAATAAATTATCTTCTTTATTTCAAAGTGGAAATATTTCAAATAATGAAAATATTAATTTAGTTAAACCAACAAATAATTTAAATTTACCAAAAATAGATTTTAAAATTAAAGAACATAAAAATTTAGATTTAAAAAAAAATGATAATAATGAAATCAGAAAAGTTCAATCAGTTAAAAACGAACGATTTTCAAATAAGCTTTTAGATAAAATTAAAGATTTTAAAAATGAATTATTATCAAATGATAATAATAATAATATAAAACGTAATGAAACTAATAATTTTAGAGAAAGAATTGAAAAATTAAATAAGAATGATAATAATATTATTAAAAAAAATAAAAATCAAATTCAAAAAAATGATGTTAATGATATTAAAGGAAAAATTAATAGTTTAAAAAAAAGAACTATTGATAATAAAAAAGATCCTTTTGAAGATATTAATAATATGTTAAATAATTTTAAAAATAAAAAATAAATAAAAAACTTTTATTAAAAAATTAAAAATATTAAAACATTAAAAATTTAATCAAAATTATTATTATAACAATATCAACAATAGGGATTAATTGAAAAGAATTAATATGTTTTTCTCTATTAAAATCAATTTTAGGTAAATTTAATTTTTGAAATATAGGTTGTAAAGAATACTTTTCAATAGGTAATAAAAACTCTTGATATCTTTTTCTTTTAAACATAGCTTTATTATCTTTAATAAACATATAATGAAAAACATCAACTTTTATTTTTTCAATAGAACCTACAATTTCATCTTTTTCTTTTTTTAAATAATAATTTTTAATTCTATCAAAGAAAGAATTTTTATAAATAAATTCCTTTTCATCAACAATATAACCTAATAAATCTAAAATAATAGGATTTTTCTCAAATATTTTTCCTAATAAAACAACTAAATAAGGATCACTATTAATATCAGGTGAATAAGCAGAATAATTTATTTGCCAATCTAATCTTGGTAAATAAAAGAAATTAAATTTAGGAATATTTTTTTTACCTGTTTTAAACATAAAATTTATTTCTTCATATTTATATTTATTTATATTTGTTGTATATTCTATTTCTAATTCTGATCTTCCATTTGTTCCTAAAATTTCCCTTTGAATTGTTCCATATTTTCCAAAAACTGAAAATCTTTGAAATATTATATTTGAAAGTGTTAATCCAAAATTTATTATTCCTGATGAAGGAGATTCTAAATTTAATTCTTTTTCTTTTTCTTTTATATTTTCATCTTCTTCTACTAAATTAATATTTAATGATTGATATAATGAATTTAAACTTCCTATAAAATATATTATTATTATTGTTAAAATAAAAAAGATTTTTGTTCCACTTATAATATATGATAATATATTTAATGTCATTTTTTTATAATCTTTTTCAGTTTTTTTCTTTTTATTTTCTTCTTCTTCATCATCAAAAGGATTTAAAGTATAACTTGATAAAAGAATATTTTTTAATCCTGAAGCAATGTCATAAAAGAAAATAAATAAAATATAAATAAAAATAAAAATAGAATAAATATCTAAAAATGATTTTACATTTTCTGAATCTAAAGATTGAATATTTGCTCCTTTACCTAATAAATTTTTTAAAGGAAATAAATATAAAAATACTATTAACATTGTTAAACAAGATAAATTTATAAAAATAAAAAATTCTCTTATTAAACTTGTTTCTGAATTTAAACTTTCTTCTACTTTTGGATATTCAGAATAATCATATAAATTCCATTTTTTTTTTCTTATTTCTTTATATAAATTTTCTATTTCTTTTTTTTCTTCTTCACTTTCTTTTCCTTTTTCTTTTATTTTTTTTTCTATTTCTTGTTTTTTTTTTTCTAACTTTTCTTCTTCTTTCATTTCTTCTTCATCTTCTTTTTCTTTTTCTTTAATGTATTTAATAACAATATCAGTTAAAGAATCAATTTTTAAATAATATAAAATTTTTTCATGTAAAATTCCTCGAATGAAATAATCATCGAAATTTAAAATATTTAAAGATAAAATTAATAAATTATAAAAAGAATAATTTCCAAATAACGTAATAAAAAAATGGAAAAAAAAAGTGATTTGACCTGAAAAAATATTAAATCTTCTCCAAATTAAAAAGTAAGCAAAAGGTAAATATAATACACAAAAAAACATCCATGCACTTAAACTTTTTTTAATAGGATTTGAAAAGAAATGTGCATAATATGATAAATTAGATAATAAAGGTTGAGATTGGAAAAAAAAATTAAATCCATTAAAACTTAACCAATAAGGACAATCTGATAACATAATATTTATTCCTATACAAATCATAACTTTAAATAAAAGAAATCTTAATAAATAAAAAGAAATATTATTTGATAAAGTTATTATATTTATATTTTTCTTATAATTTGATGGAGCGAATATTATTGATAAAAATCCAGTTTCTAAAAGTAAATTATCCCATTCGAATTTAATTATATTTTGTCCTAAAATATAAAAGTTTAAATATATATACCATAAAATAAAAAAACCAAATGAATCGAATAATTGATTATAATTTAATAATATTAATAATGAAATTAAAATCCCAATTATACAAATTATAAATAAAAAATTTTCTACATTTGAACCAAAATGCAAAAATGATATTTTTAAAGGTATATTTATTTTTTCTATGTACCAAGCTAAAGTTGGAAAATTTAAAAAAATTGCTTTTTCTTTAAAAGTTTCTTTTATTTTTTCCAAATATAAATTTGCAGGAAATATACCTTCATCTCCCCATAAACCTTGAATTTGACCATATAATCCTATAAATGCTATTAAATATATAAAAGATAAAAGTTTTAAAAATATTATTCTTGTTAATATTATTCTATTTGGAATACTATTCATATTTATTCTTTTTATTTCTTCCATATTGTTGTTTTTTTTTTGAATAAAATTATTTTATTTTAAAAATTAAAATTTTAAAATTTTTAAAAAAATAAAAATTAACAAAATAATAAAAAAAAAATATTAAAATAAATTCTTTTTGTTTTAAATAAGTAATTGATAATAATAATATGAAAAATAAATTTCTTCAAATAATTATAATTATAAAATTATCTTTATCATATATAAACATAGATGATGATGAAGAAGATTTCTATATGATTAATTTATCAGAAAAAGAAGTAGATCCTTATAATTTTACAAATGATACAGAAAAATTATATTATTTCTCCTCTGCATTAATAAATAAATCAAACTATAATTTAAATATAATAGAATCAGAAAGTTATTCTCAAAAATTTATTGAATCAATAAATTATAATTTTCGAGGTTTATATATGAATAAAAAATTATATGAAAAATATCCTGAAAAAAGTGGAATATTTATTGGTTTAGGATTGAATTTAGGAAATAAAAAAGATTTAAACTTTTTATCTTCAAGAAGTGTAAAAAATAAATTAAAAATTTTTTTAGGAAAAAATGGAAGTGAAGCTAAAAAATTATTGAATAATCCAAATAAAAAAAGTGCAATATTAACAGTTCCTGAGTTTAAAACTTTTAATGAAGAAATATTAAAGTATTATTTAAAAGAATTAAAAATTAATAATTATTTAAAAAAAAGAAAATATATTTCTCCTATTTTAGCAACTTATCCACAATTAATTTTTGAAAAAGATGAATTTTTAAAGAATATTCAATTAAATAAAACTGAAATTTTAAGTAATTTAATTAATTTTTCAACTGGAGGAGCAAGATTTTCAAGAAAAATTTGTTCTATATTTTTATCATCTGAAAATGTAATTTGTAATAATGGAAATCATATTATTTTTATAATTGGATATGATATAAATTTAAAAGAGAGAATTTCATTAATAAATACTTTACAAAATTTAATTAAAGAAACAAAGCATGCTTATTCTATTATTGCTGTTAATGAAACTAATTTTATTCGTTTTAATATTAATGATACTTTAATTAATGATATATCACAATTAAAATGTGAAAAAAAAGAATGTAAAATTAATTTAAAAATTGCTTTTGATGAAACAAAAAAATTAATTGGAAGTGAATGGTTTGATTATCACATGAAAAATACAATTGTTATTTTTGCAAATTCACCTTTTGAAACAGAAGAAAATATAAAATTAATAAATAATATGAAAAAAGATGATTATAATATTATAATTTATGCAAATCAATCAATTGATTTAACATATTTAAATGATAAAAATATTATTTATTTACAAAATTTTTCTGTTTTTAATTATTATAAAGATAGTTTCAAAAGTACAATTTGTTATTTACCAATTCAAATAATGTTAAAAAAAAATAGTAAACTAATACAAGATTTGCATATTGAAGATATAAAGAGTCCTCATTATTTTAAAGTAATAACAAATTCAAATGAGAATATAACATATAATTTAAGTTTTAAAATAAAAAATCAAAATGAATCATATTATAATATATTTGTAAGTAGAATTAATCCTTTTCCAGATATTAAATCTAATCATATTAAACATTATGGAATAGGAAATTCAACTCCTGAAATTTATATTAATGCAAAAGAAATTTTTTATATTTCTGTTATAGGAGATAATATTATTTATGATCTTTTTATTAATGAATTAAAGAATAAAAATAATTATATTTTACCTTATTCAAATGGTCTTTTTTCTAATAAAGAATTTAATATTTCAATTAAACAAATTGGGAATAATTATTTAACTTTTACTAATAATTATTATTTAAATACTTTAAAATTTAATGCAAATAATGAAGCAAATGAAAATATAATAAATATTTTAAAATATTGTAGAAGAGGAATTAATAGAGAAGATACAATTGATAATGATTTCTTAAATATTGATTTACTTATTTTTTTTAAAAGTATTATTAATGTTCCTTATATAGATAATAACACTAATTATTCTTATGTTGGAAATTATTTTAGATTAAAAGATATTTCTCCTTCAGTATTAATAAATCAAAATCTTTCTATTATTCTTATTAATAAATTATATCCTATTTTATCAATAAGTTATAATAATAATTCAGTAATAAGATATTATTTAGAAAAAGAAAATATTCAATTTTTAGATAAAGAAGCAATTTCTCTTTTTATTTTAAATAAAGAAAAAGAAATTTCTAAAATTTCAAGAATTATAGGAAAAAATTCTTTATCTAGTATAAGTGGAAATTTAAAATTTCTTTTTTATTTAACTAATTTTTTATTAAGAAATAAATCTCAAAAATTAATAAAATATATTTATAATAAAGAAAATGAAGAAATATTAAAAGAAATGAAATATAATGATAATAATTTTAAATTATTTACTTCATATATATATGATATAGAACAAAAAGATGAAAATGAATTAAATTTAATAAGTTTTGTTATTGAGAAATCTTTATTAAAATCTAAAATAATATATAATTTCATAAATGAAATCCGCCAAAGTTTTTATGTAAGTATATCAACTTATAATAATAAAACAGGAAAAATAGAAATGATATATAATTTTATAAGTAATAAAGTAACAATAAATTTTAATGATTATATTGATAATACTATTCCAAATGAATCAAGTTTAGATTTTATTAAAATAATAGAACATCAAATTAATTTTTTTAATAAATATGATAAAGGAAATAAAAAAATATTAGTTTTAATTGCTGATGAAAATTTAATAGAAAATAATACAAAATTTAATCATCCTTTAATAAATATTAATCAAACAAAAATAAATAAAACAGATATAAATTTTATTTTAATAACATCTAAAGAATATTCTTTTAATGATAAATTATTTCAATATAATAATTTTACATATTTTGATAATATATTTTATATAAAAAATTTCTATCAAAAAGATAATTATTATATTAAAGAATTTAGAAAATTAATTTTAAATTTACCAATAAAATTAATTTGTGATTCTAATAGAATTTTAACAAATTTTAAAGATGATGAAAAAAGATATTATGAAATAGTTTGTGATGGAAATTTAATTATGTATGGAAATAATACTAAAGATTTTCTAGTATTGAAAAATAAATATTATTATCCTAATTATATAAGTTCTTTAATTGGATTAAATGGAGATTTAAATACTGATAATTATGAATTCAATCAAAATTTATCTTTTAATGAATATAGATATTTAACTTTTATTTCTTTAAATAAACAATATAATGAATTTAAATTAAGTAAATTAGATTCTAATCAAAGATTTAATAAATCTCATAATATACAATTTATTATTACATTTTTATTAATTATTGGTTTATTTATTTTTGCTTATTTTAGTATACAAATCAAAAAAGGAAAAAAAAAGAAAAAATAATTTTAGATAATACATTAACTAAAATTAAAAATATAAAATATAATATATAGATAA
>JAEEGK010025011.1_pt1 | contig 12313 bp, 10 predicted proteins | sample 8958771 | NCBI WGS metagenome assembly JAEEGK01 (sample SAMN16246547, study PRJNA631951) | gut metagenome | biome: gut microbiome; feature: rumen; material: SC-attached | host: Bos | place: Iran: Karaj | collected 2018-10 | reverse complement strand
CGTGCTCCTCGAACGAGGCACGCATGGGTTTCAACAGCCACTTACCTGCCTGCGTCATATCGCCTGTCAGGATAATAGCCTCAGGGTTCAACACTGATGCATAGTTGGCCATACCCAATCCCAATATCTCTCCAGTCTTACGGAATACCTCGATGGCCACTTTATCACCTTTATAACAACAGTCAGCAATCGTCTTGATGCTCAGCTCCTGCTGCTCACTCAGCAATGTGGGTTCCTTACTGGCAGCAATCAGCTCTTCGGCAGTCTTAATCAAACCCTTCTCCGAGCAATAAGTCTCCAAACAGCCTTTGTTACCACAACCACACTGCCTGCCGTTCAACTCTACACATGTATGACCCAGTTCGCCAGCAAAGCCATTAAAGCCCAGATGGGGCTGACCGTTTGAGAAGAAACAGCTACCCAGTCCGCCATGACTGATTGAGATCACTACAAAGTCCTTCATGCCATGCGCACTTCCGTACGATTTCTCGCTGAGCGCTGTAATATGAGCATCGTTAGCCACTGCCACAGCCAGTCCTAACTGGTCTCTCAGCATTGCTCCCAGAGGTATCACACCCTTCCAAGGCAGATTGGCCGCATTCTCAATGCAACCTGTTACCGCACTGGCACTAGGCGCACTCACACCTACCGAGCGGATGGTTTCGTAACCACCGTTCTCCTCAACCAGCGCAACCACGCGCTCGCAAAGGGCCGCTACGTATTCATTAATATCAGTATAGTCGGAAGTCAGGAAATAATCCTGAGCCACAATCTCACCTCTGATATCTACCACAGCAAAAGTGGTACGATCCACACGGATATCGATTCCTACTACACGTGTTTTAATCTGGTCGATGCTCTCGTCTTTCTTCTCCATAACTATTCTCTGTTATTTAAACAACGAATATTCTCTTACTTCCCATGCCAAGGCACTGGCGCCTAACATGTCATTCGAGGACTTGTACTCCTCAGAAATCAGGAACTGGGTTTTGCCATAGGTATTATGGAACACCATTTTATCAAAGGTCTCTCTGGCAGGTTCAAACAACCATTTACCAGCCTTTGTAAGCCCGCCGGTAAAGATAAAGGCCTCAGGATCCACCAGCGATGCATAGTTGGCCAATCCATATCCCAACATCTCACCTGTTCTGCGGTACACTTCGATAGACAGTTCGTCACCCTGATCGCAAAACTCAGCTATCTGCAAGGCTTTCAGATTCTCAACGCCACGCATCAGCGATGGTGTGGTTGTCTCGTTCATCAGTTCGTTGGCAGTAGCCACAATGCCTTTTTTGGCCACGTAAGCCTCTAAGCAACCTTTGTTACCACAGCTGCACTGTCTGCCACCATTTACCACACAGGTATGACCAATCTCACCAGCAAAACCTTCGTTGCCTTTATGTATCAAGCCATTCGAAAACATACAGCTACCAATGCCACTGCCCATCGTAAGCACCACAAAATCGCGCATACCTCTGGCCAGTCCGTAGGTATGTTCGCCCAAAGCTCTTACATCTGCATTATTAGCCACAGCCACAGCGTAGCCAGTACGTTCTCTAAGCAAAGTAGCTAAGGGAATAACGCCTTTCCAAGGCAGGTTAGGTGCATTTTCAATGCTACCTGTCATGAAGTTGGCGCTGGGCGCACTGATGCCTACCGAACGAATGCTCTCGTAGCCACCGTTGCGTTCCACCATTTCCATCACGCGCTCGCTCAGCACTGATACAAATAGGTTTATATCTGGATAGTCTAATGTCGGGAAGCTGTCCATCACAACCACCTCACCCTTCACGTCAACAATTGCGTAAGAGGTGGCTTCAAGACTGATATCAATCCCGATGACCCTTTTCTTGATTGTTTCTTGTTCCATCAAAGTGTTCTCAGTTATCAGCCACAAATATATACTTTTTTTAGAGACTGAGCAAATCTTTCTCACTTTTTTTGCAAATATTTACTCGAATCTTGCATTTTTCGAGAAATTTCCGTAACTTTGCAGCCATAAAATTGAAATATTCGAATATTAAAGATGAACATTTTAGAGTTAAGCGAACAAGAAATCGGAAGGCGTCAGAGCCTTCAGGAACTGCGCTCGATGGGCATCGATCCCTATCCTGCAGCCGAGTTCCCAACAAATGCATTCAGCACAGAAATTAAGGAAAGTTTCAAGGACGATGAGGATCGTGAGGTCGTTATCGCAGGTCGTATGATGAGCCGTCGTGTCATGGGTAAGGCATCTTTTGCCGAGCTTCAGGACTCAAAGGGCCGTATCCAGGTGTACATCACCCGCGATGATATCTGCCCAGGCGAGAACAAGGACCTATATAATAATGTATTCAAGCGTTTGCTCGATATTGGCGATTTCATCGGTGTTAAGGGTAAGGTATTCCGCACCCAGACTGGTGAGATTTCTGTACATGCCTCAGAGCTTACACTGCTTTCAAAGAGCCTTAAGCCACTGCCTATCGTGAAGTACAAGGATGGTGTGGCCTACGATAAGTTTGATGATCCCGAGTTGCGTTATCGCCAGCGTTATGTCGACCTGGTAGTTAACGAGGGCGTAAAGGATACCTTCCTGAAGCGTGCAACTATCATTCGCACCATGCGTAGCATTCTCGACAATGCTGGTTATACCGAGGTTGACACACCTATCCTGCAGAGCATCGCAGGTGGTGCATCAGCCCGTCCATTCATCACCCACTTCAATGCCCTGAATCAGGACATGTACATGCGTATTGCCACCGAGCTTTACCTGAAGCGCCTGATTGTAGGTGGTTTCGAGGGTGTTTACGAGATGGGTAAGAACTTCCGTAACGAGGGTATGGACAAGACCCACAACCCTGAGTTCACCTGCATGGAGCTCTACGTGAGCTATAAGGATCTGCTGTGGGGTATGACCTTCACCGAGAAGATGCTCGAGGAGATCTGTACAGCTGTAAACGGCAAGCCCGAGGTTGAGATTGATGGTAAGGTTATCTCATTCAAGGCCCCATTCCGTCGCCTGCCTATCCTCGATGCGATCAAGGAGAAGACAGGTTTCGATTGCGATGGCAAGACCGAGGACGAGATTCGTGCATTCTGCCTCTCTAAGGGCATGGATGTAGATGAGACCATGGGTAAGGGTAAGCTGATCGATGAGCTCTTTGGTGAGTTCTGCGAGGGCACCTTCATCCAGCCTACCTTCATCACCGATTATCCTGTTGAGATGTCACCTCTTACCAAGATGCATCGTTCTAAGCCCGGTCTCACCGAGCGTTTCGAGCTGATGGTTAATGGTAAGGAGCTGGCCAATGCTTATTCTGAGCTCAACGATCCTATCGATCAGGAGGAGCGCTTTATCGAGCAGATGAAGTTAGCTGATAAGGGCGACGACGAGGCTATGATCATCGACCACGACTTCCTGCGTGCCCTCCAGTACGGTATGCCTCCTACATTCGGTATTGGTATCGGTATCGACCGTCTGGTGATGCTGATGACTGGTAAGTTTGCTATTGGCGAGGTAATGCTGTTCCCACAGATGAAGCCTGAGAAGAAGATTCCTCAGTCATCTGTAGCAGAGTGGGCCGAGATTGGTGTACCCGAGGATATCGTTCCTGTACTCCGCAAGGCTGGTTTCAACCTGATCACCAACATCAAGGACGAGAAGCCCCAGGGTCTGCAGCAGAAGATTGGTGAGATCTTCAAGAAGTACAAGCTCGAACTCCAGAAGCCTTCAGTTGATGAAGTAGCCGCCTGGATCGAAAAGGCGCAAGCCTAATGGTCAATGTTCAATGATCAATGTTCAATGAACCATGTACGATTGTGGTAAGATAGCAATTATCGGAGGTGGCAGCTGGGCAACAGCTATTGCCAAGATTGTGGTAAGTCATACACACCATATAGGTTGGTATATGCGTCGCGACGACCGTATCGAGGATTTCCGTCGCATGGGGCATAACCCCGCCTACCTCACCAGTGTACACTTCAATATCGATGAGATCAACTTCGATAGCGATTTGAATCGTATTGCGCAGCAGTACGACACGCTGGTGTTTGTCACCCCTTCGCCTTACCTCAAGAGTCATCTTAAGAAGTTGAAGACGCGTATTCGCGACAAATTCATACTTACCGCTATTAAGGGTATCGTACCTGATGAAAATCTCGTATGTAGCGAGTATTTTCATCAGGTTTACGACGTACCTTACGAGAATCTCGCTTGCATCGGTGGTCCTTCTCATGCCGAGGAGGTGGCACTCGAGCGTCTCAGCTACCTCACCGTAGGTTGTGCCGACCGTGAGAAAGCCCAGGCCTTCTGCGATGTATTATCAAGCGAGTATATCAAGACCAAGACCTCTACCGATGTGGTTGGTATCGAGTATTCTTCTGTTCTGAAGAATGTGTATGCCATTGCCGCAGGTATCTGCAGCGGCCTGAAATATGGCGATAACTTCCAGTCGGTACTCATGGCCAATGCCGTGCAGGAGATGAATCGTTTCCTCACAGCTGTTTATCCTTTGGATCGCAATGCTTACGATAGTGTTTATCTGGGCGATTTGCTGGTTACGGGTTATAGCAACTTCAGTCGTAACCGCACCTTCGGAACCATGATTGGTAAGGGCTACAGCGTGAAGTCGGCCCAGATCGAGATGGAGATGATTGCCGAGGGTTACTTCGGTACCAAGTGTATGAAGGAGATCAATCGCCACTGTCACGTAAACATGCCTATCCTCGATGCCGTGTATAACATCCTATACGAACGCATCGCTCCCCAAATCGAGATTAAACTCCTTACCGATTCATTCCGCTAATAATGACAGCCAAAGAAGTTATCAACCATATGGAATCGCTGCGCAACGATGCCCAGCGACGCATCCTGATGGGCTTCTTCAAGACTGGTCCTGGCGAATATGGCGAGGGTGACGAATTCCTTGGCCTGAAGGTTCCTCAGACACGCGAGGTGGTTAAGCTTGTGGGGAAAGATTTCCCATTGAACGAAATCCCCGAACTCCTCATGTGCCGTTGGCACGAGGTTCGCCTTTGTGGTCTACTGATATTAGTATCTAAGTTCGAAAAACTGGCCACCAAACGTCTTGAAAACGATAAGAAAGCCATTAGCGCTCGCGACGAGATACTCACCTTTTATCTGCAATATGCCGAACAAGCCAACAATTGGGATCTGGTAGATCTTTCTGTCCACAAAATCCTGGGTCACTGGCTCCTGTTGCCCTCCAACTTAGGCGATAAAGATTACAAACTCAAGGTTCTCGACTCCTTGGCCCAAAGCCCCTGCCTGTGGAAGCAACGCATGAGTATGGTCTGTTCATGGAAAACCTCACAGATGGGCGATCCCACTTGGTGCCTGCGCTATGCCGAAGTCCATCTGCATCACCCTCACGACCTGATGCATAAGGCCGTAGGTTGGATGCTACGCGAAATGGGTAAACGTGTTAGCGAAGAACTCTTACGCGATTTCCTCCGCCAACACGCCCACGAAATGCCCCGCACCATGCTCCGCTACGCCATCGAGAAACTCCCCGCCCCCGAGCGCCAGTATTGGATGGGCATTAAATAAGTTCACACAATCTTCAAGAAAGCCTCAACCTGATTCTTTAGTGCTACTTTCTGTTCATCGCTAAGAATCATACGTCCTTCAGTCCAGGCCTCAACATTCAGAGCGATGCCTGTCTGAGGCTCCATCACATCGGCCTTCAGAAAAGTAAGCAATTCCGTTAGTTTCTCACGACATTTGGCTGTAGCCATCTTGCCCCCAGCCCCACTCAGTGCCACTTTCTTGCCGTTAATAACAGTAGGTGTTTCATAATCGTTAGCTACCACTGGACGCGACAACCAGTCAAACAGGTTCTTTACATGTCCTGGATAACTGAAGTTATACTCGGGCGCAAACACCCAGATGCCATCTGCCTCTTTCACCGTAGCACGCAGTCTACCTACAGCCTCTGGCTCAGGAAACTCTATATCCTGATTAATCAAGGGCACATCCTTATAATCCAGATAAGTAACTTCGGCACGTGCGCCAATCATTTGCTCAGCCTCGCGGGCCAACTGTCGGTTAAAGGAACCTTCCCTCAGCGATCCAACGATAAAAAGAATTCTTTTCATATCCATAAGTTTTTAGTTATTCACGTTGCGAAAAATGAAAATCATTGATATACCAACCACCCTCTAATGAATTCCGTTGCATATGAATCCACTGATGGCGTGTCATATCTACATGACCATTTGGCTTAAAGTGGATACCCTCGGACTCTAGGAGGGGGCGTTGGCGACTCCAGCCTGGGGCGGTGCGACCAGATTTGTTCACTACACGATGACAAGGTAGCTTCTCTGCACCAGGCGTGTAGCGCAACGTTCTACCAACCATACGCGAATGACTGGGCCAACCTGCCAGGGTGGCGATATCACCATAGGTGGTTACACAGCCACGAGGTATCTGGGCCACTATGTTGAGCACAGCATCGCGAAAGGCACGCGCCTGTTCAGGCGACATCTTATCAGGATAATCCTTCATTCTGAACTGTAAGTAGGATGTTCTGTTTAGCTGTGGTGGGTTGCATAGCCATGTCGAAGGGTAATCCCGGGGGATTGATGCAGGCAACACGGGCAAAGCCGGCATCGAGAAGTTGCTGCTCGTCAGCGATGCGACCGGCTATGAGCATAACAGGCACATGATGTTTCTGAGCACGCTGCAGAATGCCATAAGGCAACTTACCCATCAGCGTTTGTCTATCGGCTGAGCCCTCACCAGTAATCACCAGGTTGGCATCCTTCAGGAGTTCATCGAAATGGATGGCATCCAACAGAAGGTCGATTCCAGAGCGACAATCAGCTTGCATATACTGCATAAAAGCATAACCCAAACCACCTGCAGCACCTGCGCCTGGCATATCCTGACAGTCGCGCCCCAAGTGCTTGGCCGATGCCTCAGCAAAGCGTTTGGCCCGGGCATCGAGGGCAAGAACATCATCAGGCGAAGCACCCTTCTGTGGCGCAAACACATGGGCAGCGCCATTTAAGCCACAAAGGGGGTTGGTAACATCGGTGGCGATGGTGAAACGCACATCATCTAGCTGACGCACATCGTCCCAAGTCTTTCCTTTGGCAAACGCATCGATGATGGCACGCAGCATGCCTATACCACAATCGCTGGTAGCACTGCCACCAAGCCCCACGATGATATGTTTGCAGCCTCTTCGCACGGCATCCACCACCAACTGACCAGTGCCATAGCTTGTAACTACCATGGGATTACGTTCCTCGGGCTTCACTAGCGTTAGTCCACTGGCTTTGGCAATTTCAATCACAGCCGTATCGCCCTGCATCAGATACTGTGCTACAATGGGACGCATCAGCGGGTCCTTCACATGCACCTGCACAATATCGCCACCCATAGCCGCTTGGGAAGCCTCCATAAATCCCTCGCCACCATCGCTCACAGGCACCTGCACCACCTTGGCATCAGGCATTCTGGCAAGAATACCCTCACTGGCTGCCTGATTAGCCTCAACAGATGTTAAACAGCCCTTGAATGAGTCGATGGCAACGATGATTTTATGCATTTACAATAAGCTATCGGCCAACTGCTGCAACAGGGCCTCGTCGGTAGATTTCATGCGTGAGCGGATGGTTACCATGGGCTCTACAATCTCGCAGTCCTTCAGGGCCTCAATCATGGTGCGCATGGTCTTGCCGGCCGTAGGAGCCCAGCTACCATTCTCAATGATACCGAACTTACGCTTCTGATAGTTCTTGATTTGCAGATGATACAGGAAATCGTGCATCACGGGGAACACGCCTGCATCGTAGCTCGAAGCAGCTACCACCACTGTAGGATAGCGGAAGGCATCCTCGATAACCTCGGCCATATCCGAGCGACTCAAATCGCTTACAACTACCTTTGGCGCACCCTTTTCGCGCAGTATCTCACCTAAACGCTCTGCAGCAGCGGCAGTACCACCATGAATACTGGCGTAGGCAATCAGTATACCCTCGCTCTCAGGCTCGTACTTGCTCCAGATATCATATAGGCGCACAGCCTCAGCCAGAGCCTCACCCTTGAGCACAGGACCATGCAGCGGACAGATTGTCTGGATATCGAGGGCTGCCGCCTTCTTCAGCACACTCTGCACCTGCGAGCCATACTTACCACATATATTAAAATAATAGCGACGTGCCTCGCAAGCCCAGTCGTTGGGATCATCGTTCACCAAGGCACCAAATTTACCAAAGCCATCGGCACTAAACAGCACCTTGTCGGTGGTATCGTAGCTCATGATTACCTCGGGCCAATGAATCATGGCAGCACCAATAAACTGCAACGTGTGCTTACCCAACGCGAGTGTATCGCCCTCCTTAACAGTAACCACACGACCCGTAAAATCTACGCCCTCGAAGAAGTTCGACAGCATTTTTATAGCCTGCGCACTGCACACCAGCTGCACACCGGGATACGTCTCCAGCATCCAAGCGATAAGTGCCGAGTGATCAGGCTCCATGTGGTGAACCACCAGATAATAAGGCTGACGACCATTCAAGGCAGCCGTTAGGTTGGCTTTCCACTCCTCGCCCTTACGACGATCAGCAGTATCCAGCACAGCTATCTTCTCATCATCGATGAGATAAGAGTTATAACTCATGCCCTCGGGCACCACATACTGACTCTCAAACAAATCGATGTCGAGATCATCCACACCGATATACTTAATGCTATCGCTAATTGTGTTCATTGACTATATACTTTACGCGATTAAAACAAAACTTTATATTTTTAGGGTACAAAGATAGTATTTTTTTCGATAATCACAAAAAACTTAATAAAAATTTGGAGTTTAATAGTATTTATACTACCTTTGCACCGATTTTTACGATAACTTAAAAAATAATTATGAGGAATCCCTTTGACAAGATTTTAAACTGGTATTTTACCAAGAATTCGCTACCATATTGGATTATACTACTAATCGACTGTGCTATCGTCATTCTTAGTGGTGTAATAACCTATTGGATATTTAATGATGCAGTAACACTGTTCGATAACACGTTACAGGTCATCAACACCATGCTGATATTTGTATTGCTGAGTATACCAGGATTCCGCATCTTCCATACCTACTCAGGATTTATGCGTTACTCTAGTTTTGTCGACTTGATGCGTGTAGCCTATTGCAATGGCGTAACACTGGTGTTGGCTTGGATTGCAGAGTATTCTATGCACTACCTGCCGGGCAACTATTTCGCACACTTTAATACCACCAGCATATTCCTTATTTTTATTATAGTCACTCTGCTGATGTGGACTCTGCGCATATTTGTGAAGACACTGTACGATGTAGCTTTCTCTAACACTCGCGCTATACGCATCCTGATATATGGTGCTATGAGTGGTGGTGTGGGATTGGCTAAGTATATTAATTCACAGCGTCCCCGAAAATATGTAGTAAAGGGCTTTATTACGCACTACGAGAAAGCCAAGCATCAGGAAATAATGGGCCAGAAGGTATATACGGTTAACGACAATATCGCTGATGTAATACATAAGAACGACATCGATGCCGTAATGGTATCTCCCCTGCGTGTAAAGGGCTTCCGTGATAATCAGGATTTGCAGGATATCATTATTGGTGCTGGCGCCAAAATCTATATGGCACAGAATGCAGTAGAGATGGATCAGGACCAATTGGATGAGAACGCCAATATCGACTATACCCAGATGCAGTTGCGCGAAGTAAGCGTTGAAGAGCTGCTGCCCCGCTCTGAGATTCGTGTGGATATGAATTCGATAGGTGAACTGCTGAAAGGACAACGCGTGATGGTAACAGGTGCTGCCGGTTCTATCGGATCGGAGATATGCCGCCAGGTGGCAAAGCTGAATCCAGCTGCCATGCTGCTGATTGACCAGGCAGAGACACCTGAGCACGACATCCGATTGATGATGAAAAAAGAGTTCCCCAATATCCCTGCAGAAACGGTGGTTACATCAATCTGTAAGGAAAAGCGTATGGAGGAACTGTTTAAGCGCTTCCGTCCCGACTATGTGTTCCATGCTGCAGCCTACAAACATGTGCCTATGATGGAGGACAACCCCAGTGAGGCAGTGCAGAACAATATCTACGGCACCAAAGTGATAGCCGACCTGAGTGTAAAATATGGCGTAAAGAAATTCGTGATGGTATCGACAGACAAGGCTGTAAACCCCACTAACGTGATGGGATGCTCTAAACGTATCTGCGAGATATACGTACAGAGTCTGGACCTGGCCATCAAGACACGCCGCATAGGCGCATATATGGAGAAACTGGGCAATGAGAACAGTTTTGTTACTGCAGGACAGATTGCCAGCCCTACAGCCAGGACCCAGTTTGTTACCACCCGTTTTGGTAACGTGCTGGGATCAAACGGAAGTGTTATTCCCCTATTCCGCGAACAGATTAAGAATGGTGGCCCTGTAACGGTGACAGATGAGCGTATTGTACGCTTCTTCATGCTGATACCCGAGGCTTGTAAGCTGGTGCTCGAGGCAGGTACCAAGGGTAATGGTGGTGAGATTTTTGTTTTCGACATGGGCAAACCCGTGAAAATTGCCGATCTGGCTAAGCGTATGATTAAACTCTCGGGGGCCAAGAACGTAGAAATAAAGTTTACTGGCTTGCGCCCTGGTGAGAAGCTATACGAGGAGGTGCTGAACGAACTGGAAGGCACCAAACCAACATTCCACGAAAAGATACGTATCGCTGAGGTGCGCGAATATGCCTACGATCAGGTTTGCAAGGATATAAACGAGTTGATAGAGATATCGCAGGAATACGACGATATGGCTACAGTAGCCAAGATGAAAAAGATTGTGCCTGAATTTAAATCTAACAACTCTATCTACGAGAAGTTAGACTAGTCATCCTTCAAGAACGTTCATTAATGTTCTACAGATATTGGTCTTTGCTGTTGCGGGTTGCATAGCAATATCTAAGGGTAATCCTGAGGGATTGATGCTGGTAACATGCGAGAAGCCGGCATCGAGGAGTTGCTGCTCGTCGGCAATGCGACCGGCTATGAGCATCACGGGCACACGATGTTTCTGAGCACATTGCAGGATGCCAAAGGGGAGCTTGCCCATCAGCGTCTGGCGATCGGCAGAACCCTCACCAGTAATCACCAGATTGGCATCCATCAAGAGTTCGTCGAAATGGATGGCATCCAACAGGAGGTCGATACCAGAGCGACATTCGGCTTGCATATATTGCATGAAAGCATAGCCCAAACCGCCTGCAGCACCTGCGCCAGCCTTATCCTGGCAATCGCGCCCCAGATGCCTGGCCGATGCCTCAGCAAAGCGTTTGGCACGGGCATCGAGAACAAGAACATCATCCCGCGAAGCACCCTTTTGTGGTCCAAACACATAAGCAGCCCCACGCTCGCCACATAACGGATTTGTTACATCAGTAGCTATCGTGAAGTGTACATCATCCAACTGGCGCACGTCGTCCCAAAGACTACGGGTAGGCGCCCCAACGGGACTGTTTTCACCTTTCGAAAAGCTATCGATAATGGCCCGCAGCATACCTATGCCACAATCACTGGTAGCACTGCCACCAAGACCTACAATAATATCTTTACAACCTCTACGCACAGCATCTACCACCAACTGCCCAGTGCCATAACTTGTAGCCACCATGGGATTGCGTTCCTCAGGCTTCAGAAGTGTTAATCCGCTGGCTTTGGCAATCTCAATCACAGCGGCATCGCCCTGCACCAGATACTGCGCTACAACGGGACGCATCAGCGGGTCTTTCACGTTCACCTCCACAATATCACCACCCATGGTTGCTTGGAAAGCCTCCATAAATCCCTCACCACCATCACTCACTGGTACCTGCACCACTCTTGCATCGGGCACTCTGTTAAGAATACCCTCACTGGCTGCCTGATTAGCTTCAGCAGATGTCAAACAGCCCTTGAACGAGTCGATTGCAACGATAACTTTCTGCATTACAGCGGCAAATATACGCTTTTTTTTGTTTAGTGCCAACTTTTCGCTTTTATTTATGTGTTAAAATAGCGTTAACATAACGGAGTGATGTGCGCTATGTCGCCGATTTTTTGTACCTTCGCATCCGTTTTGCCCTTTTCGGGCTGTGATTTCATGAAAAATGTAAAAAGATTGTTTAAAAGATGGCAACAGGAAAATATCAAATTACTGAACTAAAGAAGTGTACAGCCGATTACCGAAATATATTAGGCGACGAGCGTAAGGATGAGCTCCATGACAGAATTATTCAAATTATTGTAGATGACAAGAAATATCGTGAAAAGGATTACACTGCCA